>JACCDR011890435.1_pt1 | contig 15471 bp, 39 predicted proteins | sample 7446431 | NCBI WGS metagenome assembly JACCDR01 (sample SAMN15323443, study PRJNA562643) | freshwater metagenome | isolation source: river surface water | place: USA:Blue River Watershed | collected 2017-08-17 | reverse complement strand
CCCCCCTCCTCCCCCTAGCCCGCGTGCATTATCGCACCCCTAGCAAGCCCCATGCCAAACAAGAAACGTGCCAGATCTAATCTTTAGATCTAACAGATCTGCACTAGATCTATCTCCCGATCTTTCAGGAATAGCCCCCCTCTCTCATATGAGAAGACGTAGGGTGCGCCGCTCCTAACAGAGTGGGCAATCTGCAAGCCCCCCTAGCGGGGGGGATCAGTCGGGCAAGCGCATGGCAGACCATGTGCCCCCTAGCTAGAGCGGGCAACCGAGCTAGCTAAGTGTCTCGCAAGAGACGCGCAATATCTAAAGCGAAAGGCTACACTAGCCTAGCCGCTACTCTCGCCAAACATAACGGCGACGGTGGTGGCTTTCGCTTTTCTACTAAGTTTCCGAAAGGGGGCTAGGTAGGATTGCCTAGTGTAGCCTATTCCTCTCCGATTCCCTCTTGTATAGTGTTAGCGGCTTTAGCTCCGGCCTTGAGCTAAGCTAGTATCCTATACGGGAAAGTTAGAAAGTTATAGGTGAGAGAAATAGCCTAAGTGATTAGGCTATGTGTGACATTCTCTCTAGCCGAAAGGCGAAACTTTTTAGCGATGAATCGGAGACATCTAACCTACCTACTAGAATGGTTCTGGTAGCTGCGTCACAAGCCGCAGACATAAATGGGAGTGGATGTCAAACGGAGTGTGTCATGTCTCAAGGCAAGTTCGTTCCTTCGGTCATCCGTCGTGTTGTGAAAGAAACCGTAAAGGAGATGGGGGAGGCAGTAGAAACCTCCCCAGGGGCACGGGATACGATGATGCGTGCGCTCGCGCGTGAGGAAGTGCGCGACCGAGTTTATAACTGGCGTCGCATCCCACTGCCATCTTTTCGTTGAACCGAGGGGGTAAAGGTGGAAAGTTTCCGCCTTTATCTAAGGCCCCTGGGGAGTCTCCCTAGGCCGGGTCCCAAGTCCCGGAGTGTCTTGCTGTAGTGGTGAGGGATTCGCCCGCTATAGTTTTCAATAGAATCCGCAGAGGTCAACCATGAACGCCCAAGTTGTCCGCCACATCGTTCTCGCTCCCGTGGCCCAGCCTGTGCAGTCGTCGAAGCCCCAGGGCGCTCCCCGCCGTCGCCTGGGCACCCTGAAGGACATGGAGGGTGGGGAGGCCTTGGAACGCCCCCAGGTTCGCCTGCCCTCGGGAGTCATCCGAGCAGTGGAGTCGGTTCGTCAGATCCCCCACATGGGAATGGTGGAGATCCGTACGGTTGCGGATCTGTCGGATGGCGGGAAGTCGCGGACTCTTCGCGTCCCCCTGAACACCCCGATCGTGGGTTTCATGCGGATGCCAGTGGTTGGTGAATCGAAGTAGCAGAGGGGCCCCCGGCAGGGGGCTAATGCGCCGGATGGCATCCCGCTATCCGCTGGGTCCCAAGTCCCAGGGAGGTTCATCATGTTTCGAGTGTCACTCCCCAGAAAACAACTTTTCGGTGATGTGAAGATCGGCCATTTTTTCCTTACGGGTAAAGGGGAATTGGCCTTGAAGATCTTCCATCATGACATCTCAGAAAACACCCTCATTTTTCAGGAAGAGGGTGATCTGAAGCACGTGACCCTGGAGGCGTGCGATTTCGTGGATCCCTGCGGAGTCGACATGACAGTTATTCCAGCATCTTCGTAGCCGAGGGCTAGCGGGTAATACCTGCTAGTAAGGCCCCCTATTGTATAGGGCTGGGTCCCAAGTCCCAGAGTCCTTATATAGCGCTGGTGCTATATTTTCACCCAGAAAGGTAAGCGTATGAGCTACTACCGTCGCCCTCAGATCATGAACGAGACTCGTGCTGCTGGCGCTGTGGAGGACCGCGAGTTCATCCGGAGTGCTCGGAGCCTGCGGGGGCTTCCGGATGCGTGGGATGACATTTCGGTGAGCCGTGAGCGTTGCTGGAAGGCTCAGCGCAAGACCCGCAAGGCTTGGGGGCGGATGTGAGGCTGTTGCTCCTGATTCTGCTGCTGTGTCTGTTTGGCGTCTGTGGTGGAGAGTGTCAGGATAGTGCGATTGACTCCATTCGGGAGTTGTCTTGCGCTGTCCAGGGGAAGGAGTATCCGTGCAAGAATTGATCGAAAAAATGAAGGCCCTGGACAAATACATTGAATCTGACCCTGAGCGAGCACATTCGGAGGCTGACTACCTCATGTGTGATGCGGTGAAGCTGCTGGGTGGTGACTCCGATGAAGCCCGTCAACTGGTGGATTTGTTCCGCCGCATTCCCAAATGGTGAGGTGACTATGGCTGAAAGAGCAATCGATCTGTGTCGTGCGGTGGCTGGTGGTCGGAGCCGGAAGTGCCGGATCGTGGTATCCGGAAGCCCTCAGCGGCTTATGTCCTACTGGGATGGAGGCAGTAAGGATACCTTTTACGGTGTTGAGTTGGGGAGTCGCCGTAGGGTGGACCTGCCAGCTACCGTGAATCCTTTCCGCCCTGAGCGTGGGGAGTACCAGCCGGTGGCCGGTGTGGCAGTGGTTGAGCACAGTATTTTCTGCGGAAAAGACGCAGGTTATACTTTGCACTTGCACCCGGATGATGCAGGGAAATTTGTGTGAGCGAATGGGCGGCGCTATACCCGCCCAGCACCTATTATATAGGCGTATCCTCCTGTTTGATGGAGGAGCGAAACCCAACGGACTGGGGTGTGACATGAATGATCAGCGTGCTCGTTTTCAGCGTGTGGCTTCTGAGCTGGAAATTGCGAGTGATTTCAGCATGTTCGCTCGCATGCTGACCCCTGGGCAGCGGGCTGAGTTGCTTGAGACCTTGAGCAATATGGCTCGTGGGGATGTCGAGGATGAGGTCCCTGGGCTGCTGGCCTCAATTCCTGCGGACAAGCTCCCGGCTACGGTGCTCGATTGCACGCTGAGGCTGGTGAAAAACCTGGTGGATGTTTACTACCAGGGCGCTCACCGAGTGTATATGACCATGGCCCTGCGAGATCACCTCCTTCGTGACTTTGATGCCCGTGAGGATCAGCTGGTGTTTGCGGAATTGGTGAGCCGCATTCCGATGGTCGAGGTCCGGCGAGGTCCGGTCAATCAGGTGGCACATGATTTGGTGCTGAAGTACTATGATGGTCCGCGAGGCTATCATATGAGCCTGCTTATGCGGGAAGCTTTGCACGCCCTCTGGAAGGAGTGAGCATGAAAATCTCAGTAGAGCAAGTGTTGCGAGAACTCTTCAACCTGCTTCCGAAAGGCCCGGATCCTTTTGCTCGGGAGGTTGACCCTCAAGACGATTCAGTATTTATCCACGATGCATTTCGTGTAGTGCTGAACTTCCGGAATGGAGATGCAACGATTCTGATGCTCAACAACCATGCGACTTTCATGAGCCGTCACTTCCAGATTTCTCCTGAAAACATCCACTTCGTCTCCCAGCATGACTCGTGTTGGGCAGATGCGGTCGTGTCAGAAGCGAGGAAGATTTTCGGTGGAGATCCCTTTGGGATTGACATTCTGAAGGAGCGAGTGGGCTATCGGATTTCCGATGGCAAGCCGCAGTTTGTTTGCTTTTACTGAGGTGTTTCATGACAGTAATTGTCTACCGCTGGTCATGCATCCCTCCGTGGGGTGACACTGATATGCGGGTGCAGATCGTCCACATTCAATGAGAGGTAAAATGAAACCGATAACAATACCATCCCTTTCCCCTCAACTGCACTTGCAACTACAACCAACAGACGCTCAGACCTGGCCGCTCTGCAAAAGGCGGAGGCAGACTACCGTGATGCCTCGCAGTGCTTCCTGAAGTGCCGAGCATACTCTAACAAAGTGTATGCGAAAGAGGTTGAAAATGATGGATCGAATCAAATATGTGGTGATTGAGAATACGTTCTCCGGAGAGGAAATTTTCCTCTTTAGCCCCTGCATCAACCATCGCGAATTCGCCAATAGGATTGGCGGGCAGGTGGTAAGCGCTGGGTTTGTGGGTCATTCATCTAAGACGAGATGCGGACTGTATCCTTATGGGGAGTCTGTTTCACTGAAACTCTCATCTCGCCCCACCGAAGACCAGCGCCTTTTGGATTCCATGTTTAAAAAGGAGTATTGAAAATGTTTCCTGCATACACTCTCACTCTGATTCTCAATCTGATGATTTCATACCAGTCGATGGTGGTGACCCGCATTTTCCGGGAAATTCCTGGGTTGTTGATGCAGCCTAAGGCGGCCCCTGAGGCACTTAAGGTGCATCAGGGTCGGGTGGTGATTCCTGCCCGGAAGTGGTTTGCTCGCGGTTACCGCCGTAATTGAGGTATTAGGAGGATACTATGAATGGTCCTGCCGACAATTTCGAGCGCTGGGATCGATTCATTTCTTTTGTGGAAACAAACTGGCACTACGCACCTACCGCGTAATTAATCAGTAAAATTGGGATATTAGGAGGATACCATGATTGTGTTACACAATAATGTGCTGTGTTTTATGGCTCAAGAGCCTGTTACGGCTGAGTTTATGCGGGCAGCCGCAGACCAGTTGGATAGCATCAACAAGGCATTTTCTGCTGCTCTGAAAGTGGTGGTGAGCGAAACGCCTGCCCCTGAGCCTGAGCCCCCGCCACCACCAGACTACAGTGCAGCCGCATGTATTAAGAAACGCGAGGAGATGCTTGAGGAGCGCAAGCGACGCTTGATTGAAGCACGTGAGGAACGGCTTGAGAGCGCAATCATTTCTATTTTTATACAGGTTTCCGAAAAAGGCTATCATTACCTCAATAGGTATCAATTCAGTGACCTTGATGTCCCTACATTGAAAGCCAAACTGGAGGAACTCGGTTACATCGTTACTGGAGATGAGACCGAAGGTCTGACTATCAAAATTAATCAGTAGTTTCGGGAATTTAGGGGGATTTATGCTTCAGACTTACGCCGAGTTTCGCCCTACATCAGTTGACCCTCGTGGATTGGGACTGGAGGAACAACAGTCCTGGCTGGTGGTTCCCGTGGGTCAAAACCGGGACTCTGGGCCACTGGAACGCAGCAACTTCCGGGTAGCTCAGAAAATCCTGGATGATGCAGGTGTCAACCACGAAGTTCATCGCTTTGGCCACTGGGGCCCTGGGTGGTTTGAAATCATCCTGGTGGAGCCCACAGAAATCGGCCAGAAAAGCGTAGAGCAGATGACCAAGTCTCTCGCCGATTACCCTGTCCTGGATGATGGGGATCTGTGCGATGAGGAGCAGGAGGATCGGCAGTCAACTTGGGAAAATTGTTATGAAAGTGATATCAGGCGGGCAGTAGATCGTGAGGTTTACGAGCGCTGGGGTGATGATGGCGATTCCGCTATGGCTCTGGTGCCTGACCTGCGAGCTGCTTTTGAAAAGGCTTTGGGGCAAGTGGGTGGTTGCTGGGAGTGCGGGGGCGGAGGTTCCTACGCCTACAAGCTGAAAGAGGCTATGGATGTCCTGGTTCCTGCCATCGTTCGCCGCTATGCCCGCCGCCCGGTAGAGCCCAGAGCAGCCCTGCGATATGCGCGGCGCTGTAATCCAACACGGTAAATAATCAGGTAATTACTGGTTATTTCGGAGGTCTGAAATAATGGCAGATTTTCTACATCACCTGAACCAAATGTCCTGCCCTATTTGCGGGTCAGAATTAATTAAGGAGGAGAAAGGGAGTATCCATTCGAATGGGCATCGCGAGGAATCCCAATCTTTTGAGTGTGGATTCAAACATCGTTATGAGCCCAGTTTCATGGGAATCCGGGTTACAGAACAATGTCCCCAACACGTATCGCAAATGGAGAAAAGGCAGAAACTCGAAGCAGTGAAGAATGCATTGGATGAAGTTTTGAGACTGGCTGATATTGACGAAGAACTCAAATACAAAGTAAAAAATTACGGTTGGCAATACATCTAGGAGGTCTGAATGGATTGGAAAGTTCAGGGGGTGATTTATGTAATCAAAGCCGTAGGTCAACCGTACTACAAAATTGGCTGGACCCGCCGCGATCCAGAATACCGCAGGCGTTCATTGCAGACTGGCTCAGTGTGGGATTTGAAGCTGGTTGCCACAACCAAGGGTACTATCAGGCACGAAAAGGGAATCCATCGCTGGCTTTACACCGCCGCCTGTGCCCTCAATATGGGCCCACGCCTGAGTCACATGCGTCGTGAGTGGTTTCGATACGATGGTGAAGTCCCATTCATGAAACTGGTTGAACTGGCAGCAGAAAAGTTCTGGACCGGAGAATCGCGTAGGTTTCAGCCTAGCCCATACCTCCTAGAGTTCTTGGCAGAGAACATGTTTGATGATTTGGAGAGGTATCCTGAAAATCAGGAGTATTGGGAAGATCGCATGGCCAACCTATCTCGTAAATTGGAACCAATTTCTGGCTGGGAGTTGACATGTCAGGATTCATGCATTCAGTAAAACATTATGCAGCTGTGGCCCGTGCTTTTGCGGAGGGCGCTGAGCTTCCGGAAGATCTGTGCATGGTTGAGAATGGTGTGGGTGAATTCTACTCCCTTCGCAACTTGCTGCGAGACGATCCGGTTCTGGCAGTGAATCAGATGGCCCTGGAGAATGCAGCTTCCGTATCACACCGTTACAGTGAGGATGTTGAAGCAGTGCAGGTAACTAGCGAGGATTTGGAGTCAGCGCCTGCACTTAGCACCCGAAATCTGAAAGTTGCTCTGATGTCAATTGATCACCAAAGTTGCGAGCACGAGGGGTGGAAAGCTCGTGGCTGGGAGGCTGCTTTTAAAAATCTGATTGGCGATGAGCCTAAATTGGGCCCTGGCCGTGAAACAAGTTGGGAGATCAAATGATGTTGAAAGTGATTCTGGTGGCGAAATTTCTTTTCCTTTCTCCGGTTGAAACTACAGCCATGCTGTATGCCAAGTGCAGGGTAATTACCATCCCACTTGACCCGGAGACTGTTGCTGTCAAATGGATTTGCCCTAACTAGGAGGATTTATGGCTATCTTCATGCACTCCGTGAATCACTATGCAGCTATCGCACGAGCGGTGGCTGAGGAAAAAATCCCGCTTCCTACTGCGGTTTGCCCAGTGGAAACCGATGAGGGCCTGGTGCTGTCGTTGCGTGATCTGCTCTTTGCAAACCCGATTCACGCTGTGAATCTGATGGCTCGTGAAAATGCTCTTTCGGTGGAGTATGTGAACGATGAGCCGGTGAAGCGGATTGAGGTTCATTATAAAGATCTGGAACGAGCCCCAGAACTGCTGTGTGAGGAAGCTCTCTACGCACTCTCATCTGTCCGGTTCCAGTCCTGTGAACACCCAGGGTGGGGGGAACGTGGCTGGCGTCAAGCCTTTCTGAAGCTGGTTCCGGCATCATCCTACTACGGTCCTGTGGGTGCTCGCCCACACATTCGTGCATGGCAACTGTAAGCGGAGACTGGAACATCACTATTGGTGACCATGTTTTGCCAGATGATCAGGAATTACTGTTCGGAGGTCAGCCGACACAGCATTTTCCTGCCACAGTAACCTGGGCAGATATCATGGTTCACTATGGAATTTTCCCCTCAAAAGGACAGGCTAGAAAAGCGGGGTGGGATAAACCCATACCTACCGGATGGAGTGAGTGGGTAGTGGGCAAGCTAAAGCATCGCTTATGGATTTGGAATCCTTCTGCTGAATGGAGCAATCATGCACTTCAATGATAATCTGGCGAAAAAGCTCAAGTGTCTGAAAAAGGACCTGGGTGCTACCGGCATCCGGCAGGGTTATCGTGGTACAGGTAACCGCAGTTATCGTCGCCAGATCTGGGTGGACGGACTGGCTGGTTTTCATACTGCGATTGACCTGTGGCTGGAGGATAATCGTGTGGGTCTGGGAGGTGTCTGTTATCCTCATTACGGACGGGTGGAGATTGGCACTCGTTCGGTTGATGAGGTGTATGCAGAAATCTGCGAAAAGCTAAAGGCAAAAGCAAATGAGACAATTCCGTATTGATCGGGTGTTGGCCAGCACAGAGTCCACCCCTCGTGGTATGCAGTCCGTTGTTGCGATTGCTACCAGCGAGAAATGGGCGGTTCGGCAATTCAACTCAGAGCCCCTGGGTATTGATACGGAAGGCAAGAGTGATCCGGCTTATGGAGTAATGCTTTCCGAGTTCGATGGCCAGAAATTTGTGGTGAAAGGTAGGAGGTTTATGTGACAACTTTTGATTTTGGCTCAGGACCAGAGCCAGCCTACCGGCATCGAAATCCAGACGGGTCTGTAGGTGGTTGGGTTGCAGCCACAGCCACGGTGAATCCTGACGTCTATGTGGGCCCACACGCCCGTATCTATGGACGTGCTGTGATTACAGGATCCTACGTATCCTGGAATGCTCATGTTTTCGGAAATGCCTGGGTTGTAAATCGTGGCAATGTTTCCGGAGATGCTCGTGTTGGCGGCGATGCCCTAATCTTGGGGTCTGTTTCTGGTACTGCCAGGGTTTCGGGCAATGCTAGGATCCTTGGCAAGATCACTCAGGGTGATGTGAGGTCATCACCTTTCTTTGCCAAGATCGGCTCAGTCGACATATCTCAAGACGGAAACATTATTCATGTAGGGTGGCAATCGCACACTATCGATGAATGGAGTTCCAATGAACTTCAACAGAAACTTGTTAGGGTAGAGAATCTTTCTGAAAAAGATATTGCTATCTTTAGAGGAATCCTATCCATACTAAAGGGGTGAGTAAATGACCCGACGTGAATTCCGTATCTCTGATCAATGCAAGTCGGCTAAAGATTTGGCCACAGCAGATGAGGGTTCTTATTCTGCCTATCCCATTCCCGAGCACATTTCTGACGAAGATTCAGCAGTGCACGGCTGTGGATTAGCTTTCACGAACGATTGGTGTGCGGACGGAACTGTCTCAGGAGTTTTCCGCATCTACACCAATGCGGTGGGGGAGGAGGTTGTGAAAGAAATTTGAGCCTCGTAATTATCATCTATACGATCATCGTAGTAATCTTTACACAAATGGTGATTGAGTGCGTACAATCCAAGAAATAGTAGAGCAGGCCGAGTCTCGTGGTCTCTACACTCTTACAGGCGATGAGATGGATGCCTATAAAGATGCTTGGCGGGCTGGAAGGGCTGAGCAGTGGCGAGCTACAGTTTCCTGGCCTTCAGCAGTAACCCCTGGGCGATTGGTTCCATCCGATACCTTCGGGGTTACGAAAGCGGATTGCGCCCTCAAAGTCAGTCGTTTGCTGCGAGCCCCAGGAGCCAGGCTGACTACAGAAATTCACCAAGCTTTTCCGAGGTGCTAGTCATTCATATTCCTAAATATCTCTAGTTATATCTCAAATTGTCAGTATAGGAGTCTCACATGAATGTCGCTCAAATCCTCAAGAAGAAAAATCTCGCCACCATCGCCACCATCGCAGCTGAATTGGAGGTCAGCTATGGCTACTGTGTTCGGCTGATTCAGCAGTTTGCAGTGAAGCCAAATGGTCGTATTTTGTCTGGTGGGCGTGGTGCACCACAATACACTTACTCTCGCTCTGAAGTTAATCGCTTCAAGCGAAAATTGAAGGCTAGTAAGTTGCCATCGTTTCAGAAGTTCTCGTGACCTTTAAAGAACTCATCTGCTTCGCTTTTGTTCTGATGCTATTCGTATTGGCAACGGCGCACTGTTATAATCTCATCCAATAAACCGAGGGCGGGGGATAAAACCCCCGTAAGGTCCCCAGGGCATTCCGCTCTGGGCTAGGTCCCAAGTCCTAGGAGGTAAGATGACTGAAGAGGAGATGGTTACCCTGGTGGAAAAGATTTTTCCAAGAGCATCAATCGAGGTGGATAACTACGGACAAGTGATTATCTACACTGATGTCTCTATCCAGGATGGTAAAGTGGTTCCATTCAATGAAGGGGGCGAGTGATGCGAAAGTGGTACTGTCACCCTCAGCACGGTTACATGTTGAGGGCGAAGGGCTATATCGTAACCTCTCTTTGCGCGAATAATCTGGAGAATGAGAAGTCTCCCAAAACCTGGGAAGCTCACAAGTCCCGCTTGCATGTAAATGCTGGCTGTGGAGCCATTGCAGTTGAGGAGGACCCACCAATCATCAACTCGGAATTTGTTCCGGTGAACTGGCGTAAGGTTCCACCTCATATTCGTAAGGATTTTCACAATGCAATCGATTAAAGTATCTTGCTTTACGAACCTGGATCAATATTCGATGGAGGAGTGGCCACGAGAGATGGCATGTCGGCCTGTGGTGGGAGACTGGGTGGTCGCTAAGTCTGGCAAGCGACTGGTTATCGTATCCATTGATCATTGTTTTAATTTCAATGATTCTCATGGTCACCCTTATCTCCGCGTTGAATTGTACCGCAAAGAATTCTGAGGTTCCACCATGTTTACTTCCCGTGCTTCCACATGCTATTTCGGTTACCGTGAAATTTCCGTCCTGGAGGCCATGTATATTGAGGGCAGTGACGAAACCACTGTCCGAGATGTGGCAGACCTCTTGAACCTGAAAGTGAGTGCGGTTCAATTCGCTATTACCCGGCTGCTGTCCAAAGGGTATGTAAGACGTAAATTGGAGGGGTTCCGGTTCTTCTATCAACTGACTGATAAGGGAGCCAAAGTAGCCCCTCAGTCCAGTCGCATCAAGAAACTCTTTCCACCCGAATTTGCTACTGCAAAAAACGTGGGAGGAAAATCAGTAGTCCTGCTCCACCATCGCGCAGACCGAACGATGGGGAAAACGCTATCTACTTGGAAGGTGTAAAATGGCCACGCAACTTGAGACCTACCATGCACGCCGTGCTGAAGCAATCGCCTCTATGGGTGGCCGGTGTGCGGATTGCGGGTCTACTGAAAACTTACATATCGTAAAACGCCCAGGCACTACAGAAAAGTTCACGGTTTCTAACATCTGGTCCCGTGAACCTGTGACCCGAGCCCGCCTCTATTCCCTGTGCCACTTGCTGTGCGGAGAGCATGCAAAAGCCAAGATGTGGAACAAGGGCAGTCTGAAGCACGGTGCTTATTGGGCGGCTTACAAAAAGAAATGCCCTTGCGAAACTTGTGAGGTTTATCGTAAGGAGAATTCAGCCAAGCGAAGGGCAGACCGGGCAGCAGCACGAGCCGCCGCAGGACTCCCCACCAGACAGCCACCTAAACCTAAGACCCCCAAGCCACCCAAGGTCAAGGCTCCCGTAGCCCCACGACCTCGCCCTACATTCCGACCCACCGAAGTCCGCACAGTTCGCCCCTTCAATGTGGTAACTGATCTGGCTCACCTGAATGGGCGGAAGTTTCCTAGTGTTATTGCTCTGAGAGAGGCACTTAAACGTACCCTGCAAAAGCATCTGGGCAGCATTCCACCCGCCAATGGACCAGACCGTCTTTACGATATTCTGGTGCAAAATGAATGGGTGGCCCCCCTGGGTAATTCAATAATTATCAAGCTGCCATCTCTCAAGTCTGATCGTCAGATTTGGCAAGAGCGCAGAGAAACAGAGCGTCAGGCCAACGCAGATCTACTGGCTGCTAGCGAGGTGCTGAATGCGCAGGACTGATGTAATTTACAATATCGAATTCACCCTGTCTTTCACTGCGGAGGAGGTTGAAGCTCTGGCGGAATGTTCGCGCAGACACTATGACTACAAGTGTCAGGCAGCGAATAAAACCGGGTTCATCAATGGTCTGCGAAATTGCTTAGACGATGGTGTAGCCGAATGGAACTTCAATTTCCGTGAATTGGATTTCGCTATCAAAATTACAGAGGTGGCTTTTTATAGCAATGATCCTGCTCACATGGCACTGCACTACGCCTTGAAGCGTCAATTGTCTGAATTGGCTCAAAAGCAACGTGAACTGAATTCCGGTGGAGGTGTTCAATGAATATCGCACAAATCGCTCGTCAAGTTCTGCAATGCCAAGATGCCTGTAACCTGGGCGCCCTGGTTCGTTCGTGGTCTGAGTGGATGCCCGAAATTCGTAAGGATGCTGAAGCCCGCCGCATTCCGGCCAACCATCACCCCTGCAATGTGTGGATGGCCAACAAGATTGCTCAATTGGCGGATTCTGAATCATTTGATATGCAGAACAGCGCCTATGCAGAATTGATCAAGATTTCGGAAGGTGGCTGATGCTCATCATCGATAAACCCCTATGGACACTGGATCGGCTCTTGGAGGGTGAGCCAGAAATCGAGCCAGAGCCTTCAGAGATCCCGAAAACACGAGGTGTGGAGTATGTTTACGAATCAGAAACTTCAGTTTCACCTGATTAGCTCTGAGCCACTCCCTTTGCGTCGAGTCCGGCTTTACGCGAATGGGGCTCAAGAATACATGGTGGGATTGTATTCTTATACGGCTGACCGCGAGGAAGTTGAGTATCGTGGCAGCTCTCTGAATGTAGCCATGGACACTTATTACCGACTGTCGAAATGGTAATATGAGCTTGTCAAGTTTCCTCAGGGATGATGCAGCAGATCCACTGTATCAGCTGCGGGGGTTCGATTACTCTAGTGGGCAACTGGCTACATATGACCTGCGAGGGTATTGCCCTGGGTCTTGTATGTGCCTGCCTTGCTCTAAAATCCGAGCAACAATCAAGCGGAGGAATGCATGCGTTACCGTAGCGACCGATCAGAAACCAATGCCGCAGGTCAAGTGACCCATTACGCTGTGTGGATGGGCGGACCTACGGTTTCCAAGATTGAGGGGGCACGTTGCCCTGATGGGAAAAATCGCACAGCATTCGTAAGTGGTGAGGCTGATACATTCTTCAGCCTGCCAGCCTATGTGCATCACAAATCTAAGCGGATTAATGGATACCTGACCTGTGAAGATGGTGTGTGGACCTTTCACTCTACCAAATTGGCCCCACACGAAGTGCTGCCGAAGTTGGGGAAGCGGGTTAAAGTAGGGGATTTGGTTTTGAATGTAGAAGGGCGAGTGGCCCGTGTTATCGGGTTTGTTGACCGAGACGGCACCGGTAAACCATACGATATCCCTCGTCTGCTGGTGCTTATGCTCAGTGGCAGTCTTTCCTGCTGCTGGCTTCGTCATTGGGAACAGATTGATGTGACAGCATGTTGCCCACCTGCGGAGGATCAGGGGGCATTTATCGCTTGGTTTATGGGTGGACCCCTGGCACCTGCAGAGGAATTGATCAAGCAGCACGATGGAGGCTATCTCAACGAGCGGCACTATCGTGATATAATTCGAACGGATCGGAGTGCAAAATGAGCGTAAGGGTCCAAGTGCCCGAAGACGGCGTGACGATCGATACTGATGTGGGTCTCACCCTCTACGTTTACCGTTCTAAAATTGACGGGAAAATGGTGGTGGAGTTGGAAACTGAAGACGACGGCCCACCTACCGTAGTCCAACATTCACCTACGGGTCAACCCGTAATGCGTGTGATGTTGAACGAAGACACCGTGTATGATGGGGGTGAAACGCCCAATATTAAAGCTGAAAATCACACTATCGAAGAGGTGATTGAGCAATTGGAGGGCTCTAATAGAGTTACTTTCGATGGCTCCCGATCGGTCGCTTTACTTACTAGGTGGCTGAAGAATTGGAGGGGCGCTCGACAAGGAATTGATATCGCCCGACAAGTATTGTGCGATGATTATAGTGTTAGCAGAACTGCGGTAATGCATTTTAAAGGGGAGAGATGATGAAACGTGTGATTATTATGGTTGGTCTCCCTGGGGCATCGAAATCCACCCGTGCTGCTGAGATCCTGCGAGTGGCTCATTCCAACAATCTCCGTGGAGCCATCTATTCTACGGATGATTTCTTCATGGTGAATGGCCAATACCAATTCGATGCCAGAAAATTGACTGAGTACCACGCTCGCAACTTCCAGAAATTCGCCCTGGGTTTGGCGGATGGGCTGGATCTGGTCATCGTGGATAATACGAATCTGATTGCAGCCCATCGAGAGCCTTACGCCAAGCTGGCTCGTGCTATGGGTTACCAAGTGGATTATGAAGTGGTGGGCGAATTTACGGAGGAGGCTATTCAGATTTACGCTGCCCGTAACGTCCATGGGGTTCCATTGGAAGGTATTCGCCGTATGGCTAAATCAGTGGAGTTGCCGCGATGAACTTTGCACAAAAGACAGCCCGTTTTATTCTGGCATTGCCGGTTACGGTGATCCTGCTTCCGGCACACTTGATTGAATATTACTTGGACAAGGGGTTCATCTCTAATACTGAACTAATTCGCAGCATGAAGGGTAGGAATGGCGATACTCTCAGTTTTTTTCTACTCCTACTCCTTTACTGGCTAGGATCACCATTCCTCATACCATTCTTTCCACTTTTCGTAATTTGGAATACGATTACGGGTGAGCAATGCCAGGTATCCCGCTGGGTCTTTGGGGTGCCCAATGACTGAACTAGCCCGAGCTGAGGCAGAGTTACGCCTCGCCACCGAAAACTTCATTAAATTGCGTTGCTACGCTAACTTTCAGATGGTGTTGCTGGCGGCTGGTAAACTTATGAAAATCAAGGCCAAAATTTGAAGCTAGTTCCAGGCGAGCCATTTAGTATATTTGGATATAAATTTGAAGAGGAGGTGCCACTATCTCGCTTAGAGGATTTTAAAGATAGTAAACGACAGCGAGTTTTTTACTACCATGGCACCACCTGTGTAACGTGCGGCATAGTTGGGACCCGATTTATTCGTGGTTCTGATCGCAAAGGTGCTGTTAAATGGTGCGTTTACACAGACGATCTTATCCCATTGACTGTAGATCATATCATCCCTCGCTCTCGTGGTGGTTCCTGGGAACTGGATAATCTTCAGCCTATGTGCCAACCCTGTAATAAAGCGAAAGGTAATGGGTGTATTTACTGCGGTGGCTCAGGCCTTACAGTGTGTGAACGACACAAGGAGAGTGTTGAATGTACGGACGCAACGTAACCGTGTATATCGAAGGTCAGCCGGTAACCATCTTTATTTTCTGTACTCCAAGTACACCGGAGGCTGAGCTTAAGGCGGCAGCTATCAAACGCATTAGGGCTGCTTTGAAAAAGGAGTAATTCTATGAGTAAAATATTCGTAAAGGTTATAGTATTTGATCATGAAAATAATGTACTGCAACATCACTATCTGGATGCAGAGAAATGGGATCTGCCAGGTGGGAGGGTCGAGGTGGGGGAGCAGCCAAAAGATGCGGCAGCTAGAGAACTCCTGGAGAGGACAGGCTATTCGGTAATTCCTGAAGATATTTGTTTATTGGCCAATTTCACTGATAAGGACGGTGATGACATTCACATATATGAGGCGACTAGTGTTGAGCGTGTGGGTGAACCACAGACTGAGATAAGGTGGAAAGCTGCCAAAGCTATAGTGGGCGGTTACTGAGTATTGCAGCGGGGTTAGCCCGCTTCTGCGGACATGGCGAAATTGGCAGTACGCGGAAGTCTTAAAAATTTCTGCTCTCACGAGCGTGCGGGTTCGAGTCCCGCTGTCCGCACCAGGGTAAACTAAGCAATTCCGCTT
>JACCDR011001871.1_pt1 | contig 15471 bp, 27 predicted proteins | sample 7446431 | NCBI WGS metagenome assembly JACCDR01 (sample SAMN15323443, study PRJNA562643) | freshwater metagenome | isolation source: river surface water | place: USA:Blue River Watershed | collected 2017-08-17 | reverse complement strand
TTGGTCAACCTGGTCAACCGCTTCGGCGATCAGAGGGGAGGGCCCACGCAATGACCGCCGTGCTTCTGATGGCGGTGCATGAGCTGCTGTGCGCCGTCCTGCTTTATTCCTGCTTCTGCCGCGCCACCCGGACCAACAGCGACACCGCGCTGCCGATCCTGGTCAGCTTCTGGCTGCTTTCGGTCTCCGCCTTGTTCGCCACGCTGGCACCGCTGCTGATCGACTGGCAACCCGACGCCGTGAGCTTGCTGCTGCTGGCCAGCATCAGCCTGGTGCAGACCGTCACGGCCAGGTACTGGCAGCAGTCCCCGCCGTTCGCTTTTCAACGCAAGGAGCATTCATGCGACTGACACTGAACCGGCGCCCCAGCCTCGGCGGCGCCACCATCGGCGAGTTGCTCGAGGACGGCGCCCGCCTGTGCTACACGCTCGAGGACGAGATCCGCGAGGTGGTGGGTCAGCCTGTCGGGAATTGGAAGGTGCGGGGAGCGACGGCCATCCCTGCCGGCGAATACCGCGTCACCCTTGAGCACTCCCCGCGCTTCGGCCCGGACACGTTGACGATCTGCAATGTCCCGGGCTTTACCGGCGTGCGGATACACGGCGGCAACACCCAAGAACACACGGAGGGCTGCCCCCTGCTGGGCCTGCGTGTCACCGACACGACCATCGTGGGCGGTACAAGCGCCCCAGCCGTGGCCCTGGTCAAGGCCCGGGTGCGCGCGGCGCTGCAGGCTGGCCAGCATGTGCTGCTGACCATCAACAACCCGACGGAGGTGGCGTGATGTTCTGTGCCCTCTGCGGATCCACCGGCCACGCCAGATCGCGCTGCCCTTGGGCGAGGTGCTGGCCATGAGCATCCTGATCCAGTTGCTCATCCTCGCTGCTGTGGCCGCTGGCGGTTTCTGGGCCGGCGACGAATGGCGCTCAGGCATCGTGGCCGCCCGTGACCTCAAGGCTGTGCAGGACAACGCCCGGGTCCAGATCCTGCGCGCCGATCGCGCCGACCAGGCCGCCGAGCGCCACGAGAAAACCAAGACGGTTCTGGAGATCCGGTACCGCGAAATTGAGAAGGAGGTCGAACGTGTTGTCACTCAAGTTGAGTACCGTGATCGTGTGTGCCTGGCTGATGACGGCCTGCGCGTCGCCGCCCGTGCTGTCGACGCCGCCAACGCCGCTGCAGGCTTCCCTGCGCGAGCCGTGTCCGCCCCTCAACCAGTTGACTGACGGCAGCGCCGCATCGGTGCTGCGGTGGATCGAGCAAACCGCCAAGGCCTACGGGGTGTGCGCCAGCCGCCACCTGGAGACCGTGCAGGCTTGGCCGAAGTAGCGCCGCGCAGCGCTTGACGGCCTCATATTGCGATAATGTCTGAAGTTGCCGTTTTTGAAATTGCGGAGCGCTCCGCAGGACAAATCAAAAACGATAGCAATAAACCACGCATTTATGCGGCTGCCCGTAGCTCAGTTGGATAGAGCATCAGCCTTCTAAGGTGATCAAGGAATCCAGCATTCATGCGGCTTTGCGGCCGGTTTGCGCTACGCTTTCCTGTATGTTTGATCAGTGCCGGAACCCGCATTCTTTCGTCGCTGGACGGCCCGATGCGGAGCGGAAATCAGGCTATTTCGTAGGTCCGACCATCTTCCCGCGCCGCAGGTAATGCCGCTGCGTGGTGCTCACGTTGTTGTGGCCGAGCAGATCCGCTGCAGCCTGGTCGCCCCGGTTGTCGCTGACGTCGTCCGCCGCCTTGGCGCGCAGGTCGTAGAACCACATGCGGCCGATCTCACCCGCCAGATCGGGGAACTGGACGGCGGCGGCTTCCCGCGCCTTGGCGAAGTGATCGCGCAGCACCTGCTTGGTCATGGCCATGCCGTGCATGTTCACGCACAGCGCGGTCGACCATACCTTGTGGCCAGCCTTGCGCGCTGCGATGCGCTCCATCAGGGCGCCGAACTCGCCCTCGATGCGGATGCGCAGCGGCTTGCCGGTCTTGGCCTGGGCCGCGATCACGAAAACGCCGTCCTCGATCTGGTGTTCTGAGAACTTGAGCACGTCCCCCGGGCGCTGGCCGGTCAGGTAGGCCAGGTCCATGGCATCGCGTAGCGGGTGGCTGGCGCACTGCCAGACGGCCCGGTAGACCTTGTCCGACACATACACCTGGCGCTTTGGCAGCGCGTGGCCCTTGATACCGGCGGCCGGGTTGTTGGCCTCGGTGTATCCCCATTCCCGCGCCATGTTGAACATGTGGCTGAACAGGCGCTTCAGCCGGTTGGCCGTCGTGGGCTGGTCCGCCTTCCAGCGCAGCATGGCTTTCACGTGCGTGGGCTTGATCTGGTCCAGGGGTGCTGGCGTGGGGTCACAGAAGAACTTGCGCAGCAGCCGCAGGTCGCTGCGGTTGGTGGCCTGGGTGCTCCTGGCCTTGGTAGGGATCTGCTCGCGCTCATACTTCCTGGCCAGCTGCTCAAAGTCGGACACCGGTGCGGCGGCTTCCTCGGCGCCGATCAACTCGGTCCACTTGCGCACGGCCACCACGTAGTCATTGCCCAGCGGGATCTCCCGGCGTGGCTTCTGGCCGGTGTCGAAGTAGTAGTAGGTATTGCCGCTCTTCTGCTTGCGGGCGCGAAATCGCTCCATGGGATGCCTCCGGGGTGATCAGGCCGCCAGCCTGGGCTGCCATGTTGCCACGGGCTCGGGCTGGGCCTGGCCGCCGCTGATCACGGCGCGCACCACCACTGGCCGGCTGGCAGCGTTGACGTAGTGGGGTATCTTCATCTTGACCAGGGCGGCGATCTGCAGCTGCTCGCGGGTCTTGCCGCCCTTGCCGATGCGGATGCCGGTCAGCTCGGCGACTTCCTGGGCGGTGAGGAAGGTGGTGGTCATGATCCCCTCTTGAAGACTTTGGTAATGTCGCCGGCCACGACGTGCCCGCGATCGCGCAGCACATTGGCGATGCGCGTCCTGTCGTAGTGGCTGTGCGACGACTGCCGCAGCAGCCCGAAATAGCTGTTTGCCGCCTGGTGCAGGTCCTGCGCCGGCATCTCCCGCAGCCGATCCAGCGCTACGTGCAGCGTGCGCGGCCGGGTGATCCGACGCCAGGGCTTGACCAGGTGGCCTACGAAGTCGATGCCGCGTTCCACAGGCTGCAGGATGGTCTTGCGAGGGTTCAGATCCAGGTGCAGCTCCGCCAGCTTCCCCTCGATTGACGTCCGTGCCTGGTTGAGCCACTGCGCGCTGTCGTGCAGCAGGATGAAGTCGTCGACGTACCGCACGTAGTGGCGCGCCCGCACCCGGTGCTTGACGTGCTGGTCCAGGTCATCCAGCAGCACATTGGCAAAGAACTGGCTGGACAAGTTCCCGATCGGCAGCCCATGGCCGTCAGGTGCATTGAATAGGCTCTTGTGCGGCGGCACCAGCGCAAGCTCGCGCGGGTGGCCACGCAGCTCCACGTCGCCCCGCGGGTCGTGCATCAGGATCACCTGTGCCAGCGACATCCACCAGGGTTCGGAGATCTGCCGGCGCAGCTGCTCCCGCAGCACCGCCTTGTCGATGCTCACGAAGAAGTTCGCCAGGTCGCACTTGAGGTAGTAGGCCGGCCGACTCCAGTTGCTGGTCTGGCTGCGCACCTGGTGTTCCAGCCGCCGGGCGGCATACAGTGTGCCCCTGCCGGGAATGCACGCGCAGCTGTCGGCCGTGAACCGCGCATGGAAGCGCGGGGCGATGTGGTTGTACAGCAGGTGGTGCACGATTCGGTCGCGGAACCGTGCGGCCCACACCTCGCGCGGCTTGGGGTGGGTGATGACAAAGCAGATCGAGCGTCCAGGCTGATACGCACCGGTGGCCAGCTCGTCGTGCAGCTGCATCAGGTTGTGCTCGAGCTGGGCCTCGAAGGCCAGCGCACTGGCGCTATTGCGCTTCGTGCGCCGGCAGTCCAGGTAGGCCTGGACCAGGGCAGAGAACAGGTGTGGATCTGCGGACGGCAACAGCCGAGCCTTCGTAGCTCTTGTGGTTGTTGTTCTGGTTGCCGTTGTTGAAGTTGCAATTCCAGGCGTAAGAGGCACCATCGCGCTTTCCACACCACTACCCCGAAGGCCTGGGCCGATCAGGGTGGCGGCTGCACCGGACCTGGCCCGCACGGTGGCGGCGGTATCCGTGGCGTGCATGTCGGTGGCCTCGTGGGCCAGCGGCGCGACCAGATTCACTATGCGCACGGGCATGAGGGCCTTGACCGTCATGCTGCAGGCGCCCTGTTCACTGACTTGAGCCAACCGCCGGCCTGCTTGCCGATGCTGCCCAACAGATCCGCCGATTCGGCCCACAGCTTGGGCGAGAGGTAGCGGCTGTCGAGGCCCACCCGCAGCAGCACGGTGACCGCGCGCTGGCGCTTCAACAACTCCTGGATGCACTCGGTGCGGGCCTCGTGCTGGCTCGCGTTGGCCAGCGCCATGAGGTCCAGCATCTCGACGCAGTGCTGGGTGACCTTGTCCCCGAGGATGCGCTTGACGCTGCGTGGCATTTGCTCCTGCACCTTGACGGCCAGGCTCAGCAGCCGGACGCCCGTGCGGTGAATCGGGAGTTCTGTGTGAAGTGCCATGGTTGGCGGCTCAGCTCAAAAAGGATTGAAGGACTGAAGGCTCAAACTCTGCGGACGGCAACAGCCGAGCCTCCGTAGCTCTTGTGGTGGCCGTCCTGGTCGCCGTTGGTGAAGTAGCAACTCCAGGCGTAAGAGGCCTCTTCTTCATGCTCTTCGCAGGACCAGTGCCAGCGGGGCGTGAGGTGCGGCTTGCAGTTGGCGAACAGCAGGGCCTGCTCCTGGCGCGTGGGCAGGGCGCCGCCGACCTCTTCGGCCCATTCGAGTGCGGCCTTCCAGGTCAGATCGCCCTCAGGCTTGGCGGCCATCAGCACCAGGTGGTGCATGTGCTGGCCATTGGCATCCAGCACGGCGCCCGCGTAGTGCTGGCCTGGCGCGAGGTCGAAGGTTTCTTCCTCGATGTAGATTGTCGTGCTGGTCTGCGCTGGTGTAGCCTGCAGCTGCGCGATCAGGGCGGCCAGTTCGGTCTGCTTGGCCTGAATCAGTTCGATCGTGACGGCGGTCATTGTGGTCTCCGAGACTCAAGAAAGGATTGAAGAACTAAGCGGTGAGAGGAATCTGGCGGACGGCAACAGCCGAGCCTTCGTAGCTCTTGTGGAGGCCGTACTGGCTGCCGTTGCTGAAGTAGCAATACCAGGCGCAAGAGGCGTCATGCTCGTCGCTGGTCCAGTGCCAGCGCGGCTGCAGGCTCGCCTTGACGTTGGCGAACAGCAGCGCGGCAACCGGGCGTGACGGCAGCTCTCCGCCTTGCTTCTTGGCCCAGGCCTTGGCCTTGGTCCACGTCAGATCAGTGCCGCCGCCTGGCAGCAGAAACACTGCACAGTGCGTGCCGTCGGGCTTCGTGGTCAGGCCGGCAAACGTGCCGCCATCGAGTTCGCCGCCGATCGCGGGCAGGCTGGCCAGGCTGATCGCGCTGGCCGGTTGGGGGGCTTTGGGCATGGGAATCTCCGGGTTGTGTGGCTTGGCCACGGGTTTTGATTGGTCAGCTGCGAGGGCTGCCCGCAGGGCGTCAATCGCTTCGTTCGACTGATGGATCGGCCGCGTCTGCTCGCGGTGGTATTCGAGGGCGGAAAGAGCTTGCTGCAGCAGCGTGGTGTGATTGCTCATGCCCGCCCCTGTAGCCAGGCCATCGCCTGCTCTTCGATCTGCTGCTGCAGCTGCGTCACGTCCGCCACCAGGTCCGGCTGGCAGTACGCCTTCATCTGCTCCATGACGATCTTGACTGCGCGCGCCGCGCTTCCGCAGGCCACGCCGTAGCTGGCGCTGGCCGGCATCTCGTCCAGGCGGTACCAGGGATAGCAGCTGTGCCGGCGGTGCGCGTCCGGGTTAGCCGGGTGCCACTCGTCGACGGCCGTGTCCATCATGCAGAACCAGCCCACCACCCAGCCCTTGTGCTGGTGCCAGGTGGTGATCAGGCGCACCGTGGCGCGCGGGCTGTTCCACTTGTCCAGCAGCTTGCCGTGCCACTCGACGGTGGCCGGCTCGCTGGCGCTCGTGGCGGTCTCGGGGAACAGGTCGGTCATCATTGCGGTGCCTCCTCCAGCGTTTCCATCGTCTGCCCCTTGAGCGCCTTCATGCGCAGATCCACCGCCTGCACCATCTGCTGCGGGCTGCTGGCCAGCAGGATCGTTTCGTAGATCTCCACCGCATAGCCCAGCACCTCGGCCTCGGCCGGCAGCACCTGCCACTTGCCCCAGCGCCGCCTGCGGGCCAGCACCTGGCGCAGGGTGTTGTTGCCCTCCACCAGCGGCGGCAACATCGGGTTGCTGTCCACCTCGGCCCCGCCGATCTGGCCGGCGCGGATGCACGACACTCCCAGCGCGTGCGCCAGCAGGTCGAAGTGCTCTTCGTTGCCTGGTGGCGTGGCGCCGGTGGTCATCGCCACCAGCGCGGTCTTGACCACCACCAGCGCCTTGACGGCCGCGTCCTCCGTGCCCATCAGGCCCACCTCGGGCATCGGCTGCTCGGTGTAGCCTCGGGTGCGCATCATGGCGTTCAGCGGCTCCAGCGCGTTGTAGGCGCCGCCGGTGCGCCGTATCCGGCGCGCGTAAGCTGTCGTCTTTCTCATGTTGCGGCCTGCACAAGGCGGTGGTAGCGGTCTTTGAACTCTTCGGCCCAGTCGATCCACCCCATGCCGCGCAGCGATGGAATGGGCCGGCCGTCTGCCTCGATGCCTTGCAGCCACGGCCAGGGCTCGGCGGATGCGTGGGGGTGCATCAGGTCGCGGCGCTCGGTGGCCAGGCTGATCAGGTCCCAGCGCTTGACCTGGGCGCGGTATTGCTCGACATACTCCAGCGCGCCCAACTGGTGCAGCACTGCCACCTCGAGCCGCTCCTCGGCAATGTCCAGGCTGCAGAAAGAAGAGGGGTGACCGGCACGCACAGCCTCCTTGAACGGGCTGGGGATGTCGGCGCAGTACGCTTCGTGCGCGTCGTGCATCAGGGCGGCCAGCTGCGCGCCGGGCGGGAAGCCTTCTGCCTCAGCCAGCGACGCGCAATGCAAGCTGTGCGCCGCCACGCACCAGGGTTGCTGTGTGGCGCCGGCAAAGCGCGGCAGTCGGGCAAGGTGCACCGCCACGTCTTCGATGCACACCTGGCCGGGCAGTGGCTTCGGGATCTCCACCCGGCGCCCCGTGTAGGTGATCATCCAGCTCACAGAACCGCCTGAATCTCGGCGCCCAGGCGCACAAGCTGCGAGCCTTGCACCAGGCCGTCGGCAAAGCTGCACAGCGTGCGCGCCACGCCGGCCGGAGCGGTAGGTTCCGACAGGTCGCCGTCGGCGCGGATCAGCACACCGTCGGGCGTGTCGATCAGGTGCAGGGTGATGGAGGGTTTGGCCAGCGGTGCGGCCTGGGGTGTGTCCATGCGGGTCTCCAGTGGTGGGGGAATCAGAAAATGCGCGGCGTGCGCGGGTACGTCGAAAAGTTGTGCTGCGTGCGCGGCACTTCGGGATCAGCCGATGGCCTGCCGGTGGGCTTGCCGCCCTTGGCTGCCGAGTATTCGCGGTTGCGGATCAGCGTGGCGCGGATCTCGACGATGCGGGCATACACCGGGTCGGCCATCGTGTCGGCATAGGTGCGGTGCTGCCAGCGCATGTTGGCGAAGGCCTCGCGCCGGTGGGCCTCGGTGACTGGAGGCTTATCCTGCTTGACCTCGCGCAGGCTCTTGGCCAGGCCGTTGCTGCCGTTGGGGTGCGCTCTGTTGGTCATTGCCGGGGCCACCAGTTCCCGCCACTGCGCCCCCAGGGCGTTGGCGCGTCAGCCGGCTTGCTGGTGTAGCGGTGCTGCACCTGGTCGTCTTCCGGCCGCGTCAGGGCCATCAACGCGCATGCAACCACGGTGCCGACGAAGGACAGCACAAGGAAGACGAAGATGGCCACCAGCCACGGGTACTGGTCAACCAGCAGCCAAAGCCAGCTCCAGATGTCGGGGGCCATCATGGGCTCACCTGCACGGTGATCGTGGGCTTGCCGTGCTTGGTCTTGCACTGCACGCTGCCGTCGTGCAGCTGCTGCCACGATGCCTGAGGGCCGCACAGGGCCTGAGCGGCGACGGCGAATTTTTCTTGCGCGATAGCGGCGTTGATCGCGTCCTGCAGGGTGACGGCCTGGTCCCACTCGGCGGAGTGGTCATCCAGGGAGGGGCCGAGCCAGCACAGGGCGCCGACCATGGCCACGGCGATGATGGTGGTCTTGATCATGCCGCCTCCGTCATCATGGCGCGCAGCATGGCGCGGTCGGCCTGAGCCATCTCAAAGCGGCGCTGCAGCTCAATCTCGGAACGCAGGGCAAATTCGCGGACACGCTGCTCACACTCGCGGGCCATGGCTTCCAGGCGCCCCGGGCTGTGAATGCTGTTGCCGGCACGCTTGGATGCGCGCAATGTCTGTGCGTTGCGCGCCCATGCTACGGCCGCGTCAAATGCCTGCAGGTCAGCGTGCGCCTGAGCCCAGTGCTGGTTGATCTGGCCCGGCTGCATGGCCTGATAGCGGGCCTGCTGGGCGACGTCTCTGAGAAGCTGCATCCTTCACTCCTTGCCGGCGGGCTGCCGGTTTGAAGTAATGTAGCAAACTAATTTGCATTGCGCAAGAAAGTTTGCAAAGTTCTGCCACAATCAGGGCAAGCACCTACTCAAAAGTGTTTCCTGCACGGAACAAGGCGATTGTTCCAGCGTGTAACCTATTGGCCCGAGGAACCAAATGCCCACCACACAAATACACGGCACGTCTGTCGCTTACCGTACAGTTGAAAGCAGCAAATGCGGAGTGGTTGAGATTGAGTACACCGGCGTGCTGGGCGACTCTGCCGTGCCCCATCTATGGGCCGATCTAGTTGTTCGAACCGAGAAAGCGCCTGCCCTGGTTCTGCGCGTGCATCGTGCTTTGACCGTCTATCGGACCTACCCTGTGGCGCCAGCCTGGGTAGGGCGCGTATGTCCTGGAGCGATTATTTCGCGCGAGGACCAGTACGCGATTTTTTGCCACTTCGCGGAGTCATTGGCCGCGCGGGGGGTGGTTCGGGGAGTGTTTCTTCAGACGCATGAGCATCTGGCGTATGAGTGGGCTGAGGAGGAAGCCCATTCACAACTCGCAAAATTGGGGCAATTGCGGCGGCATATGCCAGCGTGTGATCCCGTTCATTCTTGATCTTGTCCAGCCAGCGGGCAAGCTTGCGCGCCTCGTATGACCATTCAGGCTGTGGCGCTGGTTCCGCAGCTGCAGCAGACTCCCCCAACAATTCCCCGGTCGACTTGCCCATTACCTGCGCCAGCTTCTTGATGTAGCGTGGCTGCCGCGTCGGGTTGGCCAGCAGCTGGTCGATGTGCTGTCGCTGCACCTTTCCGCCGATCTCGCGGGCGAGATCCGTGCTGGTCCACTTGCGTTCATCAAGGAACTCGCGAACCTGGGCGCCAAGGGTTTTCATAGATGTAATTTTCGGGCACTTGTGCGCAAGTAAGTTTGCATGCTAAACTGCAAACTACTTTGCAAAAGGCGGTGCACATGAGCGACAAGACAGGCATCGAATTGGCGCTGGCCAAGTTCGATAACAGCCCGACCAAGCTGGCCAATGCGATCGGCGCGCCGGTTCTCCGGCAGCACGTCGAGCATTGGCTCAAAGCTGGCCGTGTGCCTGCTGACAAGGCGCCAAGTGTCAAACGCGTTGCCGGCATCGACTGCCATCTGCTTTGCCCTGGAGTCGATTGGGACGCCGTGGCCACCACCAACCAAACCACGGAGCCCGCTGCGGCGGGGGTGTGATGCTTCGATCAGTGTCTGCTGCCGTTGCCGTCGCCGAAGAGGTCGACTGCTTCGATTCCGCTGGTGTGTTTGCCGATCAAGGTGTAGATGCTGCGCGCCACCTGGACGTTGATCTCGTAGGCCAGCCAGCCCAGACCCCGGTTGCGTACCCACAGGCGGAACCCACCGCCCCGGAGTGCGGCAATGCTTAAGGCCGGATCTTTTTCGATCAGTACCGCATCGTCCGCCAGCCCTGCAATTTCCGTGCGCGATGCTGCGACGGCGGGCTCCATGTTGGCACGCTGCAGGGCAAGGCTGCGGATCAGGGAGTCCAGTTCGGCCGCTGTGTGTGGCCCGCGAATGTCCAGATGCAGTGTCTGCTTGTCGTCCGACAGTTTCATGGGTAGCCCCTTTGCCAAGTTGGGTTGGGTGAGATCTCCCAATGTAGCAAAGCGGGCCGCTCGCCATTCGCGCGCCGTGGGCATGGTTCCCCACTGTCCCAGTCTCCCTTCGTCCTGCAGCGTCCACAGTGCGCTGCCGCACTCCCAGTTGCAGTTGCCGGTGTGTCTTCATGGGGCCGGCAGCTCTTCCCGCCCTGCTGGCGTGTACAGCGCTGGCCGACCACGAATGAGTCGTCTCCTCCCTGATCGAGCTCGAAAGGCCTGTGGTGGCCGGGCGGGTTTTTTCTTCGCAGGGGTTCATGCGGCTTATTTTTGGCCGGCGCAACCTCTCAACACCACTCAACAATTTTGAGAGGTACCCAAATGCACCAGATTGGTATGCCCATGCCCGACCTGCAGCCGCAGGAGATTTCCCGGGAAAAGTCCCTCGGTGGTGCCATTGGCCTGTGCGCCAAGGCTGCCGGCTTCGAAGGCAAGCAGGTGCAGGAAGCGCTGCGGCTGGACAAGGCGCAGTTTTCCCGGTGGGAGGGCGGCACCGAGGGCATCGTCTGGCCCAAGCTGTGCGCCCTGATGGATGTGTGCGGCAATGACGCGCCGCTGTTGTGGATGTGCCAGGCTCGCGGCTACGACCTGCATGCCATGCGCAAGCAGGAGAGCGAGACCGAGCGCGAGAACCGCCAGCTGCGCGAAGAGGTGGCCGCATTGCGTCGTGTCGTGCAGGTGGTGCGATGAGAGGCGGCGCCTATGTGCCCCAGGCTGGCACCATTCCCTACAAGGTGATGGCCTACCTGCAGGAGCAGGCTGCCCTGGGCCGTCATTGGGTGCCGGCTGCTGAGCTGTCTGAGCACATCGGTCAGAAGGCGGTCAGCCCGTACCTGGAGGCGCCCATACGGTATGGCGTGTTCGTTCGCCGAGCGATGAAGGACAACGGGCGCAACAGTGAATACGCGCTGGGCAATGGCAAACCCCTGCCGGTGGCCACGGACCATGAGCCAGACGAGCCGCTGCACGCTGCCGTGTCTGCGCCACCCCGGCCAGGGCCGCTGTTCCCCGAGGCGGTGGGGCAGGCGCCGTCGCCAGCGAAGGCCAAGCGTGGGCGACCGACCCGAGATGACGCGAGGGCAGCATTCCACGCAGGCCTGTTCCTCGATGGCTCCATGCAGTTGGAGGTGAATGGCGTTCAGGTTGCCCTGATCGCTGAGCAGGTCGCGCAGCTGGCTCGGCTGCTGCGCGGAGTACCCGCATGATCACACCCCAGTTCCTGCTGCCGCTGCACCGCGGCCTGGTGATCGACCTTTTTGCTGGCGGTGGCGGCGCATCCACGGGCATCGAGCATGCCATCGGCCGCCCGCCGGACATCGCGATCAACCACGACCCTGAGGCCGTGAGTTTGCACCAGGCGAATCACCCGCAGACGGCGCACTATGTGTCGGACGTGTGGGAAGTCGATCCGCTGTCGGTGACCGATGGGCGGCCGGTAGATGGCCTGTGGGCCTCGCCTGACTGCAAGCACTTCAGCAAGGCCAAGGGCGGAAAGCCCGTGTCGAAGAAGATCCGCTCGCTGGCCTGGATCGTGATCAAGTGGGCTAAGGCCGTGCGGCCGAAGTTGATCTGGCTGGAGAACGTGGAAGAGTTTGCCACCTGGGGCCCCCTCAATCGCGAGACGAACATGCCGTGCCCACTGCGCAAGGGGCAGACCTTCGCACGTTGGGTGGCGCAGCTGCGCAACCTTGGCTACGTGGTCGAGTGGCGCGAGCTGCGGGCCTGCGACTACGGTGCGCCCACGATCCGCAAGCGCCTGTTTCTGGTGGCCCGGTGCGACGGCATGCCGATCGTCTGGCCCGAGGCAACGCACGGCGCCCCCGACAGCCTGCCGGTCAAGGCCCGCAAGCTGAAGCCCTGGCGCACCGCGGCGGAGTGCATCGACTGGAGCATCACGGCGCCGTCGATCTTCGAGCGCACCAGGCCGCTGGCCGATGCCACTTGCCGGCGGATCGCCAAGGGCGTGATGCGATACGTTGTCAACGCCGCGGAGCCGTTCATTGTGGGTGTCGGCGGCCGAGCCGGCCAGTCGCCCGAACGCCCACTGTCCAAGCCCATGGGCACGATCACCAGCAAAGGCGATGCCGCACTGGCCGTCCCCACGCTGATCAGCATGGGCCACGGCGAGCGCCCAGGCCAGCAGCCGCGAGTGCCAGGCGTGGAGCGGCCGCACAGCACCATCACCGCGCAAGGGCAGCACAGTGCCCTGGTGTGCGCCTTCCTGGCCAAGCATTACGGCGGCGTGGTGGGGTCGGCCATCCCTCAGCCTATGGGCACCGTCACCAGCGTCGACCACCACAGCCTGGTGTCGGCCACCATGGTGACCATCGACAACCAGAGCAGCTCGGGCGGACTTGGCGACATCGAGGCGCCGCTCAAGACCACCACGGTGGAGAACCGCCATGCCCTGGTGCAGGCGTTCCTGATCGCCTATTACGGCGTCGATCAGGACCCGCGCCTGGGCGATCCCATGCACACCGCAACCACGCGCGACCGGTTTGGCCTGGTGACGGTGCGCGGCGAGTCCTACGCCATCGTAGATATCGGGCTACGCATGCTGACCCCGCGCGAGCTTTACCTGGCGCAGGGCTTCCCGCCCGACTACCGCATTGACCGTGGCGCCGATGGCCGGCCGCTGACCAAGACAGCGCAGGTCCGCATGTGCGGCAACAGCGTGTGCCCGCCGCTGGCTCGTGCATTGGTGGCTGCGAACTACACCGACGCGGCCATCGTGCGCCGCGCGGCCTGACCACTAGCGATATCGGAAAACTTCTGGAACCATTCGATGGGAGATTGACGAATGCACGCAACAGACACATCACGTGAGGCCATATCCGGCATGTCTTTGCAACGGCGCAAGCTGCTGCTGGACGAGGTCGCGATTGCCATTGAGCAGCTTCTGAGGGCAGGGCAGAGGGACGTCAGCATGCGCGAGATCCAGAGGCACATGGAGGTGCACATGGGCCGCCGCGTGGATGTCAGCAGTATCAGCGGCCGCGTGAACGAGCTCGAAGCCGCGCATCGGGTCCACAGGGACCGGATGCGCACGCGCCCGTGCACGGTCACTGGCAAAGGTGTTCACCCGCTGAGCATCCAGCCTGAGCAGCGGAGGATGTTCGCGTGATCGGTGCAGTTCTTGATATCGGAATGTCCGCATGAGGGACTATGGCACCGTTTCCCCGCGCTTCTGGCGCGCCGGCACGGGCAAGCGGCTGCGGGGGGACGCCCATGCGCAACTGCTGGCCTTGTACCTGATGACCAGTCCGCACAGCAACATGATCGGGGTGTATTTCTGCACTGTCCGAAGCATGAGCGACGAGACCGGCATCCCCTTCGAAGGTGCTTCGAAGGCCCTTCGAAGGCTGATTGATGAGGGTTTTTGTGTAGTTGACGAGGAGACAGACGAAGTTTTCGTGGTGCAGATGGCAGCCCACCAGATCGCGGATCGCTTGGAGCCAAAGGACAACCGGTGCAAATCTGTTGCACGCGAGCTTGCCATGGTGGATTCCCCCAAGCTACAGGCCGCTTTTCTGGAGGTGTATCGGGAGGCGTTCAATGTGGTAACTCCGCCCGCTAAACCTGTGGATAACTCGCCATTAGGGGAGGGGCTTCGAAGCCCCTTCGAAGCCCCTTCGAAGCCAAGAGCAGGAACAGGAGCAGGAACAGGAACAAGAGCAGGGGGAGGCGCGCCTCCCGATGCCGGCTGCGCCGGCCCCCCTGCAGTTTTTCCGCAAGACTTCCGGGAATTCATCGTCTCAGAGCGGCCAGACCTCGATGCCGGGGTGGTGCACGCCAACTTCTGCGACCACTACGCCGAGCCAAAGCGCACGCTGAAGCTCTGGAAAAACTGGGTGCGAAGGGAGCGCGCCAGCCCGGAACAGCCGCCGACCAGGGGGCAAGCGCAGCCGATCACCGTGCCGGGCAGGGCGGGGCGCGATCCGATCCTGGACAAGATCGAGGCCGACCGTGCGAAGGCGGTGCCGCCACCTGCCGAGGTGCGCCAGCAGATGCAGGCTCTGCGCAAGGGCAAGGCGGAGGTACCAGCGTGACCAGGACCCATGCACTCAAGCGGCTGCTGGAGCATGGCGGCCTGACCTGGTCGGAGATCACGACCATCACGGGCTGGCCCTACAACGCCGTGCGATCGACGATCTGTCGGCTGTGCGAAAGCGGCGAGATCGTCAGGGTGGGCCGCCAACACCGCTGCGTGTACGAGGTTGCCAAATGACCCGCGAGACCATCCTGGCGCACATCGCCTTCATGGCATCGTTCGAGCCGGCCTACGCAGCAAAGGCGCTGAAGTGGTACCACCACACGCTGCCGTGGTTGCGCTTGATGCCGGCCGAGACGGCAACCAACCAAGAGTAGGCAAGAGCATGCAGATCAACGTCACGACCAATATCGCCCAGGTGCAGAAGGCTCTGCAGGCCCAGGCCAAACAAGTGCCATTTGCCATGAGCGTGGCCCTCAACCGCACCGCTGAATGGGCAGAGACCAGCGTGCGCAAGGAGATGACCAAGGTCTTCGACCGGCCGACACGCTACTTCCTGCGTTCTCTGCGGGTGATCCGTTCGACCAAGGCCAAGCTGCAGGCTACCGTGTGGTTCAAAGATGCCAACAGTGCAACAGGCGGCAGCGCAATGGTCACGCCCCACATCTACGGTGGTGACCGTACTGCCAAGCCCATGGAGGTACGACTGCAGCGTGCAGGTCTCATGCCTGCGGGCTGGCGTGCTGTGCCTGGTGCAGCTGCTGAGATCGACGCGTTCGGCAACATGAGCAGGGGTCAGATCTCGCAATTGCTCAACGTGCTGGGCACGTACAAGGAGGCGGGCTACAACAAAGCCAATGCAGCCACACGTGCGCGGCTGGCCAAGGGCAACGTGAAGCGGGGTGTGTATGGATTCGAATACTTCGTCAACCCGGTCGAGTCAACACGGGGCAAGCACCTGCAGCCCGGTGTGTACAAGCGGGTGCGCACGGCCTTCGGCACCAGCCTCAAGCCAGTGCTGATCTTCGTGCGGCGCACGCAATACAAGCAGCGTCTCGACTTCGTTGGCATCGTGCAGCGCACGGTGGACCAGCGCTTCCCGGCTGAGTTCGATGCAGCCTTCGACCGTGCAATCAGGACGGCGCGCCCATGAGCATGACCACCCCCACCCCCCTGTTGGGTCCTTCCGCAGCACCCTCGATTACGGGTAATTCGAAC
>JACCDR011478473.1_pt1 | contig 15474 bp, 15 predicted proteins | sample 7446431 | NCBI WGS metagenome assembly JACCDR01 (sample SAMN15323443, study PRJNA562643) | freshwater metagenome | isolation source: river surface water | place: USA:Blue River Watershed | collected 2017-08-17 | reverse complement strand
GCCATGTGGCCATTTTGAGTGGCCTGTACGGCGTGTTGCGTCCCTTGGACTTGATGCAACCCTATCGCCTCGAAATGGGGACTGCCTTGGCCAATGCACGAGGCAACAACCTCTACAAATTTTGGGGCTCAGACATTGCGGCGTATGTGAACGAACGCTTGCAAGGTGAAAAAGAACCCATCGTCATCAACTTGGCGTCGCAAGAGTATTTCAAAGCGGTAGACCGCAAAACGCTGAAAGCCCGCGTGGTGGAGTGCGTGTTTGAAGATTACAAAGGTGGCAAATACAAAGTCATCAGCTTCAACGCCAAACGCGCGCGGGGCTTGATGACCCGCTATGCCATCAGCACCCAAGCCAAAACGCCGAAAGATCTTGAAGGCTTTGATCTCGAAGGCTACGCATTTGACGCCGCCGCCTCAGAGCCAGATCGCAAAGTCTTCCGCCGCAAATTAGCCTAAGCCCCACATGAACACCCCTGAACAATCTCAACTCGGCAAAAGCTCGGCCTATGTGGACCACTACGATGCGTCGTTGCTGTTTCCCATTCCACGTCAAACCAAGCGCGAAGAAATCGGCATTAACGGTCAGCCGCCTTTCTTTGGGGCTGATTTGTGGACGGCTTATGAGCTGAGTTGGCTCAATGCCAAAGGCAAACCACAAGTGGCGTTGGCGCGCATCACTGTGCCTGCTGAATCGACGCACATCATTGAAAGCAAATCGTTCAAGCTCTACCTCAACAGCTTCAACAACACACGTATCTCAGAGGTGGCCGAGTTGCAAACGCGTTTGCGCGAAGACCTGAGTGCGGCCATTTGGCAAGGCAGTCCCGTCAAAGCCAGTGTGGGGTTGCAGCTGGTGCTGCCGGAACAGTTTGATCGCGAGCCTGTGCACGAGTTGGATGGCTTGAGCCTTGATCGCTTGGACTTGGAGTGCGACGAATATCAGCCCAACCCCGCCTTACTCACGGCTAACTTCAACGAAGCCCCAGTGACGGAAACACTCACCAGCAATTTGCTCAAAAGCAATTGCTTGGTCACAGGGCAGCCCGATTGGGGCAGTGTGCGCATCAGCTACACAGGATCACAAATTGATCAAGCGGGGTTGTTGCGTTACATCGTGAGCTTTAGAAACCACAACGAGTTTCATGAGCAATGTGTGGAGCGCATCTTCATGGACATCACGCGCCAGTGCAAACCGCTGCGCCTAGAGGTGTATGCGCGTTACACACGGCGCGGTGGGTTAGACATCAACCCTTGGCGCACCAGCCATCCTCAAGCCGTTCCCAGCAACGCACGCACGGCCAGACAATGAAAACAGGATGACCGTGTGTTTTAGCCCCGCAGTGCTTTGACAAACACATCGGTCATCTCGGGACAAAACAGTGTGCCTCGGTTGCTCAAGACGACGCGTGCTGCATCGGCGGGGCTGCTTTCGTTTTTGGCATAGTCGCCGGATTGCAATTCTTCATAAGCCTCAACAATCGCCACGATGCGTGCGCCGATGGGGATTGATTTTCCTGATAAACCTTCAGGAAAACCTGTGCCATTGAAGTACTCATGGTGTGAGCGAATGATGTCTGCAACACCTTGCATGTCGTCCAGCGTGTTGAGTGTTTCTTCCCCCATGTGAGGGTGGGTTCGGTACACCTTGGCATCGGCTAACGGTAACTCGATGAACTTGGTGTTGAGCACGCGATCGCTCAAGCCAATTTTTCCAATGTCATGCAACAAACCTGCGATGTAAATCGACTGGCATTCGTCGTCGCTCAATCCTGCCAACTTGGCCATCTTCATAGACAGCGTGGCCACACGGCGTGAGTGGGGGAGTAAATCAGGATGCCGCAGGGCAAGTAAATTAGAGAACGCTTTGATAGACGCAATGTAGGCGGCGCGCAAATCTTGGGTGCGTTCTTGTACGCGCGATTCAAGCGTGTCTACCATTTCATTGAGTGACTCTTTTTGCGCTTGCGTGAGTGCTTCTAAGCGGTCATGCTCGTTGGCCAAGTTCGCGAACGCCAAGGCCGATTGAAGGGTGCTGATCAGTTCTTCATCGTTCCATGGCTTGGCGATGTAACGGTAAATTTCTCCTTGGTTGATGGCTTGAATGGCACCACTCATGTCAGAGGCGCCCGTGAGCATGAGGCGCATGGTCTTGGGCCACTGCTGATGAATTTGGCGCAACAAGTCTGTGCCGCTCATGTGCGGCATTTGTAAATCTGAGATGACCACATCCACAGGTTCTTTGGCCAGCATGGTCAGCGCATCCGCACCACTTTCGGCGGTGCTGACTTGAAAGCCCTCCAGAGAGAGCATGCGACGCAGCGATGACAAGATATTGGGTTCGTCATCGACGCACAAAATTTTGTATTGGCTGGCATCAAAGTTAGCTTGGCTCATGGCAGTCCCTAGCGAGTGGTGCGACGAATAGGTAAGATGATGGTGAACGTGGTGCCCACCCCGACGGTGCTTTGCACGGCCAGTGTGCCGCCGTGCTGTTGAATGATGTTGAGTGACACAGACAGGCCTAGACCCGTGCCCATGCCTGGGTCTTTGGTGGTGAAAAACGGATCAAAAATTTTGTTCAGAATGGCTTCCGGAATGCCAGGCCCGTTGTCTTTGACCTCGATCCAAACGGTGTTGTCTTTCACGCCAGTGCTGATGTCGATCATGCCGCGTTGCCCCACAGGCATAGCCTGCGCCGCGTTGACGATGAGGTTGAGCAGCACTTGGTCAATTTGCGCGGGTGCACATTCGACCATCGGCAAGTTGCCCAGTGCCAAACGCACATCGGCTTTGTCTTGGAGCTGTGCCTTGGCAATGTTGAGGGTGGCCTTCAGCCCCACATGCAAATCGGCTTCGACGTAGTGGGTGGCGGCGTTGGTGCGGGCGTAGTCTTTCAGGTCTTGAATGATGGCCTTGACGCGGCCCACACCTTCTTGCGTTTCTTTGACCAAGTTTTGCAAGTCTTCGCGAATGAAGTCGTAGTTGTATTTCTTTTTCACAGCCAACAGGTCGTCGGTATTGGCCTCGGGGGCGTCCAAGACTTTTTCGTAAACCGCCAAATACTTTTGCAGGCTGGTGAGGTTGGACGACACATAGCCCACGGGGTTGTTGATTTCATGGGCCACACCGGCAGCCAGTTCGCCCAGTGAGGCGAGTTTTTCAGATTGCACCAAACGCTTGGTGGCCTCGTCGAGCTGCACTTCAAACATGTGCTCACGCCGCACGGAGGCAAAGTAAGCGCGCCACAGAAAGACTCCCAAAATGGCCACGCCAGTCAGGACAGACAAGCCTGAGAGCAGCAAGGTTTGACGACGCAGACTCACCAAATCTTCGCCATCGAGTTCGTTGTAGGTTTGCAAGCGAATCCAGCCCACAGTTTGCCCCGCACTCACCGCAGCCCAGGTGGTGATGAAAGCCTCATCTCGTGTTTGATGGATGTCGTTGTGGGTAGGTGGTGGTTCGATCAACACAGGTTCGAACATGAGTTGCGGTTCGAGCTTGGGCGAGCGTTTGAGGTGCGAAATCACTTTACCGCTGTCATCGGTCAACAGCGCCGACGCCACTTCGCGGTTGGACATGGTTTGCATGATGCGTGACTCGACCGATGAATAGTCTTTGAGCACCAAGGGGTCGACCACGGCCACCACCAAACCTTCCGTTAAGTTTTGCGAGGTTTGGAACTTGCCTTCCCACAGCAGGTTTTTAGATTGTTGGTAAGCCGCCAAGCCAAACACAATTTGCAGCAAGGCCAGTGCCAAGCCAATCAGCAACGCGGGCTTAATCGCTTTCCACTGAGCGGCTTGATGACTGTTCATGATGGCTTCAAGGTGAAGGAGACAGAACTAAAAATTTCTCTAACTGCAAAGACTCCAACACTTTGTAGTGCTTGGCATACGTCACTGCTTGAGGTTTTTCGATGCCCACGCCGCTGAGCAGCTTGCGTCCCTCGTCGTCTTGCGCGAGTTGTGAGAAGGCTTTGAAAAATTTCTCGCGGACAGGCGCAGGCAGTGAGGGCAAGGTGACGATGGGGTGTGGGGTGTAGCCAGAGGTTTCAAACAACACACGCAGTTGTTGGCGTACCTCGGGGGCTTCACTGGCCAAGGTGTTGTTCACCCCCCCGCCCGCAGCGGCGTCTTGACCAATGACAGAGCGGTACACATTGCTATGGGTTTTGACAAACACCGCTTGGGTGTTGATTTTGCGTTTGGCCAGTTCCGCGCGAATCAGCAGGGAAGCGGCAAACGCATTGGGCGCTGGAAAGCTGATGTTTTTGCCTTTGAGATCTTCCAAGCTTTTGATGGGGCTGTCGGCTTTGACCACCAAGATTCCGGTGAGTAGATCATCTGTGTCAGCCAAGAGCGGCTGGTATTTTTTCTTTTGATGGGCCAGCACTGCGTGGTAGGGGTTGAGATACACAAACTGTGGCTCACCTCGGAGTAGACGTTGTTCAAACTCAGGAATGTTGGGCGCCACGCGCAATTCAAAGCACATGCCAGTTTCTTGACCGACGCGCTGCAGCAAAGGCGACCACGTGCTGTAGACCTTGGCCGCAGTGAACTGAGGCACCACTTCAAAGCTGTAGGTTTGCGAGGCGTTTTGTTCGCCCAAGCACGCGCCATAGGCTGCGTGACTGAACAGCAAGGCGCAGATCCAAAATCGACATAGCGGTGAAATGAGCGCACGCATGGGCAAAACCTAGTTTGGTTGGTTTTGCTATTTTGACTGAGTCAAACTATTTCTCAATTTGAGTTTTAGTTATCCTCAAACAATGACTTGGTATAGGGCGGCGATGGGGTGTCGTTGCTGCGTTGCCCCAGCGCTTGCCATTCATCTTCTTTCATGAGCGAGCCCACACGCACCCCCAGCAAGCGCAGTCGACGTTTCAGATCTACACGTTTCAAGCACAAGCCTGCGGTGTGCCGAATGGCTTGGGCGTCTTGGGTGTAAGTGGTTTGGGTGTGATCGCGCGTGACGCTTTGAAAATTGTCGTAGCGCAGCTTGATGCCAATTGTTTTGCCCACATAGCCCTTGCGTTTCAGGTCGGCGGCCACTTGCTCGCACAGTCGGGTGAAGATGCGTCCTAGCTCCTCGCGGTCGGCCACTGCATGCAAGTCGCGTTCAAACGTGGTCTCGCGGCTGAGGCTCACAGGCTCGCTCTCGGTTTCCACCGCGCGGTCGTCTTTGCCGTGGGCTGCGTCATGGAGCCATGCGCCGTAGCTTTTGCCGAAGTGCTCGAGTAGCCACACGCGCTCACGCTGGGCCAGTTCGCCAATGGTGTGAATGTCATGCGCTGCCAATTTGGCTTCGGCCTTGGGACCAATGCCATTGACCTTGCGACAGGGCAATGGCCAGATGAGGCTTTGCAAGTCGTCTTCGGTGACGATGGATATGCCGTTGGGTTTGTTGAACTCGCTCGCCATCTTGGCCAGCAGTTTGTTCGGGGCAACACCCACTGAGCAGGTGAGGCCCGTGTCGTCATGAATCGCTTTTTGAATCAGTCGCGCCAACACGCGTCCGTTCTCGCGTTGTCCGCCCGGCACATGGGTGAAGTCGATGTACACCTCGTCGACGCCACGGTTTTCCATGACGGGGGCAATGTCGGTGATGATGCTTTTGAATCGCTGTGAGTAGTGCCGGTATTGGTCAAAGTCCACAGGCAGCAAGATGGCGTCGGGGCAGAGCTTGGCCGCCTTCATCACCCCCATGGCTGAGCCCACGCCAAACTGTCGCGCGGCATACGTGGCGGTGGTGATCACGCCGCGCCCGGTGTAGCCCGACAGACGCGGAAAGAAGTCCAAGGGAATTTCGTGCAGCTTGTCTTCTGACCATTCGTGGTCAGGGTGTGCCACGCGCAAACGGGCGAGCATGTCGTCCTCGCGTCGGCGGCCGCCGCCAATCACCACCGGCAACCCTTTGAGCTGCGGATAGCGCAGCAACTCGACAGAGGCGTAAAACGCGTCCATGTCGAGGTGGGCGATGCGCCGTGTCGGTGCTTCACTCATAATCGCAGCCACTTTTCATTCAAAGGAGAAACCATGCCGACCATTCGCGTTGAACTGCTGGAGGGCCGTACACCCGAGCAGAAAAAACAACTGGCCCAAGCGCTCACCCAAGCGTGCGAAAAAACCTTGGGCAGCAAGCCCGAGAGCGTAGACGTGTTGTTTTTTGACATTCCGCGTCACGATTGGGCCACGGGCGGCGTGCCTTGGAGTGAGAAGCTTTAAATCGCTTTTTGCACCAACCAGCCTTTGAACAACAAAGGCTGGCGCGGCTTGCCGTCGCGCGGGCCGTTGTCTTTGTTTTCCACGCTGATGGCCAAGCTTTGCGCACCTTCTAGCGCTTGGGTGGGCACATCGAGTTGCTGGGTTTTGTATTTGTTGGTGAGCACGCCCAGCATGCGTGGGGCATCGCCTTCGGTCATGGCCCACACATGCAAGGCTTGTTCGCGACCTTCCTTGACGTCATTCAAGCGTTGCACTTGCAGCTTTTGATTTTTCGGGTCGTACGTCATCAGCATGGCGGGGGCTTGGGTGTCGTCTAGCAAAACCGACACTTCACGCACCTGCGGAATTTCCACCAACTTGGCTTCAAGGTGGTGAATTTGTGCCTTGAACTGTTCATACATGCTGGCGCCCAAGGCCCAACCGAGCAAGACAACGAGGGCCAGAAAAATGCTCAGGGCGCGCCACCAAGCGCTCACGCCAGTGGAAGAGGGGGAGTTCGTTTCAGTCATCCCCCAAGTATCCCCGACCCCAGTTGAGGCCGAGCTGATATGGCTCAAGCCTAAGTTAAGCGGTAGGGAAAGTGCCGGGAATGAGAATGCCCTTGTCCACGTTTTGAATGTTGGTGTGGCCACAGAAAGCCATCGTGACGTCCAACTCTTTGTGGATGATTTGTAGAGCCTTGCTCACGCCTTCTTCACCCATCGCACCCAAGCCATACACCATGGCGCGGCCAATGAGCGTGCCGCGTGCGCCCAAGGCCCAAGCCTTGAGCACGTCTTGGCCAGAGCGAATGCCGCCGTCCATCCACACTTCAATTTGGTCACCCACCGCAGCCACGATGGCGGGCAGGGCTTCAATGCTCGACTGCGCGCCGTCGAGCTGACGGCCGCCGTGGTTGCTCACCACAATCGCGTCGGCACCGCTGCGCGCGGCCAACACGGCGTCTTCCACATCTTGAATGCCTTTGAGGATGAGCTTGCCGCCCCACTGTGCTTTGACCCACGCCACGTCGTCCCACGACAAGCGGGGGTCAAACTGCTCGTTGGTCCATGACGAGAGTGACTTCATATTGCTCACACCTTTGACGTGGCCCACCAAGTTGCCAAAGGTGTGGCGTCGTGTGCCGGCCATGCCCAAGCACCAACGGGGTTTGGTCATGAGGTTGATGATGTTGGCAAGGGTGGGGCTGGGCGGTGCGGTCAGGCCGTTTTTCAAGTCTTTGTGGCGCTGGCCAATCACTTGCAAGTCGAGCGTGAGGACCAAGGCGCTGCACTTGGCCTTGCGGGCGCGCTCAATCATGTTGGCCATGGCTTCGCGGTCGCGCATCATGTAGAGCTGGTACATGAAGGGGGCCGTGGTGTGGGCGGCCACGTCTTCCATCGAGCAAATGCTCATGGTGGACAAGATGAAGGGGATGCCAAATTTTTCAGCAGCGCGGGCCGCTTTGATTTCACCGTCCGCACTTTGCATGCCGGTCAGGCCCACGGGCGCGATGGCCACGGGCATCTTCACATCTAAGCCCACCATCTTGGTCGCAGTGCTGCGGTTTTCCATGTTCACGGCCACGCGCTGGCGCAGCTTGATTTTTTGGAAATCTTCTTCATTGGCGCGGTAGGTGCCCTCAGTCCAGCTGCCAGAGTCGGCATAGTCATAGAACATACGGGGCACGCGTTTTTCGGCCAAAACGCGCAAGTCTTCAATGTTGGTAATCACGGGCATGAATGTGTCTCCTTGTATGAAACGCATGGTAGCCCGAGCGGCTGAAGGTGGCTGTGAAGTGTGCGACTTTGGGTTTGAAAAAATTTAAACCGCGAAAACTTAAACCGCATTCACCACCAAGCGTGGCAGAAGATGGTGCACATCGGCCGCTTGGCTGAGCGATGTGCCAGGGGCGAGCAAAGCGGCTGCGCCTGCGGCCATGCCGTATTGAAATACAGTGAGTAATTTGTCGCCACGGGCCAGAGACCAAACCATGCCCGCCACAAAGCTGTCGCCTGCACCAATGGTGGTTTTGACATCGACCTCAATGCTGCGGGCCTGCCAGCATTCATCGTGGCTGACCAACAATGCGCCGTCTTGCCCCAACGACACCGCGACCACTTCGGCTTGACCTTGCTCGATGAGTATGCGTGCGGCGGCAACTTGGCTATCGGTATCGGGCAGCTCTTGCCCCGTCAAGTCGCGCAACTCACGCAAACTGGGCTTGAACAAATACACGCCCACCTTCAATGCCTCCATCAGCGCAGGTCCGTTGGTGTCGAGTACCACGCGCACACCGTGTTGTTTCGCCAGTGCTGTCAAGCGCGCATAAAAGTTGTTGGGTACGCCTGGAGGCAAGCCACCACTGATGACCAAAAATTTCTTGGGCATGTGTTGTGCCACATAGTCAAACACGGCTTCGGATTCGGCCGTCGACACATTGGGGCCTGGCAGCACAAATCGAAAATCGTGGCCGCTGGATGTTTCGTGTACCGAAAAACTTTCCCGCGTTTCTTCGGCAATCGGCATGACATGGCAACGCACTTTTTCTGCATGCATCAGCTTGTGGTGACGCTCACCCGTGACGCCGCCAGTCAAATACAAAGCCACACAGTTGGCGCCCAAACGGTGCAGCACACGCGTCACGTTGACGCCACCACCGCCCGGATGTTTGAGTGTGGGGCCGCAGCGCATTTTATGGGTGTCGCTCACCTGGTCGATGCTGGTGAGTACATCCAAAGCAGGGTTGAGTGTGATGGTGAGGATGTCGGTCATAGGTTGGGGGTAGATTGATGGCGCAGCCACAAGGCGTGGGTGAGGTAGCCCACGATGAACGCATTCAGCACCACAATGAATGCGTTCATCCATGATGGCTCATCGATGAAGTGCATCACCTCAAATGGGATGTAAATGCCGCCCGACAGAGCGCCCAAATATTCACCCCATGCTTTGCCTAGCCAAAGACCTGTTGCTTCGATGAAGCGCATGGCAATGTAGGCTGAGGCCAGTATCACCAGCATGTGCACATCGGTGTCTGGCAGCAACTCGGCGTAGTGCAACAGCAGGGACGGGTAGTGTGCCTCGGGGTCAAGGCCAAAGCGTCCGATGAGCGCCAAGACCACGGACCGCACATCGCGGTGCAGCAGGTCGAGCACGCCAATCAAACCAGCCAATGCGGCCAAGCCTTTGATCGCTTCAAAGATCGCGATGGCGTGTAAGGCACTGCGCTGATCTTTGGTGTCGGGCATGTCAGGCGAGACGTTGGCGGTGACGCTCAATCTGCGTACGCACTTGCGCGGGTGCTGTGCCGCCCAGCGTGTTACGGGCGTTGAGTGAGCCGTGCAGGCTCAAGCAGTCGTACACGTCTTTTTCGATGGCGGGGTGAAAGCCTTGCAGCACATTCAGCGGCAACTCCGACAAATCGCAGTTGTGGCTGGCAGCGGCCTTGACGGCGTGAGCCACAGTTTCGTGAGCGTCGCGGAAGGGCTGCCCTTTTTTGACCAAGTAGTCGGCCAAGTCGGTGGCGGTGGCAAAGCCTTTTTTGACGGCGTCTTCCATGGCTTGCGCGTTCACGGTGATGCCGCCTTCCTTAACGCCCGTGGCTGGGTTGACTTGACCGCCCACCATTTCGCTGAAGATGCGCAGCGTGTCCTTGAGCGTGTCCACCGTGTCAAACAAAGGCTCTTTGTCTTCTTGGTTGTCTTTGTTGTAGGCCAAAGGCTGGCCCTTCATCAAGGTGATGAGGCCCATCAAGTGGCCCACCACACGACCGGTTTTGCCGCGTGCGAGTTCGGGCACGTCTGGGTTTTTCTTCTGCGGCATGATGCTCGAGCCGGTGGTGAAGCGGTCGGCAATTTTGATGAAGCTGAAGTTTTGGCTCATCCACAAAATGAGTTCTTCACTGAAGCGGCTGATGTGCACCATGCACAGCGAAGCGGCGGCAGTGAATTCAATCGCGAAGTCGCGGTCGCTCACGCCGTCCAAGCTGTTTTGGCAGACTTGTGCGTGGCCGTGTTCATCGACCATGCCCAGTGTGCGGGCCACGCGTTCGCGGTCCAGCGGATAGGTGGTGCCGGCCAAGGCAGCGCTGCCCAAAGGCAAGCGGTTGGTGCGGCGGCGCACATCGCTCATGCGCTCGGCGTCACGGGCAAACATTTCCACATAAGCCAACAGGTGGTGCGCAAAGCTCACGGGCTGGGCCACTTGCAAGTGGGTGAAGCCGGGCAAGATGACTTCGACGTTTTTCTCGGCCACATCGACCAGCGACTTTTGCAAGTCGACCAACAAGTCGATGATCAGGTCCATCTCGCTGCGCAACCACAGGCGCACATCGGTGGCCACTTGGTCGTTGCGGCTGCGGCCCGTGTGCAGGCGTTTGCCCGCATCGCCCACGAGTTGGGTGAGGCGCGCTTCGATATTGAGGTGCACGTCTTCGAGGTCGAGCTTCCACTCGAATTGGCCGCTTTCAATTTCAGCCCAAATTTGGGCCATGCCTTTTTGAATGGCGGCATGGTCGTCTTGGCCGATGATGCCTTGGTGGCTGAGCATTTCAGCGTGGGCCAAGCTGCCTGTGATGTCGGCTTGCCACAGGCGTTTGTCAAAGAACACGCTGGCGGTGTAGCGCTTGACCAACTCGCTCATGGGTTCAGAAAACAAGGCGGACCACGCTTGGGATTTTTTGTCGAGTTGGTTTGTCATAGTGGGCTGATTTTATCGGGCCGGCGGCGGCTTCCCGCCAAGACACTCTGCTTTCGTCTTGACGAAGCGTGCTGTTGGCAAGCCAAGCGCCACAGTGCGCCTGCTAACATTTACCGCAATTGATTTCGCCTCACACCTGCTGCGGCTCTGAAAAAGCGAGTTTTGTTTTGTTTACTGCCTCTACTTCCCCCGTTTCTTTGACCATCGCCACCCGCGAAAGCCGCTTGGCCATGTGGCAGGCTGAGCATGTACAAGCTTTGCTCAAAGCGCAAGGCCACAGCGTCAGCTTGCTGGGCATGACCACGCAGGGCGACCAAATTTTGGACCGCAGTTTGAGCAAAGTGGGCGGCAAAGGCCTGTTTGTGAAAGAGTTGGAAGTGGCCTTGGAAGAAGGTCGTGCCAACTTGGCCGTGCACTCGCTCAAAGACGTGCCCATGGATTTGCCCGAAGGCTTTGACCTCGCGTGTGTGATGGAGCGCGAAGACCCACGTGATGCGTGGGTGTCGGCCAAATACGCACATCTGAACGATTTGCCGCAAGGTGCGGTGGTGGGCACATCGAGCTTGCGCCGCACGGTGTTGCTGCGCGCTTTGCGTCCTGATTTGAAGATTGAGCCCTTGCGTGGCAACCTCGACACGCGTTTGCGCAAGCTCGACGAAGGCCAGTACGACGGCATTGTGTTGGCCGCTGCGGGCCTCAAGCGTTTGGGCTTGGGCGAGCGCATTCGTCATATTTTTGAAACCACCGAAATGTTGCCCGCCGCAGGGCAGGGCGCCTTGGGCATTGAAGTGCGCAGCAACCGCGCCGATGTGGCCCAAGCTTTAGCTCCCTTGGCCGATGCCGCCACATGGCTGACCGTGACGGCAGAGCGCGCCGTGAGCCGCGCCATGGGCGGCAGCTGCTCCATGCCTTTGGCCGCACACGCCACCTTGACCGACGGTGTGTTGCACTTGCAAGCGGCGTGGGGTGACCCATCGGGCGCGCCCGTGTTATTGCGCGCTGAAGCCAAGCAAGCCTTGAATGCCGCCGACCCTGCTTCACGCGATGCCGCCAATGTGCTGGGTGAATCGGTGGCAGCCCAGTTGCGCGCGCAAGGCGCTCACTAAGCCACGCGGCCTGCCATGCGCGTTGTCATCACCCGACCTATAGGCGATGCGCAAGCGTGGGTGGAGGCGCTGCAAGCGGCTGGCCACGACGCATTGACCTTACCCCTGATTGAGGTCGGTCCTGCCACGCATCGCCAGCCTGTGGCGCAAGCATGGGCGCAATGGGCTGAGTTTCAAGCGGTGATGTTTGTCAGTGCACAGGCCGTGCGCTACTTCTTTGACAGTCAACCCGCGGCCATGCGCGCTGATGCAGGACAAGCCGCCAGTCTGACTTGGACTCACGGCCCACGCTGCTGGGCCACCGGCCCCGGTACGCACAAAGCCCTGATGCAAGCGGGCGTGCCCGAGGCGTGCATTGACAGCCCAGCGGCCGATGCGATGCAGTTTGATTCAGAAGCCTTGTGGCAACGGGTGACTTGTCAAGTTAAAGCAGGCCAGCCTGTCTTGATTGTTCGGGGCCATGACGTGTCTACAGACGCAGGTGCGTCGCCAAGCGCCAAGTCTGATGCGCCGCCATTGAACGGCACAGGCCGCGATTGGCTGGCGCAACAACTGCAAGCCGCTGGCGCCCCCGCTCAGTTTGTGGTGGCCTACGAGCGCCGCGCACCTGTGTGGTCGGCGGCGCAACAAGCGCATGCTGTTCAAGCCGCCGCAGATGGTCGTGTGTGGTGCTTCAGCAGTTCACAAGCCATTCACAACTTGGCGCACTGCTTGCCCGCGCAAAGCTGGGCCAAGGGGCGTTGCATCGCCACCCATCCCCGTATTGCGCAAACCGCGCAAGCTTTGGGTTTTGGCGAAATTCAAATGTCTAAGCCGTCATTAGCAGATTTATTAGTCTCATTAGAATCTCTGGCATGAAGCCAGAGCACGACGACACCTCTCATCTCCCGCCTTTGGGACCTACCACTGAACCTTTGGTGAATGTGGACGAACTCACGAGCGCACGCGCTGACAGCCGAAGCGACACCTCGACATGGCTTGTGCGCGGTATCGGCGCATTTGCGGTCGTGGGGGCAGTGGGTTCAGGCCTGATGTGGGCCAAGCTCTCTGGCATTCAAGAACAACTGGCGCGTCAAAGCGCCGACACGGGCAGCCAAGCGGTGGAAGCGCGTGTCACGTCTAAGCAAGCGGAAGAACTGGCTCGCGAAACGGCGGCCCGACTGTCGGTGACTGACGCCAAGCTCAGCGAAGTGGCCTTGCAACGCAGCCAACTTGAGGAGCTGATGCAAAGCCTCTCACGTTCGCGCGATGAAAATTTGGTGGTGGATATTGAGTCAGCCATTCGCTTGGCCCAACAACAAGCCCAGCTCACCGGTAGCGTGCAGCCTTTGTTGGCAGCGCTCAACTCGGCCGAGCAACGCCTGACCAAAGTGGCGCAGCCGCGTTTGGCCCCCGTGTTGCGCGCCGTGACCCGCGACATTGAACGCATCAAAGCCACTGCGGTGGCCGATACGCCCGCCTTGTTGTTCAAGCTGGATGAATTGGTGCGTGTGGTGGACACCTTGCCTTTGCTCAACGCCGTGGGCAACAACCCTCAGCCCAAAATCGCGCAACCCGTGCCAGCCACCAGCTGGGCCAAAGCCATCAGCATGAGTTGGTGGGAGAAGGTGTGGTCTGACATTTGGAACGATGCGCAAAGCCTCATTCGTGTGAGCCGCATTGACAAGCCCGAAGCCAGCATGCTGGCGCCTGACCAAAGCTACTTCGTGCGTGAGAACTTGAAACTGCGTTTGCTCAATGCCCGTTTGGGTTTGTTGGCACGTCACTTTGATGCGGTGCAGTCTGACATGAAGCAAGCCAACGACGATTTGGCTCGCTACTTTGACATGCAAACGCGTCAAGGCCAAACCACATTGGCACTGGCACGTGAGGTGCTGGCGCAGTCCAAGCAAATTGAGATTCCGCGCGTGGACGACACCATCGCGGCCCTCACCACGGCCGCGGCGGGGCGCTGAGATGAAGGCCGCTTTGTGGTTTGTGGGCTTGTTCGGTGTGGCGGTGGCCTCGGCTTTGTTGGCGGGAGGTAACCAAAGCACCGTCACCGTTTTTTGGTCGCCTTACCGTGTTGACCTGTCGCTGAATTTGGTTCTGTTGGCGTTGGTGGTGTTGTTTGTCATGTTGCATTTGGCATGGCGTGCCATGTCGGCTTTGTTTGAATTGCCGCACCAAGCCCGTCGCTGGCGCTTGCAACAAAAAGAACGTGCCATGCACGCTGCGTTGCTTGATGCTTTGTCTGAGTTGTGGAGCGGCCGCTATGTGCGTGCTGCGAAGTCGGCGGATAAAGCCTTGGCTTTGGAGCAATTGCTGGCTTCGGTCCGCACAGCTGATGATGCGCCACCTCGTCACGCCTACCAGTTGCGTGCAGTGGCGCACTTGGTTGCCGCTGAAAGCTCCCATGCATTGCGTGACCGCGATGCGCGTTCTGCGCACTTGCAAGCCATCATGGCTATGACCCGTGCCCCCAGTGATGAGGTGGTCGAAGAAACCATGGAGTCCGCTTATCTGGCTGCGGCTCGATGGGCCATGAGCGACCGTGATGCCCCAGAGGCCATGCGTTGGTTGGATGGGCTACGTCACGGTGCTGCGCGTCGTATGCTGGCTTTGCGTATGCGTCTCAAGGCAGCACGTCTAGACCAACAACATGTCTCTGCACTGGAGACCGCACGTTTGCTCGCCAAACATGGTGCGTTTTCAGATGCCGCAGGCCAAAGCTTGTTGCGCGAGTTGGCTGTGGCCAGTTTGAACGATGCGCACGACAGTGCTCAGTTGCAACGCGCATGGGAAGGTTTGGAATCCAGCGAACGCACACAACCTGAAGTGGTGCTGCACGCAGCACAACGCATGCTCAAACTGAGTGGTGAAGCCACCGCCGTGATGCCTTGGCTGACACCTCTTTGGAACCGCATGGTGCAACAGCCTGACAGCTGTACGCCTGCCATTCGCGAGCGTGTGGCCCAAACCTTGGCGCGTGCTTTGTTGATGTTGCCGAACGATCCCGAGTGGCTAGCCAGCATTGACCGTGCCCGCCAAACGTATCCGCGTTGGGTGGAGTTGCAGTACTTGGCTGGCATGGTCTGTTGGCATCACGCGCTTTGGGGCAAGGCCCAGCAGATGTTGGAGCAAGCTGCTCCGCAACTCACCAACGCCGAGATGCAACGCCAAGCGTGGCGCACCTTGGCGCAGTTGGCTGAACAAAAAGAAGACACGGCGAGAGCTCAGCTGTGTTGGAAACGAGCGGCAGAAGTGGCAGCATAAAGCGACTGCAAAACAAAAACGGCCTAGATTTCTCTAAGCCGTTTTCTTTTGGGGTTCACCACCTCTTGCGAGGTGCGTGTGGTTTACAGATCCTTGCGGGTCTCAACCAACACCAGCGGGCCTTCATCCAAGATCACCACGGGTGGGCGCTCGCGTGGGATGTGCACGGGCTTAGGTTCGGCTGCGATAGCGGCTTGAACAGCAGCGATG
>JACCDR010969954.1_pt1 | contig 15476 bp, 15 predicted proteins | sample 7446431 | NCBI WGS metagenome assembly JACCDR01 (sample SAMN15323443, study PRJNA562643) | freshwater metagenome | isolation source: river surface water | place: USA:Blue River Watershed | collected 2017-08-17 | reverse complement strand
GGCGACTCTGGCAAGCCATGCGTGTGTATATTCGGAACGACGGCCGTGCTGGCAATGGCGGGGTTCTACAGCGCCAACGGCACTGGGGCGTTTGGCCCTAATCCGTCGCACCGCCTCAACGAAATCGCCGCCATCCTCGCCACCGAGGGCGAGCAGTTGACGCTGGCGAGCGTGGGCGGCGGCTCCCTCCCCACCGGCGTCGCTAATCGTTCCTCTCGTGGACTCTCCCATCGTCTCGGCCTTGGTTTGTAATACTTCCTTATTCGTTGCTTATTCATAATTCATCAGTTGAATTCATTTCACCAATTGAGGTAGGTATCAGTCGCCTGTCGTATGTCAGTTCTCCAACTCAAGTGGTCGAAGTTCATTCCTCCTGACCACTCTAATCCATCCTCCAAGCAAATCGCCTTCTTGTCGCTTCCTCATCGTGAAGCTTTCTACGGAGGAGCAGCAGGCGGCGGCAAGCTCCTTGCTAAAGGTGGAGTATTACTCACTCCATTTGGCTGGAAGAAATGCGAAGACCTTCAGGTAGGTGATCGCATTAATAACCCAGACGGTTCTATTTCCAGAATCATTCAACTCAAGGCTTGGGAGAAGCTAACCAAGTGGGTTGTCAATTTTGATGATGGAACATCAACAGAAGTTGCTGAAGAACATCTTTGGTTAGCTTGGCGTTCTGGTACAAGAAAAAAAATCCAAGGCGAAGCTCAATTCGGCATTGATGGGGCCGAAGTAATTACGACCCGAGAATTAGCTGAATGGTCTGAATTTGCCAAGAAGCAAGAAACTGCTGGACAACGACCCTGTTGGCCTCTTATCCCAGTCTGTGAACCTCAACGATTCAACGTCTCTTACAAGCACCCATCGACTTTAGCTCCTTACATACTTGGAGCTTTGTTAGGTGATGGTTGTATTACTTCTTCTACAGTCAAGTTTTCTTGCTCAGTAGAAGATTATCAAAACCACTGGAAGCAAGAACTTCCTGTCGAACATAAGTTCGATCTAAAAGCATCCAAGCTTTGTGGGGACTTGAGATTCGTAGGATCGGACAGGTCCTATCTTGTTGCTGAATTAAAGAAGCTCAAGCTGTTGGGAACTAATTCCCACACAAAGTTCGTGCCCCGACAATACCTCTATGGAACCATCGAAAACCGAATTGCACTATTCCAAGGACTGATGGATACGGATGGCTTTGTAAATACTAGAGGACAACTCTACTACTGCTCCGTCAGTGAGCAACTTCGTAAAGACGTTTGCTTTTTAGTGCGGTCTCTTGGCGGCGTTGCTAAAGAATTCGACGGAAACGAAATCTACATCAAGCTTCCTTTCAAGATTAATCCATGCAGGATTTTAAGAAAGCTAGAGCGGTGGAAAGATAAGAATAAGTCACTCAGTAAGCGAGTTGTCTCCGTCGTCAAAGGAGGATCAATCACAGGCCGCTGCTTAAGCGTATCTCACCCTAACGGGCTCTACATCACTAACGACTTTATTGTTACGCACAATTCTGATGCTCTCCTGATGCAGCAGCTTCGCTACTGCGACATGCCCGGCTTCAAGGGCTTGCTCATTCGTCGCTCGGTCAAGGAAGCCAAGCAGTCGGGAGCTATTCTCAATCGTGCGAAAGAATGGCTTTCGCCGTTTACTCGTTCTGGCGAAGTCAAATTCAATACTTCAGAATCCACATTCTACTTCTGTGACGGAGCCGCTTCCCTCCAGTTCGGCTATCTGGAAAACGAAGACGATGAAGAGAACTATCAAGGCGGCGACTGGATTCAAGTCGGCTTCGACGAACTGACTCACTTCCATCTCCATCAATACACTTACCTCTTCACTCGTAATCGTTACGGTAAGAACAACGAACACCTTGCCGGAGTAGTGCCAATTCAGATTCGTGGAGCAGGCAACCCCGGCAGCCGTGGTCACGCCTGGGTCAAAGAACGCTTCGGCATCACGAAGCAACAGGACGGCACGTATCGCGGGATGAATCCCAAGCGTCCCTTCGTCCAGGCTCGCTTGGAAGACAATCCGCATATGGCCCAGAAGCTTCTCTATGAGAAGCAGCTAGCCGAGACCGATCCCCTCCGCTACTCTCGTCTTCGTTGGGGTGATTGGGACGCCTCCCCCGATTCCGTCTTCAAGCAAGGCTGGTTCGCTAACCGCTGGCGTCGCAAACTGTCGTCAGGCGACTCACCGTATCTCTCAGCCGATCCCGAAGTCGCCAAAGCAATGGGGACCTTTCCCTCCCCAGGAAAGAACATTGAGTCTCCCTATTATCATCTCTACCATAATGAAGTAGGTAGTGAAGGAGAATCTTCTGCCGCCAGCAATCCTCTCAACTCTCGTTCTCATATTCTGTCGAATGATCGTGGTCTTCGCATTTTTCATGAGAAGGATGTACTGCTATTCACGACGGTAGACTCCGCTTCATCGGAGCGTACCGGCATCGAAGATCGCGTCCTGAGTAAGAATAAGGATCAGGAACCTTCGTGGTCTGTCTGCTCCTTGTGGGGTATGACCAATGACTTCGATCTTCTCTGGCTCGATATGATTCGTGGTCAGTGGACAATTCCTGACCTCATCGAACGCATCGTCAAGTTCCACAAGCGTCAGAAGTCGCCTCCTGCTTTCGCTCTGATCGAATCCAATGGCGTTGGTCAGGGGGTCTACCAGACTGTTCGCTCCAAGGGCATCGTGGTTCGAGACCTGCCAGTCAACTCGGACAAGATCACTCGCAGCATCCCGGCTCAGGACCGGGCTGCGATGGGGAAGATTTGGCTGCCAGTCTGGATGCCCTGGCTACCGACCCTCGAAGACGAGCTATTCATCTGGGGTGGCAAGAAGACGGAGGTTTGCGATCAGATCGACACGCTTTCCCTGGCAGCCAATTACGTGGCCCACAAGGCTCACGGCAACGAGATGGACTCGCTCCTGGCTTCTGGGACGCATATCTCGTCCCCCGCGTTACGGAGTGGCGTAGAGGCTGTGGAGGGCTCTCTAGCAGGTGCGGGATACCACCGACTCCGGGGAGTTAGCTACGGCTACCGTCATTCCCATGCCGCATCTTCCCCAGCTTACCAATCTTCGTCAGGCTATACGGGCTCCTCAGAGACTCCGGATGCCATCGTTGCCTCTGGTCGAGTCGGGGTAGTTCCATCCGCCCGTAGCACCCGTCTTCAGGGCTCCTCCAGCCGTCGTGGTCGCAACCGTGGCCTGATCATTTGATTCGGCAACCATCCCTCATTCGGTGAAATCAATCAGACCCATCTGAGTCTCATTCTTAGGCAAGTCTGTTAATCGGACTCTCCTCATCCTGTCGTAGGTAATTCACCCCTATCTATCGACTTACGATTGACCGCATTCGCGGATTTTTTCTATTCTGCTCACAGCTAACGCCTCTTTTTCAGGCGTCAGCATTCTTGAGTAGGCTTCACTAAGTTCTTGTCGCTAACGGACTTCTATGCAAACCAACGGTCGAACGAAGGCGGACGAGAACGTGCAACTTCCCAGAGCATTGCGTAGCTTTGAGCCAACGCTGCGAGACCACCCGTTAGCGGTAGGCATAACACTTGCATCATTGTTCTTTGGCGGTCTCTCGATTCTGGTACTATCAGGCGAGTTGGGACTATCCCATTTCCGCGAGAAGCGGATTGCTGATGAGATTGGTCAGACCCTTCGTGACGTACAGACGACGTTGGTGCTGACCAACAGTAAGCTTCAAGAGATTGATAAGGAAGGTGATACTCGCAGTGACATCTTGAAGGAGCTAAGCGTCCAGCTTCGTTCGTTGCATTACCTCATGTCGGAGATTGCCAAGAAAGAAGGCGTCAGCTTCATCCCTCCTGAAGCTCCTGACATTGAGATTCAGGAACGTATCGAAGACGAAGATCGACGGCGACGCATGAACGGCAATAATCAGTTCGGAGCAATCCCTAACTTCCTTCGTCAGTAGCATTAGCCACTGCCACATTCCTTTCCGTAGTTTCCCTCTCTGCATCATCTGCCAGTTTTCATAAGCTTATTGTCTCATTCGTCGCAGGGATCAGCGGAGCCTCTACATGAGTCTATTGAACATGCTAGATACTTCCCACGAAGAGTCGACCATGAGCGACAACGGCCAACATCAATCGGCTTCTAGTGCAGGAGCCACCGTCGCCATCAAGAAGAGTAAGCTGACGACTGTCAGTGAGTATGGCATTCTCGGTCTACTCGTCTTCCTCAGCTACAATCACATTACCAGTAATAGTGATGAGGACCGAGACTCGATCCGTGAGTCGAATAAGCAGCAGCAAGAGTTCGTTCAGCAGACGGTCAAAGGCGTGACGGAAGCTCTCGTTGGCGTGAAGGCTTCGACGGACATGAGTGTACAAGCCTACAAGGATGGTTCGGCTGCTCTTATCGACGCCGTTCAGGGAGTTGAAGCGGAGCTTGATGACGTAGGCGATGGTCTACGGGATCAGGGTCAGGGCATTGATCGTCAAGCCGCTGCCTTCGAGTCGCTGCTACGCGAGTTCCATGAGAAGGTTGAGGATAATTCTCAGCCTGTCGGTTCTCAGCGTCCATCATCGACTGAGGCTGAGACTACTCCCGGCAGTTGATTCTCTTAATAGCTAGCAATTCGTGGTTATCCACTATTGGGCTACTGAGGCTTCTTGACGGATTGGAATTCATTTCACAGATTGTGGGGGTATTGATCCAATCCCCATTGTCGCACTGTGGAGGGATTCCTTGATGTCTTCCGGTCCTGCTTATCGTCCTTCATCAACTGCTACTCCTTCTCCATCGCTCGGTACAACTGCTCCTTATACCGACTTGCCTCCGTCAGCTAAACATCCGTCTAAGCCGCTTACCCGAGCCCAAGTCAATCGTAAGCGTGGAGCGTTAGGCAAGAGCATCGTCGCCGCTTCTCGTCCTGCTCGTGCCCGTCTCTTCAAGCCGTCTCCTCACGATAAGCCTTCTGGTCCTGATTCTCCGAATCTCGCTATTACTCGATTGAATGAGTTGGTGAGTGAGGTTAGCGTTCGTTTCGTTTCCTTCGTAGAAGGCGAGCTAACCAACAGAGCATTCACGACTAAAGAGATAAAGGAAATTATGCAGCAGTTAGCTGCAATCATCCAACTGCCTCTTGATTCCTACATCAGCGACATGATTGCTCACCTGACGGAGCAGCTTACGCTTGGCGGTCTCCAGGTGCAGAATTCCAACGGCTCTGTGACTCCGCTTCGTCCTGAGCATCGCACTAAGATCGACGCTTGGCTGAAGTCGAAGCTCCAGGACTTCCACGAACCCTACCGCATTGTGTAAGATGTCAGTCCTCCCAGCGGATAGAATCCGTTGGCCTGGAGAATGGTCGTAGCGGGGAGTAATCCCTGTTGCTGTGCTGCGGGATAATACGCCGTCGAAGGATAGCCGCTTGACGGTGCTACGGCCTTCTCCTCCCTCCCCAGGAAAGAGACCTAGACTCAGTTATCTTCATAAGAATACATTCCACCGCTTAGGGGGATATTCTATTTCAGTTGATTGCCTACGGCAGTCAACAGTCAATCAGAATTAGGGGCCTAATTCAGATGAAGCCTGCTAGGTCCCGAGCTTATCCAGAAGCATTCTGGGATAGTATCACTGGTCTTGTACTCCGTCGCGGCGAGTTTGCCTTCGAGACGGATACGGGACTGCTCTACGTCGGTGATGGGACGACGCCTTACGCCAGTCTCGATCCGATTAACGGCGATTCAGGTCCAGGGATTACTTATGGAGTTGGCGTTGAAGACGCTCTCCAAGAGGACTTGGATACGGCAGGAGGCTTAGCAAGCGTTGATGCCGTAGCTTCTGAAGTCGCTGCAATCAACTCCGACATCAGCACGATCAATTCTGATCTTGTTACGCTTAGTGGCTACATCGCCAACGGCTCTCATCCTTCTCTCGACGCCTCTGCTTGGCGTACTGCTCTGTCGTTGGTTATAGGTACAAACGTCCAAGCCTATGACGCTGATCTGACTTCATGGGCGGCAATCACTCGTGCTGCTGGTTTCGATACGTTTGTCGCCACGCCTTCTTCCGCCAACCTTGCTTCCTTAGTAACGGGAGAGACAGGTACAGGCGGACTCGTCTTTGATACGTCACCTACTCTCGTTACGCCGAACATTGGTGCTGCGACAGGGACTTCGCTTACTTTGGCGAGCGGGTTGGTTGCGCTCAATTCAGTCAGCACTGGATCGCCAGCGACTCTAGGCGGTCGCTTGCAGCTTTTCTCGGCGGCGTCGCCTTCCAATGCTTTCGAGATTTTTGTCGGCGAGGACACTAGCGCCGCGAGCGCGGAAGCCTTGCATATCGTGCCGTACCTAAATAGCACGCGATTGCACTTGGGCTCGTCGTCTAAGAAATGGCATGCGCTGGTAATGACGAATGTCAATCAGATTGAAAATCATCCGCTTTTCAGCACGCCAGACGGTCTGTATTTCGGCAACGCGAACAACTTTTCCGCGCCGATCAATATGTCTGTAAGTCGCGGGCCGGAGCCGGTGACGTTCGCAGATAAGGTTATTATTTGCGGTAATTCCAACGGCGCAAATAATGGCGGCATTATCTTTCACGCAAGCGATTCGGGTCACGTCGCAGGATCGGCGTCGACTTATACGGCACGCATTCTTCCCGGTAAGATATTTGACTTAATTAACTCATTTGCATCGGCAACCAATAATGAATTGGGGCGGATGGCGTGGGAGTCGAACGTCTTGCGGATGGGGACGGTTAAAGGCAGCGGTGGCGGCACTGCTCGTGTCTTGGCGTTAATGACGGATAACGTCAACCGATTCGTTCTGGGAGCATCGGGCGGAGTTCAATTCGCTACTGGGACTTACCTGCCGACTGTTAGTAAGAACGCGAATTACACTGCTACGATCAATGATCATACGATTCGCGTAGATGCGTCAGGAGGTTCGCGGACGATTACGTTGCCGACAGCCGCCGCCGCCTACAACTCTACGGTTGGAGCAGGAATGGTCTTGATCATCAAGAAGACTGATTCCAGCGGTAATTCTGTCATCATCGACGGTGATGGTTCCGAAACGATTGACGGAGCGACGACAGTCACTATCACGACCCAATACCAGTCGTATAAGATTCAATCCAACGGAACGTCTTGGGACGTAATCTAATCATCAACCTCCTTGTCGCTGATTGCTGAGGCTGCAATGAGCTACAACGTACCGCAAGGACTTGCTACCGATTTGATGGTAGCATTGGACAATTACGTCCCTGCTTATACTGCCGGTACTGGCTACACGCTTACAGGATCGTCGGCTCAAGTCATGTTTACAGGAGGAGGGGCAGTCAGTCCTGTTGTAACTCTTCCTGAAACAGCCAAGTACAATATTGAAGGATCATTCACTTTTGAGTTGGCAGGATTGTCCGTCAGCGTGGGAGCAACAATCAGCTTCAAGCTTCGTCGCATCAACAACACTGCTGCTGACTTAGCTAATTCAACTAAGTCTCTAAAGATACCTATTGCAGGTCTCTCAGTCGTCTCAGGCAGCTTCGATACCGTCATCAAGAAGGTTCGGTATCAAGCAACTGCTGGAGATCAGATAGCTCTCTTCGCCAACTACGCTGGCGTTACGTTAGGGACCATCCTGATCCCTGACGCAACTCTCTTCGCTCAGCGAGCAGGTAAGTAGCTTACGTCGCTAAGCTATCAGCAATGCTCGGCGAATCGGTTGAAGGCAGTTGGTAGTTGAACGCTTTGCGAATGAATCGCTGAATGACTCCGCCGTCATTGTTGGAGACTTCGACTCGCGTGGTCGATCCAAGAGCTACGCTACCAGTGTTCGTGGCTGCTGCTGGAGCCCACCATGCCCAAGCCAGTCCGTTGTAATAGGTAGCAGGAGCAAGAACGATCTTACGAAGGACGCCATACTTGTCGGCATGAGGCGTCTCTTCCTCGTACTCGACTTCCAAATACACGTCATCCAGGTTGACGCTGTTCGCCAGCATAAAGAAGCCGTTGACAGTCGTGTACTCAATCACGTCATCAGTCATGTGATTGGTACGAGCCGTCATGTACGTCGTGGTATTGGCGGCATTGCGAAGCTTGATGCTGAAGCCGATGTCGCTGCTGTCAGTCGAACCGACGCCTTGGAAGAAGGCTCCCAAGAAGTAGCTAGTCAAATGCTGAAGCCCGTTGATCTTGCGAACGGCTTTGACGCCATCGGTGTTGACTCGCAGCGGACCTACGCCTGCTCCTGAAGCATCTTCGTAAGCTGTACCAGCCGTGCCTCCACTCATCGCCCAACCTGTTGGATCATCAGCAGTCGGGTCTCCCCAAACCGTGAAGTTCCAGTTGGTTCCGATCAGATTACTGGCTTCGGCATTCGCTAGCGTAGGACCGACTCCAGGCTCCTCATCCTGAAGGACATAGGGACCTGTTTCTTCCGCCAGACTGAATAGCAATACGGTCTCGCTACCGACGACTGAGTTGTCAGTCACTTCAGCATGAACGATAGTCGTTCTCGCTAACTGACTTTCCTGATTGAAGAAGCGAGCATTCGCTGCAACGCCGTTACCCGGATCATTCACTCCGTCGAGTTTACGCGAGCAGAACAGTACAGCATCTTGAGCAGAGAAAGGTTGATTCTCACTGCTGTTGGTTTCGTCTACGTCAGCCGTACTGCCGACTTCTCCGATGCTGACGATACAACACTTGATCGTTGCATCACCAAGCATGTTGTCGTAGATGGCGTCTAGTACGCCTTCGACCGTCTGATTGCTGACGACCAACTGCTCAATGACGTACTCACGGTCCAGGAACAAAGTACGACTCTGATCAATCAGCGTGTTGATCATCGACGTGAACTGATCTTGGAAGCCTGCCGCTAACGCCGGGTAGGGAGCGTAGAGGTCCTGAAGCGATTCAGCGGCTTGCACGGTGTAGATAGCCGTCTTACCCGTTTCAATTGCATCAATGTAACCGTCGATGATGTCCACGAGCTTGATGGTTTTCCCCAGCACCGTGAAGAAACCAGTACGATCGAAAGCCATCGCTCATCCCCTTAGATATTCTTGTTCGGTTCTTGCACCTGGGAGACCGCGAGTAGACCATCGCGGATGATTCTCTTCTCTCCCCAGGAAAGAAGGCTTGACCTACTGAGCCTTATAGTCCTAATTTGCCTATCGTTGCAAGCTTTAGTGAGTCTTGTTCAGCTAGTCGATCAGCTTGATCATGAGTCAGCATCAGTAATTCGCTTGGTCATGAATCATGTCGCTGTTCAACGTCTCGGTCAAAGCTGACATTCACGTTCATACGGCGAACGAATCAGAAATCCTCGCTAAGCTTGATGGGCTCACTGACTTAATCGAATCCGTTCAATCCCACCTGTTCGGTCTGAAAACTCAGGTCGAACTACTAAGGAAACAGACGATGGCTAAGTTCTCCGATGTCGATGAAGCGATCAACGCCGTCAACGATGCGACGAATGCTCTGGCTGCTCGCGTCGATGAAGCCATTACCGAGCTTCAGCAAGAAGGCGGTACGACAGAGCAACGTGATGCTGCTCTTGCCAAGCTCGTGAGCGTGAAGAATGCTCTGGAAGCCATTGCTTCCGACTCGGACAATCCCATTCCTGAGTAATTTATTACTCTCGTTTGTCCTGAATACTTTCCACCGTCTTGCCGGGTAGTCATGCCCGTCTCCATCCTTCGCAAAGTGATTGCTCGTCGCGGCGTCATCGTGCCGAAGAATCCGCTCGGTAAGCGAGTGGTGAAAGTCATCGACGACGCTTGGATTGGTTCGGTGAAGGACGCCGGTAATCAGATGCTCCAAGACGGGCTCCTGATTCCTGCTCCTTACGGCCATACGGACGATAATCACGTTTCGCCTGCTCCGCTGATTAAATCCAGCAACGGCTCCTTGGTCGATGCTCAGACAGGCGATCCTTCGCGTTGGGACCATGCCGTCAACGCTGGCTTCTGGGGACGCGACGAAGCTGATAAACCATTACCATTCGAGGTTAGCAAAGGTCCTACGCCTGAGTACCCAGACGATCAGCCTGGGGACTTGATTGGGTATCTCCGCGTCGAAGGCGACGAGAACGATCAGAACACTCATGCGGGTCGCGTGGGCAAGACGTTCTGCCAGACTTCGCCTTGGATCGCGGATTGGTTGGACGGGAGCAACAAGAAGCGAGTTAATGCCCCGATGCACATCTGCCTGACGAATCGAGCAGTGCAGAACGATCAGCCTAAGTTTCGCAAGATTTCGTTGCCTAGTGAAAAGATGGACGGCACTCGTCGCGGTGACATCAGCATCAATGCTCCTATTGATCCTGAATTCTCCATCGCCATGAGCCTCGACGGTGGAGCTTCCTTCGAGGAGTTCGACTTCGTTGGGGACTTGGACTACAACCCCAGCACTAAGAAACGTACTCCCGGCTCTCGTGAAGGCTCCTCGGATGATCGTCAGCAATCATCCTCCTCTTCAGGCAATCCTGCATCCCAGGGAGCTTCGAATGATTCAGGAGATGTAGGTCAAACTTCAGACATGAACGGTGGCGAAGCTGACGCCAACGATGAGGATGAATCTGGGGATTCCCCTTGCAACATTGATTCGTCCGTCGTACAAAACATCATCGGACTGTTCGATGAGAAATTCGGCATCAAGTTCCCTGAGAACACGACGCCGATGAACTTCGCTGATCGGTTGCTCACCATCCTTACAAGTCGCGAAGGCGACGATTCATCAGAAGAGGAGGAGGAAGCCGTCGAACGCATCACTAAGCCGCCCAAGGGTGCAGAAGCGTTTCAGGCTCCGACAGTCATGGGACTCGAAAATCTCAATCCCGACGACCTGACCATCGTCAACGGCAATCTGACGGCGATGTCCGCTTCTGCCAAGAAGGGCTACGAGTCGCGTATCAAAGCCTGCTTGGCTGCCGGCAAGATTGGCAAGCGTAAGGCTGAGTACCTTCGCAAGCGGATGGACGGTCTTCAGTTCTCTGTCGATGATCTGGGCGTGAAGGATGCGGAAGCTTCGCGGCTGGCGTCTTTCGAGATGGACCTGTCGGACATCGAAGAAGGCGAAGTCGGTCTCCTGGAGCCGCAGCAACGCCGTCAAGGCAGCTACGTTCCCAACGACGCCGATGACATGGGCGAAGGCGGCGAGAAGGAACTGAGCAAGGCTGAGATCGACGATGTACTTGACGCAGTTCTCCCGTAACTTCCTTCGCTGTCAACCGTCACCTTACTAATCCAACCCTGACCTACGTCACTCCTGACTCGCGGCGTTCCTTTCCCTCCCAGGAAAGAACTCCTTCAGTCGATCATTATTTAGGATCAGTCAGATGCAATTCTTCTTTGGTTCCAATCTGGCTCCTGGTCAAGGTCAGGCTGAGTATCTGACTCAAGAAGGTCAGATTTCTTGGGGTAAGTGGTTCATTACTCAGACGGCTGGCGGTTTGGTTGCCGCCGCTTCGGTGGACGCCGGTAATACGCCGACGACGATCCTTCGTCCCGGTCTGGCTCTGGGCGTTATCACGGCGTCTGGCAAGATTACTCAGTGGAATCCGTATGCGACGGATGGGAGCAATGCTCTCTATGGCTTCTACTGCGGCATGTCGCAGAATATGTCGATGATCAGCGGTACGTCTGATCGTTGGTTGGGTGACATCGTTGTCGGAGGTCAGGTGAAGTCTGCGGCGATCATCATTCCCGGTGAATCGAGCGCTGGCATTAGCGGCAAGACGTATGAGTACCTGTTGCGTGAGCAAGCTAAGTTCAAGTTCTTGCTCGATGACGACATGGGCATGTACGTCCAGGATGGCAAGGTTCGTGAGTTGACTGGTGACTTGACCGTCACTAAGCCGATGAACCGGACGCTGTTCGTTATGCAGGATTCGCAGGCGACGGATTGCACGATTACGCTGCCTGCTCCGATCCCCGGTCTGACTTACGGCTTCCTGAATCTGTCGACGACAGCCGGTACGGAGATCATCCTGGATGGTCCGTCGACAGGCGAGTTCTGGGTCGCGGGTGCTGCTGCGAATACGGTGACGATTGCTGGCGATACTTCGGTGCCGCGTTGGGTCCGCTCGGTGCGAGACGCCTCCAGCCCGACGTACCGTTACGTTGTCGAAGCCTAATAATCCATGAGGAGACTTCTTAGCCTCCTACTGATTCGAGGTCTGTGGCGAGATTGCGGTGAGACGGCGACGGTTGTCCTTGCGAGAGGATGACACGCGGAGGGCGGGAGGGGATGATTAGCGACGCATCCCCTTCCCGCTTCCTCCACTGAAACACAAACTGATCCTTTAATCCTTGTTCGAGACGTGACATGGCGACTGCGATTACCCTGAATCAAATGCTGAAGCGTCCCACCGTCTTGGGCGTGTACAGCCGCGTGAAGGAGTCGGGGACCTTCTTCCAGCGGTTCTTCCAGTTGGGACCGCAGTTCGCCTCTCGTTGGTGGAACATGGGCAGCGTGAATACGGCTGCCTATGACATCTTCGATCATTCGGCGACGATGGCTCAGCCTCGGGCTCCGAAGGTTGGTCCCGCGAAGATTGCTCGTAAGCCGATTGGTCAGGCGTTCGCCACGACCTGTCGCTTCTACGAAGCTCTCACTATCGACTTCGAGGATGTCTACGGCACTCGTCCGTTGGGCGGTCAGTTCGGCGGTCCTCTGGATGAGCGTGGTCAGTCTTACATCGCCAACCAACTGATGTATCAGGCTGAGCGTCAAGCCAACTCGATGGAGTTCATGATCAGCCGCATGTTTCGTGGCGGCTTCTCGATCACGATGGGCTCCGAGAACTTCACGCTGGGTGAGTTGGGCGGCGGCACGATTGATGTGACTTTCCCGATCCCCGCCGTGAACAAGAATCAGTTGGACATGGGGACGGGCACGAACATCATTGATGCTTCGTGGGCAACCGCCTCCACCAAAATTCTGAATCATCTGTGGGCAATCAACAAAGCCGCCGAACGTCAGACAGGTTATCCGATCAAGCACCTGTTCATGAATTCGACGACCTGGACGTACATCTACAACAACACCCAGGTTGGTGCGATTCGCGGTACGGCTATGCCGGTGTTCGGCAACTGGACTCGCCAGCGGACTCCGACGACTGGCGCTGATCGTGACAGCGGCTTCACCTTCACGTTGCCTGCTGCTCCTGGCTTCCTGTTCCACGTCTACGACGCCGTGAGCGTGGTGGCGACTCAGACCGATCCTGAAGTCCGCACGACTTCCAATACGTCGCTGTACATCCCCGATAACGTCGTTATCATGACGCCTGATCCAGGCGTTGGTACGTGGTACGGTGGTGCAACGAAGGAAGAGGTCATCAAGGAAACGGATGACTCGGCTCCTCGCACCATCACGGGTATGGAGACGTGGAACTACGGTACGAATGATCCTCCGGGTCAAGAGATGCGGATGATCAACAACTTCTGCCCGATCTTGTTGGTCCCCTACGCAACGATCTACGCTACGGTCGCTGGCTTCTAGCCTCGGCTGATCCTACACGCTACCTTGCCCATTGGGCGGGTCTCCCGAATCCCTGCTGGGTAGCTCTAAGCTCAGCAGGGATTTTTTATGTTTACTATGTTTCGTCGCAACTTCCTTACCTCACTGATCGGTCTATTCCTGAGTCAAGGATTAGGTAGTCGTTCGGTGAAATATATTGATCAAGAAGCTGAAGGTTACAAGAATATCCGTCAGCTATGGATGTACAAGAGTGCCTTCGATCAGGGCATTGTCAGTCGCTAATTCATTTCACCGAATCAGGGTAGTCTCTCATGGCAATCACTACTCACAACTATACTGCTGCTGATGTCGATAACACGACTCGTGCAGCCCACTTCACGTTCAACGCCACGAAGAGTGATACGAACTACCTTGAAGACCCTGCTCTTGCTGGCCGTAAAATCGTCAGCAAGGCCATCAGTCTGGATCGTGACGATCAGGCAGTAAAGGTGGAGTTCGCTGAGCTTGAGCCGGGTCAGACTCGCGGCCGTCAGCACACGTTCGCAGCAGGCGAGTTGGCTGCTGGCGTTGCTCATCCTATGAACGTCGTGAAGGTCTTCTCCACGGGATCAGGAGCCGATGTCGTAGTCAAAATCTGGGTGTAGCTCTCCCTCCCCAGGAAAGAACCTTCACCGTTATTAGTTTGTTACTTACATAATCCATCAGTAATTTAGCTTCTCATGTCTACGACGACTTTCAATCTGAGAAGCTACGTCAACGGCTTGCCAGTCGATTTGACTTCGATTGAGTTTCAGAATTCAGGCAATACTTACGGAGCAAGACGCACTGACACCAACGGCGTCGTTATTGCATCAGGAACCGATTGGACTCGTCTAGCCGTCGGCGTCTATCAGCATATCCTGACTGATCCTACTGATGATCTAATCTACGAGTACACGATTCGGATTGTTGTTCCCGGCGAAACGAATCCTCGTTACTACAATCGGACAATCGAATCAGCAACGACTGTCAACCACGTCTATTCGATTCCTAATAGCGATTACTATTCTTCTGAAGCCGAAGTCATGCGGTTCATGGGAGAGATGGCGACTTCGCTGATGACTGAGGATTGGGACGCTGATGACAAGTCGCCTGTCTGGAATGATCTACTGGCTTACGTCGATGAGACGATTGACATGACGCTCGGGCAAAAGTACGACCGAGCAGCAATCATCAACAACGCTTACGTTCGCCGTCGTGCAACCATCCTTGTCGCTCATCATCTGTCGCAACGTCGGGCGAATCCTCCCGTCTTCAAGATGATGGCTGATCAGATTCTTGATGAATTCAAGGACGTACAAACAGGAGTGTTCTTCATTCCGAACGCAACTCCATTCGCTCGCAATGCTCCTGTCGTTCGCAACTACATGATGCAACCTCACTTCCGACATCCGCAACGAGTCATCACAACGAAGAGTACAGGCGGATCGTATTCAGGCATGGACCCTGCTTACGAACCTTTTATGTATTCGTGGTAATGATTTAGATTTCCTGGGGGAGGAGAAGTGTACCGCCAGCCACGTTACCAAGTCCGTGACTTACTGTGGCTTACTCTCGTAGTCGTTCTTGGCGTTACGATCTACTGCCTTCGCAATACCAATACTCACCTAAGACATCAACTCTCCGACTCACGAACCGAGTATTCACGAATCGACAAGGAGTATCGAGTTCTCTACAATCGCTACGTCGAAATGGCAGACGTTTTCCGTGATGAGAAGTTTCGCCTCCTCCGCCAGCTAGAGTTGTCGCATGTCACTCGAAACCAACACCGTTAAGCTTGATCCTAATAAGTACGGCGTCACTGGCGGTCGTATCGACGTGACTCGCGGCTTCCCTGCCGTCTTCGCCGATGATGGAGGTTACTTCGTTCACCCGTTGACTGGTCTGGCGATCTGTAGCCAAGCCATCAGTCTGAGCATCGACTATGAGGACGTGAAAGTCGAATATGCTGATGGTTCGGTAGCGG
>JACCDR011571772.1_pt1 | contig 15489 bp, 32 predicted proteins | sample 7446431 | NCBI WGS metagenome assembly JACCDR01 (sample SAMN15323443, study PRJNA562643) | freshwater metagenome | isolation source: river surface water | place: USA:Blue River Watershed | collected 2017-08-17 | reverse complement strand
TGCATCCAGACGAGCACGAGCCTACTATGTTGTGCCTAGCCACCACCGTGCAGTCGCTCGCCACCGCAAGCCATATCGTCCCGGTTCCGCTCGACACCGTAAACGTCGCCCCGGCCGAGATAGCCGTAGGGCAGGTATACGACCCTACGGCAACGGTATTTGCCTCTAGACCTGGAAGTGTCAACAGTGTGTCAGAAGTTCTGGAAGGAGTCCATGTTAGCGCAGGGCCGCCTCCGCCACCTCCGGTAGCCCCCGGGATCGACGTGATCTGCCCAGATACTGGCCACAAAAACGCCGCGATTAAGAAAATCAATTTCCGCATATTACCCTTTGTACGTGCCGTAGATTTCGGCGTTTAGACTATTTGCTGCGGAAGCTGACCAAGTGATGCCCCCCGTCATCCAAACTCCCTCGGGGAATGCAATGACATACGAGGTATTCGCTGCGATAGACACGGCTTCTAAGAGAGATTTTGGAGACCCCGCCTTATCCTTCACTGTGAATGTCACGGCACCTGCGGTAATGTTTGCCAACGTTATCTGGAAGATAACACTATCGGTTGTCGTTAAATCGGTCGCGACGTTTGGCACAGTCTGCAAACCGGCGGTGATTTCTTTAAGCGGGATTGACCGCAGGTGGGTAATAGGCATTTGTTACTCCGGTGTGACTTCTAAAGCTTCTGCGGCGGGAAGTTCGATTGTGATCTTCGATCCTGGCGGGATAGTTAGCGACGTAAAGCCGTCTTTGGGTTCCGGTGCATCTGTAGCTTCGATGGCCGATTTATCCGACTGAAAAACCGATTCGATCACGGCCTTCAGAGTCGCCTCGTCAGGAATCCCGGGGATCTTACCGGCCTTGGCAGCCCGTTCCAGGATCGGCTTCAGGGCTTCGATAACCGACTCCATCTTCACTTCCCCGGTCTTGGGGCCGAAGATTGCTTCAGCGGCCCGCAAGGTGGGGAGAATGAGCTTCGGAGCCAGCGAGAGTAGCGCGGCTACGAGTGTTCCCATGATTACAGTCCTAGGACGTAGAACGATTGAGACGCAGGGTCAATGGCCCCGGCGGTTGGATTGATGAGGCGGACCACGACTGTACCGGCAGTTGTGCAGGCGGCCGAGCCAAGAGAGATTGTGGCTTCTAGGGACGGCGCGGTGACGATGAAGTGCATGTCAGGTGTCGATCCGGGAACAGTCAGCGACAGGGACGCCACGGAAGCGGCGGGGATGGAAGCCGGGTTGGCGGTAATGGGTCCCACGACGATCTGGGGGACGGCAGAGAAACCTCTGAAATTGGGCATGATTGTTTCCTATACTCGATTGTACCTTAGCTACAGAGTGGTAACTGAAGGGGCGATTAACAGTGTTCCTCGAAGGGCGGTGTATGCTTCCGTGGCGGAAACGGACTGCCGCAGATCGTAGAAAAGTTCGATTCTGTCGTTGGGGAGTGGGTTGGTCAGGAGCGGTGAGATTGAAACGGTAATTGTACCGGCAGGGGCCGAGACTACCGTAATTCCGCCAGAAACCGTGGAGACGGCCAGAGCGGCGTCACTGGTCGGGTCCGAAAGCGCCCACTTCGCGCTGAAATACACCTGGGAGCCGGTCAGGTTAACCGGGGTTTCGCCGTCAGTTCCAACAAGTGTGATGCTGAAAATTGACGTGTCGCCCCGGATGATTGACAGCGGCGTCGGGATCGGCGCGTTTCTGCGTGCAATGATTTGTGCCATTGGGGAAAAAGAGGGCCGGGGAGAAAGTCCGGCCCGTTAGCTTAGTTACCAGCAGCACGGTCGTTGAGAGCGGCGCGTTTCATCGCTCCGACGGCAAGACCGGTTAGTTTTGTGGTCGTCTGGGCGGTACCCGCGAAGAATTCGCCGCCAGGGATTGTCAGAAGCGTTCCGCCAGAGGAGGCCGTTCCTGCGCGCCGGGCAGTGGGGGTGAAGTCGCCGGACGAGTCCACGATGTTGATGTAGTAGCTGGCCGTTGGGTTGGAAACGTAGTCGTTGATGACCGCACGGAAGGCCGCGTCGATGGCAAGGCCGAGGAGCTTGGTGGAAGTTTGGGTCGATCCCGCGAACAATTCGCCGGTCGGGATGGTAAGGGCAGTTCCGCCGGAAGAAGCGGTGCCCGCGCGCCGGACTGCGGGGGTTAGAACGCCCGCTCCGTCGTTAACGAGATTCAGGTAGTAGCTGGACATAAGACCAGTTTATGCTCCCGAGAGGAGAAGTTTCATAAAATAGAATTATGCCTAAGGTAAAGTTAACAGAAGAATCAATCCAGCATCTGCTGAAGGTCGCGGCCACCGGACTTTTGACTCAACAGCAGATTGCTGAAGATTGGGGGATTTCAGAGGGGTATGTGAGCCGATTGGTGAGCGGGAAGTACCGGAGGGTCTTCAAAAAGGCGAAGAAACAGAGCCATTCCGCTGAAGATTGTTCTCAACAGTGACTTTTCGGCGTAGTTTAGACAACGGATTGACTGCTGCGAGGCTGTCTTTGCTGTTTTGGCCCGATTTTTGACCATTTGCAAGCCCCAACGCCGTTCCGCCAGCCATTCCGAGGCTTGCAGACTCTAGGTACCTACGCGCGCGGTCACCGAGTTCCCGTTTTTGGTTCTCGCGGAACATTTCTTCCCATTTGGACGGCATTCCGCCCTTCTGACCGAACGGCATGACCTCTTCGAACCTGCGGACACCGGCGGTAGAAGCGTCTTGAGTCGGGTTCATCCGGCCGCCGGACGAGAATTTCCCTTCGGCCTCCAGGGCGGTGATGTTTTCGCCCTTCGTGACCCGGTTTCCGAACTTATCCATGGGTGCTTTGGACCGATCTGGCAGCTTCAGCTTCCCGTAACCCTGTTCGACGGCCGTGTTGTAGAGTGCCGGGCGCAATTCCGCAGGCATTCTATCCCCCAGGATCTTCTTGCTGACCGGCTTTGACCGGTCCAGAGAGCCGAGCCAGTCATCCAGCGTCTTCAATTGCTTCCCGGGGTCCTTCGCGCCGCTCTGTTCGATGTACCGGCGCATACCTTTTTCGAAAAGTTGCAGCCGTCGGGGGGCCATCTTCCCACTAGACAGATCGAAAGTAGGTAATTCCGCCGCCACGCCTTTACCAGCCAGCTTGCGCAGTCTATCCTGGCCCCGCGCAATTCCGCGAGTCGAGCCGAAACCGAACACCGGCATGAAAGCCAGCGCATCACCGACGTTCTCGCCGAGCTTCGAATCGTCAAACTGACTAGTGAACGCTAACGCGTTCACGGCGGCGGGACCTAAGTTGCCTGTTTTCAATGCTTTAGCAGCCTGCGCGCCCGGCATAAACGTCAATAAGTCGCCGACACCTTGCGTAAAACCGCCCCCACCCGCCGCCGCCTGAGCCGCGCGGGATTTCAGAAACTGCTCCACCTCTGCGGAACGGCGTGCTTTTTCGGCCGCCGCCGCCCTCGCCGGGTCTTTTCGGAGCGTCTGCTCCAGGAGTGGATTCAATTCCGCCATTCCTCTATTTTCCCATACATCCGGCCGCCGTCCGCCGTAAGAAAAACCACACACTTCTTCTTACCAAAAAGCGCCTCCGGCGATGTCGGAATTGTGTTTACATTCGTAACGCACCTATCGACTAGAATGAAAAAATATACACTTTTTCATTCACCTCGGCCGGTTTGAAATTTTCCTCAAATTTTTCCCCAAATTTTTCACGAGTGAAATCCGACGACACTAGAAGCGCAACCGCTGCGCTGCGCTTCTGGGACGAAAGTACCAGTACTGCCAGTACTCGGGGGTCTGGTACCCCCAGGTCAAAAGTACTGGGTCCCCTTTTGGTACGGCTAGACGTACTGGTACTGTGGGTGTGGGGCTGTTCCACGTGGAACATACAGGGTATCAGCTAACTAATACGGTGTTATCAGTTAGTTATACAGGCATAATAAAGGCCCCCTGAGGTATATAGCATCCTAGGGGGCCGTATGTAGGGTGTTAGATGACCGTTACGCGCGCGCCAATGGCACAAGGTACCGCAGTGGCACACGCGGGAAGTAAAGATTCGGAACGGTCACGGGAACGGGGGCGAACTGAGGTGTATGAGTATCGGAGGGAGTATCACGGAATGGAGTACCAGGATTGGATCGGGAATGGGCGAGATACTCAGGGCCGTTTGACTGGGGGGCGTAGTTAGGTATAGCGGGAATGGGGGCCGGAATGACGCGGTAGTCTACTGAGGGTTTACCATCGGATCGGCGGAATTGTGGGTTAGGGGTATACGTGACGGTCCATTCACAGGGGCGCGGTTCGCCCGTGGGATACAGGCCGGAATCGCGCGCCATCTCACGTTTGACGGCGAGCCGTTGATACTCGCGGGACGCGCGCATCTCGTTACGGATGGAAGTTAGCACGGAGGCCGCTCTTTTCCTATCATCGCGAGACTCGTATTCCGCGAGACGTTCGCGCGCGTTCTTTACTTCCATAACGTAGGTGTCATACTCCGGGCCGGAAATTTGCAGAGCCGCGAGATTCCGCAGTTTCGCGAGTTGTTTATCAGTGTACTGGGCGGCCGGAATGATGCGCGATTTGGTTGTGCCGTGGGTTGTGGTGTCAATGGGGCCGTTTTCGCAACTCCGGACCGATTCCGCAGCGATTGGGGGGAGATAATAAGGGGACACCTTTTCAGGACCGTACCATGCTGCCCACCATGAACATTCTGCGAGGTAATTGCGGTATCGGGTAATGATCGGCGTTTGGTTCGGGATCATATGGCGTTTGTACTTGGGGGCCGATCCGGTTCGATTCTCTACCGTGTGGTGGGTGTCCTGATATGCGGGGGCCTCGCCTTGATCGCCCAGTACCGTGTTATCGGTACGTTTGACTATGGGACGTTGAACCATTAGCTTGGGGGCCGTTTGGGGCCGTTTGATGACTGACAGAATACGCTTCATTCGGGGCCGATCCTTTTTTCGGCTGATTTAAGTATAGACAGTCTATTGTCCAAAGTCAAACGTATATATCCTTTAGAATCAACACTTTATGAAATATTCTCCTTTACGGCGCAAAGTGGGCCGTGGTGGTTCGTTCGCGTAACTCCTTTAGAATCAATGACTTAACGTACCGCGGTTTGACATTGGGAAGGTATCGGGGTATAATGCTCTCAAGTTTGAACGCGGTCACGGCAGTGAGTCGGGCGCGGTTCTACACAGTTTGCGCTTAACGTATGGCGCACAAGTCACGATGGTATCGTGGGGTTAATAGATATTCTCTTCTGTCCCTCACGGGTTAAACAGTCTGAGCCGATACTGGACTACATACGGTACACTCTGAATAAGAGACTAACATCTATCGGATGGAGATAAACTCCCCTTACCGCCTTATGATGTTGGGTTATAGAGTAGGATTGCAGTAGGCGCATAAGCCGAATAGCATACTGAAAATAGCCTAATATCATCGGGATTGCGGACCGATCGACAGTAGGTTTACGAACCGAATGTTAGGGGGATTACTGGCCCTCACAGTGATAGGAATCTAGTAAGTAACGCTGAAACACTAAAAGAACAGCCGTGATAGTTTGGTCACGTTAAACGAAGCAAGCTATGAATTAGGCCGGAGTATGGAGAATAGTAGTAAACCCGCATGGGGATTCGGTAAATTATCCCTTCTGTACTCCGGCTCTTTTTTAATAGTAGCCTAACGGGAGAGCATTCTCATTCTATGAAGCGGGGCGGTACATGCCGAAACGGTAGAGTACCTTAATCCATCCGGAGAGGACCCTTGATAATAGAGGAAAAAATAGGGAACGGTGGCCACCATAACTCCCGAATAGGAGTGCTCTCCACGCTAGGCTATTATGAATCAATCCCGCCATTCAATAGGACTCGTGTCCAAAATGATCGGCCCCGAGCACTGCCCTAGAGTATATCTCCGGGCACCTCATGAGTGAATGGATAGGAAACTTTCCACTGGATGGCCGTACCATACCGGGATGGCGGAATTGAGCATCCTCAGAAGAGGGTGTTATCTAAGGAGGTTCTATGAAACTTTTTGACATGCCCCGCGAGAGTGCTTTTGACGAAGCCGTTTTCCTCGAGGAGGACCCGACAATGGACGCCAAAGAACGTGAGGCGGCCTGGCGGGAGCCCGGCACGACTTTCACGGTCCTGCCTGCCCACGAGAAGGGCCAACCAGATGTCTTTAACCACGTTGTGGTGGCGGGCTTCGGTGGGCAATTCAAGGACGGCGGGTTCTATCAGGTCCGTGACTTCGCGGCAACGGCCAAATGGGCGGCCCCGATTCTGAAGGCGGCCCTTGCGGAAGAGCCCGTGAATCGCCCTTCTCTGGAGTTCGCCATCGACGATATCCTGGCGAACGGTGAGCAGTACAAGGCCAACGGGTTCACCGAAGAGGACTTCCAAAACGCCCAAAAGGCCGCCTTTTTCCTTGGGTTTGAAAAGATGCTCGAATCCCTCGGCATCCAGGTATAGAACTTCTCCCCGGCCTCTTCACTGAGGGGGCCGGGATGGAGGTTTTATGATATTGAAGTGTTTTGCTTCTGTTATTGATGGGAAGCTGTATATTAGTCTCCCTATCGGGGATTGTAAGCTCAACCCTGAAGACCAGAAAATCATCGACGAGATTGAAGAGGTCATCCCCAGCGAAGTGAACCAATGGTCCCCTTCGTTGTCGCATAGGGTGTTTGACTCGGAGTCGGTGGTGGTTTTCCGATCCACCCTCAAAAGGTCTAAAGAGCAGGAGGTTAAAGAATGCTAATCGCGACACTACTCGCTTTCATTGCCGTCGTCATCTTGGGGGTGGTGGGAACCGGGTTGCTCTCAGTCCTCTGGGGCGAATAGCAGTCAAAAAGTGACCGGGCACTATACCCCGGAGTAATGCGGCCAACGGCGGTCACAAGCCCGCGTGTAACGCAGAGTGGGTTAGGAGATTTATGCGAATTAAGCTGGATCTGTACGAACTCGGCGATCTCGCCTCCGAAATAGGCGCGACCGTTCAATCTCGGATGACAATGGATTCCTACGGACCTGTATCGGAATTGTTCATTAACCCCTGGATTCTCACTGATGTGGATCGAAAAGAGGGGAATGTTCAAGTGGAATTCTTCGCTATACTCCGGAGGCCGGAGGAATAATGCTAGAAAATTGCGAAATCGTCGCCGTGGCGTACACCCGCCATGACCCCAACGATTCGATCAAAATCCGCAGAGAGCGCCCGGCCGTCGTCGCCCTGTTCTACAAGGACAAGACGACTAAGAAGTTCGTCCGCGACCTCACCGTTGAAGAGGCGGAGGAGTTTCTCCAGTCGCTTGGCATCCGTTGCAATCAAGATTAGTAACATCCTCGGCGAGATTCTCAAGAGTCTCTCCGGATGAGGTTATTATGCCAACACAAGAACATAGTTTACGGGAAGCGATACTGAACCGCGCCGGACCCGCCGGGTTAGTTAATCTATGCTACGGAGGCGTCTATGTTGACGCTGCGGAGTTGGTCAAAGCCGTGGATGACATCGCGATACGTCACCTACTAGGTGATATCAATCCGGCCGATAAAATTCTGGCGTTGATCGTAAAAAAGACATTCGAGTGATTTGAGAGCGCCATCTAGGAAGGTGTCGCTTTGAGGTCACTAGACTTCTAACAGGAGAAAACATATGACAGGTATTCCGAACTACTTTCAAACGGACAACTTCCGCGAGCGCCGTAACTCCGGCGAATCCGCAGGTGTCCGCTACGACCCCGAGAGTCTCTTGACGGGGGCAGAAGAGGCGGCCGGACTCGGCTACCATGACAAGAGGGTGTGGCCGGATGCCGAGACCTATCGGCTGGCCACGGAAGGCAAGCTCACCTCGGAGCAGATCGCCCAGATCGCGCCCCGCGTGCGTGTTGCGCCCAAGGCCCCCGCGTCGAATCTCAGCCCCTTCGCGACGGGTTCCGCCGTTGGCTTGGAGGAAAACCCGCCGCGTCGGGAGATCGTCTTCCTAGGCACGTTGGAGGACTTTTTGAATGCTCTCGACGGCGGCGCGTTTGACGAAGCGCTGGGCGGCGCACTGAAGGCCGCGTAGAGTCTCTCCCCAGATCATTCTCTGAGTGGTCTGGGATGGAGGTTTTACCTATGATGATTGTTGGTGTATTGGTAGGAGTAGTCGGCTGTATTGCGCTAATTCTGACAGCGTTGGACAACAAAAACGGCGCATCTATGACCGCGCTTCGGATGACGTTCGGAGAGACTCCTTGGTGGGGTTTCGCGATCTTTGTCCTCTCCGTAAGCTTCCTTATCTGGTCTGGTTACGATATTTCGGCTCGGAATGAGGAGTATAGAGCCGATAAAGAGCGCAAGAGTCGCGAAATGTCGGAGAAATGCGTGGCCCTGGGCGGGATTGTGAGGCCGTCTGTATCTCAGTACCGGCCCGCCGGTAAGCATCAGGCTCCCACCGCTTACACCGATTACTCTCTCTACGGGGGGTGCGATTTCCCGCCTAAGAAGTAGTAAATCCCTCAGATCTGTTAGCGATAGCAGATCTGGATGGAGGTATTACTTATGTTTGAAGTGAAGTTTTACATCGGAATCGAGAGGGATTTAAACGGCAATCCTATCTCCGGATCAATTGCCAGAGAAACCCAACAAGCCGCAGAGGAGTTACTCATCCGCCTATACGGAGGGTTTACTAACTTCACTGGATCAGGGTCTGATTCCTCAAACGCTAACAAAACTCTTGAGGTCACAAACGTGTATGTAGTAGTGACCCCCGAGGAGTTCGCCGAGGAAAACATTCGGGTAGACAATGAGGCACAAGTTCTGCGGAACGCCGGGTACACTGCTGAGTCTCTGAAAGCCCTCTGCCGTCAGCGATCGGTCCTCTACACCGTTTCAAAAGTAAGCGGAGGATTCGTATGACCCGTCAGGAGCCGCCACGCGCCCACCTTATCACCCTCCTGCTGATCTTCTTGGTCTCCTGGATGGTGTTTCGCAACTTACCGCAGTAGTAACTCTCCCAAACCCCGTGACAGAGGGTTTGGATGGAGGTATTATGGATGACGTTAATCTGCTACTCAAATTATGGCAAGGAAACTATGGCCTCGGCGGTGTAATAATCTGGAATGCAATTTATCATCTTCAATTGCGTCACGGGGTAGAAAACCACGTTATCCCAACATTCCACAAGCAGTGGCATTCGGGTCAATGGTGGATAACCTAGTAGTAACTCTCCGGGTGTCACTTACTAAGTGGCCCCCGATGGAGGTATTATGAGACGGCGATCAACGAAAGTAGTCCCGAAGTCGATCTCCGGAGGGCCGGGAGGTATTCACTGCGCCTGTTGCAGGTTTAACCTGTCTAAACAAGCGGCCCGGCGACATTTCAACCGAGGTGTCCGTAGGTTCGTAGTATCCCTCCATGAAACCATGGGGACGTTGAATGCGGCCGATAGATTAGTTGCATACCTTATCCGAAGGCACTTAGGTAACTAAAAGTACCAGACTTCAAGCCCGTCAGAGGGGCTTGGGTGGGTGGTATTTTCGCACCCGAGAAAGGAGCTTATGCCTAATGAATTTGAATCTTATCTCAGTACTTACCCTCCGGTACTAACCGAGCAGGAAGCTGAGAATCTTCGTGAGTCGATTGAGAGGGGTTTCGGCGCGCTTCCGCCCTTAGTGGAACGGGAAGTAATCGACCCTCAGGTGACACCAGTTGCTCCGATTGTAGAGGTTGAGGAGGCCCCGCATGTTTACGCCCGGTGTAATATCTGCGGCGGGACTTCTCATCCGACTTTCCATAGCAGTTGGACATCGGTCATACAGGACCCCCGGGGCGACCCGGAACCTGAGCGACACCAGATGGAACATGTTTGTCTGGACTGTTCGGAGAACATGCCTTACTGTAATCATTGTTTCCGGTATTACACACCGGGGACGCCGATGACTTCAGTGGGGACAGCCGAATTCTGCCCAGTCTGTGAGAGGGGCCTGACTAACTGCGCCGATTGCGGTTGCCGAGTTCACGAGGATACGGCCAACGAATACCACGACGAGCCTCATTGCACCTCTTGCGGGCAAGTTCACGAAGACGAAGACCGAGAAGAGGACGAAGAGGACGAAGACTACCGTCCCGCCGATGTCCTCTCCTACGACTACAAACCTCGCGCCCGATTCTTCGGCGACCCAAAAACTCGCCTATACTTCGGGTGTGAATTAGAAGTCAACTGGGATCGTGGGCAGGCCGACAAGGCCGCGCAGTGGGCGTTGGATACCTTCAACTCCGACGGCGAAGGGCACGTCTATCTAAAAGCCGACGGGTCTCTCACTTGCGGCTTTGAAATCGTCTCTCACCCCCATTCCTGGCCGGAGGCTAAGAAGCTCTGGGCTCAACTGTCCAACAGCGGCCCGGTCACTTCTCATAAGAGCGGCCAATGCGGCTTCCACGTTCACGTTTCCCGCAAGGCGATCTCTGCCTTACAGTTGAGGAAGATCCTTGTCTTTATCAACTCGCCGGGTAACTCTGAACTAGTAGACAAAGTCGCTCAACGCAACAACAACAGCTACGCCAGAAAGATCGAAAAGGGCATTACAACCCGCCTTTCTGACGACCGTTACGAAGCCGTCAACGTAACCAACGATTCAACCATCGAATTCCGAATCTTCCGAGGCAACACCCGCCCGGATCGGATTCTCAAGAATCTCGAATTCGTCCACGCGGTTATTCACTTTGTCAACACCGTGAGTTACCGCCAACTGACATCCGAAGAGTTCCGCAAATACGTCGGGAAGAATCGCAAAGAGTACCCGAATTTGCACGCCTTCATCAACAACACCCACACAGGAGGGGACATCTAATGTGTTTAATCATCGCTTCCGAAACCGGGAAGCTCATCGACTATGATGTCGTCCAAAGAGGGTTCGATGACAACCCTCACGGCTGGGGCATCATGAAGTCCGACGGCTCCCGAATCCGCGCCTCACGCGGGATGGACTTGAAGAGCTTCGAGGCCGCTTATAAAGACCTCAACGGTGAACCCTATGTCATCCACTTCCGGTGGGCGACACACGGGACCAAAGGGCTCGACAATTGCCACCCGTTCAAGGTGAATAAGAAACTCTACATGGCCCATAACGGGATCATGTCGGAGAACGTCGTCCCTCAGCCGCGTAAGGACATGTCCGATACTTGGCATTATGCTCAGAAGCTCCGCCGGTTAGGTCTGCATTCGACTAACCTCAAGGAGAATCTCTCTGAGATCGAAAAGGACATCGGGTCTACAAACAAACTCGCCTTCATGACCGCCGACGGCCGGATTGAAATCGCCAACCGCCGGGCCGGTGTGGAGCATAACGGTGCGTGGCTGTCGAATGATTGGTCACTGTATGAAATTGAATCCTGGGGGCGGTATGCACACACCTGGAGCAAAACGCCCAAACGCCTCAACGTCAAGCCCGCCCCGAACTCCTGGGAGCAGGCCGCCGCCTCCGGGAAGGGCACCTATGATGCCTGCGAAGGGTGCGGCCACTTCGGATGGCTGGTCCAAACGGACTTCGACGACTTCCCTTGGTCGAATACCGACACGCCGCTCCTGTGTGATGAATGTGTCCGGCAAGCCCAAGCCTGCCGCGACTACGCCACCCTGTTCGACGCCGAAAACGACGCCGTCGAACCGCCGTTGCATCACTTTGAAAACGACCCCCGCCGGGAGCAGTTCGACCGCCTCCTGTGCGAGATGTCGAAACATTAACCAAAACTAGACAACCGGCAAAATCGCTGGTATTCTGAAATTGAAAGGATTCGCATGAAAGTCACCATTGATCGAAAACAAAACGATCTGATCCCGGAGGACCTGCTGGACGCTGCGGAGCGGTCGAAAGAATCTCAAGGGCTGATGATCTACCCCGCAACAGGCCCCTACTCGGATAACCTCCTAATGTTCTTCCGGAACGGGCAGCACTGCTTCACCTTCAATGTCCGGAGCGACGGGTCGATGAGTCTCGCCAACCCGGAGCCCGTCACCGGCCCCGACAAACTCGGAACCATCCGGCCGTACAAAATCACCGGCCCCACTTTCGAGACCCTCACCATCAGCTAACACCAACCAACCAAAGGACCCCATGAAATACAAAATCAAATTCACCCACGTCCGGCCGGAGGACATTGAACCCGGCAAGGTGCCCAACAAGCCCGGCACATTCTGCTACATCTACACCGGCCCCGATTTCAGCCTACTGGCCAGCTACGGCGCGGCTGTCCTGCACCCCGGTGACAACTTCAACCGCGCCGTTGGGCGTAAAGTCGCCGCCGACCGTGCGATCTCGGCCATCCCAGACCGCGCCGTCCGTTCAGAACTCTGGAACCAACTCGCCGCCGCCTCCCCGAAGACCATTCGGGCGGGCCGTGTTTAACTGGTTCTGGGGCCGGGGTAAGCGCCGAGAGAAAGGGGGGTCCGATGACGACCCCTCCTCGCCCCCGGAACAATTCACCCACTGCGTAGTTCGCTACTCGGTGGAGGCGCATGTGAAAATCGACCCGCCGGAGACCTTTACCAAGCGGACCCAAGCGGTCCTCCATAAAGCCCTCTTCAACGCGTCGAAACAGGTCGCCGAGACCTTCTACACACCACTCCCGGACGGGTCGGTGCGAATCGACCATATTCCGGTGCCAAAGGACAAGAAGAAACTCCAATGATGGACGGCCTTAAACGGCTTTTGAAGAAGAACAAATGCGGCGTAGACGGGTTCGAGTGTCAAACTTGCTCCGTCTGCCGCCGCCGAGAAGATGAAAGGTGGATTAAGATATGGAACGACAAATTCGCGGCCCAGGAGACGGCGTATTATCAACGGGATTCGTTGAACCCGGAGCAGTCCTCGTTCACACAATCGTCGCTGAATACGAACTGGCCTATCGAACCGGACGACTGGGCTACGATGTCCCCACAACGGGCAGCTTCGAGCCGCCGCCGGAGTCAGAAGAGACGGGAGAGATTACGCCGTACTCAGACGCCAGTTACATCCCGTGTATGACGGCGATTGCGATTGAACATATGAAGCGTGGCGCGGGTAACTTATCGCGTTATAAGCAGAAACCGAAATACCCCGGCGCGGAGTAGCGCCAGAAAGAAGAGATTATGAGTGTTAAGTTGGAAGATTTCAATCAAGATGTTTTGAAAGCCATTTATCATGGCGGCGTGGGAGTGCCGGAAGGTTATGAACCGGTGAAGTTGGGAGTTCCGGGTAAGGATGACCTGTTCATTGGCGCACCGGGCGGTACCTTAACCTTCTCCTCCGAAGTGTTAGGTGGAATGTACGTTGATTACGCCCGCGCCGACTTCAAAACCGGCGGCCTCCGCCTCATCGTCCGGAAGATCACCCCGCCAGCACCTCCGCCCAGGTCTGAAAATGTCAACCCGCCGGAGACGGACTGGTTGAATAACATCCGACCGGAGGATGCGGCGAAGAAGTTCTTTAAGTCTACGCGGAAGGTTATCTATGTCTTTCGCGGGAAGGATTCCCTAGATGGAGCCGATAAGTGGAGGTCTTCTTTCGGGAACATTACAAACGCTATCGCAGGACAACTCAGAACCATCACCCCACATGAATACGGCGGCGAGGTGCTGCAAAGCGTACGCGACAAAATTCTCGAATGGGGCGGCGTCTGGGCTCACTTCATCCACATCCCCGGCGACCTCCTCAACAACGACCTCTCCCGCGCTCTCATTGGAGCGTCAACAATCCTGAACGCTGAACTCGTTTACGTCAACAATTTTATGACCCGGGAAGAACTCCTGGCGGCGGGCGTGCCGACGGAGAAGGCTCCGGGGTATAAGGCGACCCTTCCGGAGTGCATCATCGTTGACCTCGATGGCACCTTGGCGGACTCGTCGCACCGGGACCCGTTGAATTCAACCGACGAGGAGATACTCGCCGACAAGATCATCCAGCATGTCAGCGACTTAGTTATTTCCTCCGTCCGTACCGGAAAACAGGTCATCTTCCTATCCGCCCGAGGGAACCGGGAAGGTGAACGCGCGGCCACCGAAAGATGGCTTCCCTTCTACGGTGACCCAATACTCGGCAAAAAACCCATCCTCCTCACCCGCGAAGTCGGCGACAACCGCGACGACCGGGTGGTCAAGCTGGAACTGTACGAAAAGCACATTCGCGGGAAGTACAACGTGCGGTTGGTTCTGGATGACCGGCCGAAAGTTGTCCGGCTGTGGCATGACTTAGGTCTGCCGGTGCTGGCGAATCAAGCGTATGTACGGGGGGAGTTTTAATGGAGTCATTCTTCGCATTCATCCTCATCTTTGGTTGCGGCTTTTGTGTCGGAATGTTAGTTGATTACATACTGGATTACATCACATGGCTGTACCTCAAGAACTAATCGACAAGTTCCGCCAAATGTCGCAAGAAGAAATGGCCCGGTTGCATAGATTCGCGCCGCCGGGCCATGAGATCTTCACATCCGATGATACTTACTACTGGTTCAAAAAGATCTTCCACGAGAAAGGCGGCATGACTGCTGCCATATCTAAGAAGATCGGCTGGAACCGGGAACCACTAACCTAGGAGTTACCACCATGCAATTACCGCCGCCATTCGGCCCGAAGACTCATAACCACGTCGTCCTATTCTGGGCCGCCGCGTTCTTCGGCGCTTACTTTCTCGGCCGAGCACTAGCATCCCTATGGACTGTCCTGTTCACCTGAAGAACATGAAAGCCGCACAAATGCACAACCAATGCCTTCGGAAGAAGCGGTTTCGAGACTACGAAGTCGCTTCCAAAAAGGCCGCCGAGCACAATGTAAAAAACCCGCCGGGAGACGGTAAGATCTTCCACGCGTATCATTGCCCGTTGTGTTTCACTTATCACATCGGGCGAACGGTTAAGAAAGGTTAACTATGGCGCAGAAAGTCAAATTCGCCGAGGTCATCATCCAGATCGTCATGTCACCGGCGGGCACGATATACGGCCTCTCCAATGCCGGGCAACTATTCAAGTTTGACGGGGTCACCGGCGAATGGCAGCTCAAATCCTCCGGGCTGGAGTAACATTCCCCATGACACCCTACAAAGAACTCTTCATCTTCTTCTCAGCCATTGTACTGCTTACCCTTACGGGTAATCTCATCCTCTGGCTCGTCAATCAACCATCCGACGTAGCGATCTACGCCGCCATCGGAACATTCCTGTTCCTCCCACTTACAATCTTGAAAGGACTCGCTGTTCTCTACGACTATTTATGCAAACGCTCACAACCAAAACCACCATCTTCCTGCTCCTCCTCGTGCTGTTCGTCGGCACCGGATGCACCCGCGTCGGCCCCGGATACGTCGGGATCAAAGTAAACCAAGCTGGCTCTGACCGGGGCGTCCAGGACTACCCGATTCAAATGGGGTGGGTCTGGTACAACCCCATCACCTCGGATGTCTTCGAATACCCGACTTACAAACACACCGTCACCTGGGAGGGCGACTCGGCTCTTCAGTTCAACGCCAAAGGTGGCACCAGGGTAACGGCTCCCGTCGCTATTA
>JACCDR010551724.1_pt1 | contig 15490 bp, 16 predicted proteins | sample 7446431 | NCBI WGS metagenome assembly JACCDR01 (sample SAMN15323443, study PRJNA562643) | freshwater metagenome | isolation source: river surface water | place: USA:Blue River Watershed | collected 2017-08-17 | reverse complement strand
TTACCCCTGGCTGGGCCTGGCTCCCAAGGTGGTATCGTTCGGGACACGATTACGTTTCGAAACGGTGGCGTTCTGAAATTCATGTCGGCCAACGGTTCCGATCAAGCTCGCGCGGGGTTCACTTCTCGCGTTGTCGGAATCACCGAAGCGGCTCGATTCTCTCGCGTGTCGGACACATCCAGGGAAGCGGACCCGTTGCGACAGATGCGAGCACGGCAGGCAGCATACGACGAACCGCAACGAATGCTCTATGTTGAGGGGACGGTAACGGTCGAGGAGGATCTGCCATGGTCGGCGAAATCCGATTCGAGCGATTCACGGATCATGTCGCAATGTCCACACTGTGGTGATTGGATCGCACCTGAACGCGAAAACCTTCTTGGCTGGCAAGATGCCATCAACGTATTCGAAGCGGGCGCAAAGGCTGTTTGGTGTTGTTCGGCGTGTGGCGAATCGATCAACGAAGAAGAACGACGCGAGAGCGTGCGGAATTCGAAGCTCGTGCATGTCGGCCAAACGATCAATCGACGCGGCGAGATCATCGGCCCGATGCCACAAACAAACCGATTGTTCTTTCGGTATTCCGGTTGGCACAATCTTTTCGTGACGACTGCCACACTTGCGAAAGAAGAATGGCGAGCCGATCAGATCGATAAAGAGACATCGGAGTACGAGAACTCGCAAAAGGAATTAACGCAATTCAAGTGGGCGATTCCGTACAAATCATCGAACCTCGAATCGTTGCCACTCGATAAAAAAGATGTTCTCCGACGACGAAACGAATTGTACCCGCGAGGACTGTTACCACCCAAGACGACGCATTTGACGCTGGGTTGTGATGTTGGCAAATACTCGTTGCATTATTTTGTTTTGGCAGGGCTCTCGAATGGAATGTTGCATTGCCCCGCCTATGGCATGATCGACGTTCCGTCGTCGTTCCTCGATTGGGAATCGGCGATCTCGCAAGCGTTGAACGAGCTGTTCGAGTTGTGCGAAATAGGATGGACGTTGCAGGGTTCACAGGAACCTAGAACGATCGATCAAGCGTGGATCGATACGGGGTACGAACCTGATGCGATTTTCAAAACTGTGATCGCACATTCTGGCCGACCGAAACGAAACTCGCGGTATCAATTGGTTCTCGGTCGAGGATCCGGACAGATGCAGCGAATCTACCAATCACCACCAAAACGCGGCGGAGGCATCATCGAGATCGGCCATCGATGGCATACGGCACGTAACAAACGATGGAAGACATTTCAAATATTTGCCGATTCCGACCATTGGAAAGATCGATTGCAAGATTCGTTCAAACAACCGAAAGATCAACCGGGGGCGATCACGATCTACCATGCACCCGAAGCGGAACACAATCGACTATCAAAGCACATCACGAACGAACACCGCAAAGTCGAGTTCGTGCCAGGCGAAGGGGAAAAAGTCAAATTTGAAAAGAAAGGAGCAAACCACTGGCTGGATGCTGGCTACTACGCTCGGGCCGCACTCGATCGCATCGGATGGAAAGTCAATGTCGTTGACCGTTCAGACGATCAATCTTCGGTTGTTTCTTAGAGTTGCGTTCTAATTCGGACAGAAAGCTACATCGGTGCATGATGTTGCAATGTCATCACTTGCGCAACAAATCGATACGGCAGTCAAAGCAGCGGCAGCGGCCAACGAGGCGGATAACTTCGCATTGGCAGCGAAAAAAATGCGCACCGCCGTGACTCTCATGATGGGCCATCCACGCATTCGGATCGAAGAAGACGAAACCGAATATGTGCATGATGATCTAGTAACACTTATGAAAGAATACGAGCGACTAGCCAAAGAACAGGCGAGAAACACTTCGCAATCGGGCGGCGGGTTCGCGGCGATCCCCATTCGTACTCGGCAAAACTAATCGGATAGGTGCAACGTTATGTTCGATTGGTTGTTTGGCAAACCTAAATCGATGATCTCTCGCCCACAATTGCGGAAGATCAACCCCAACTCGATCCCGTCGCGTGGCAATTATCAACGCGACTGGAAAGCCAGTACCGACAGCGATACGTCACTGAATCATTGGGGAAAAGCCAACGGGCAATCGATCAACACGGTTCTATCGCTGAACCTCAACAAGATCATCAATCGAGCCGTTTACGAATCTCGAGCGAATCCGATCGTCGATGGAACGATCAATTCGCATTCGAATGATGTTGTCGGCTCTGATGGTCCGAAAATTCAATTTAGAACCGATTCCAATCGATGGAACGACAAAGCGGAAAAGATTTGCAAAGAGGTCTTTAAGTCGATCGATGGTTCCGGCGAACTATCTCTCGCGGATTATCTCAAACAGGGTGTTCGATCATTGTGGACTACCGGGGCGATCCTCAATCAATACGTCGATGATTCCGAATGTGGAACGGTCGTTCGTCAACGATTACACCCGCTCCCGGTTCAAAGTCTCTATTCGAATCTTCGGAACCAATCCGATACGATGCTCGGCATCACGCGGAATAAATTAGGCCGACCGACGAAATACTGGATCGTCGAATCTGGTATCGAAGTTACGGCAATGAATTTCAAGATCCAGCCGGTTGAGGTTCCTGCTAGGGATATTCAGCACGTTTTTTACAAACACGAAACGCAACAATGGCGTGGCTATCCATGGCTCGCCAGCTCGTTGCAGGCACTCGCGGAACTCGACGAATACGATACAGCGGTTTTGGATGCGGCGAAAATCGCGGCGATGATGGCAGTTCTTTTCTATAACACTCGCGACGATGTTGATTCGGAAGAGAATCCATCCAATTTCGAAATTTCTCGGCAATCAGGAATCAAGGTTCCTACCGGCTGGCAACCCTACGCACTGAACGCGAACCAACCGACCGCGACACATGCCGAGTTCAAAGCGGACAAGATCCGCGATATTGGCCGACCGATCGGAATGCCGCTCATGGCGATTCAACGGGACGCCTCAAAGCATACGTTTTCGTCGGCTCACTATGATGGCCAGGGATACGCGAGAGCCAATGAATCGATTCAAGTGTTCCTCGCGACTGGTTCGGTCGATCCGTTCGTTTCGTTGATTCTTACCGAGGCGATGTTACGCGGCGCTTTGCCGTATCGCGACCCGTCAACGTTGCATGGTGCATGGTCATGGATTTGGCCACAACCGCCAGCGGTCGATCCGGTCAAGAAAGCCATGGCGCAGCGACTCGAATTAGAGAACCGAACGATCTCGCCCCAAAGAGCATGTTTGCAAAGCAACATGGATTTTGAAACTCTTTGCCAAGAGTGGAAAAAAGCCAACGAGATTTTGAAAGCCAATGGACTACCGGAAATGCTCGGGCCGATCCCAAGTGATCCGATGGCGTTGGCGAATGCGTTGAAGCAGTACGAGAACGAACAAAACAACCAAGGGAACAACAATGACAACAACAATTGAAAATCGAGTCGCTAGCGAAATGGTCGTTCGTGCTGCCCCAATGGAGTTTGGTTCGCTTGATGAAGCGAGCCGCTCGATCGAATGCGTCATGTGTACCGAAACGCCGGTTCGCATGATCGATTGGAGTCGCGAAGAATACTTCGATGAAGTGCTCGTTGCCGATGGTGCACGGATGCCGAGTCAATTGCCGTTGCTCGACAATCACAATCGATACGAATCTGAAGCGGTCATTGGATCGGTTCGCAACATTCGACGCGAGGGCGATAAGTGGATCGGTCGAGCATACTTCATGGAAGGCGACGACAAGGTTGAACGCATTTGGCAACGAGTTCGCCAAGGCCATTTGAAAGATGTTTCTATTGGCTACCAGTATGAACGAACATTCGTCGAGATTCGCAAAGGCGAAAAAGCGGTTGTCGGTGGTCGAACATTCGAAGCGACCGAGCATCGACGAAAGCGAGTTGTCACCGAGTGGGTTGGCAAAGAATTATCGACGACTCCGATCGGAGCGGATCAGCTCGCGAAGATGCGTTCGTTGTCAGATACTAAATTTGGACATCAAGTAAGTAAGATCGAAACTTCTTCTTCATCGCAAACACGCGAAAGCGAGTCCAATCAAAACGATCGACAGGAACGAACGATGTCCGCAGTTGCAACCGAAACCACTACCGAAGTTCGCGCAGAACAAACCGCTGCACAGGTGGCAACATCGCCAGCGAAAGATGAGGCGACCATTCGAGCCGAAGCCGCTCGCGAAGAACGCGAACGATCTGAATACGCTCGCAGTTTCGCCGGTCAAGGTGTTCGATCTGATCTAGTCGATCAAGCTATCAAAGAAGGATGGGACAAAGCCACGATGAACGAACGGTTCCTCAAGGCGATAACAAGCGACCGCACCGAAGCGGTGGCAGCCAACAAGCGAGTCGCGATTCATACCGTCGACAATGAAGTACGCAAAGAAGATTTGCAAGCGTTGTTCCTTATGCGAGCCGGCGTCAAGATCGAGGGCGGAAACTTCGCTCGAAGTGCTTGCCATCAAGCGACATTCGAACGACACGAAGGGCACGAACAAGATATGTCGTTCGCGGTTAGAGCCGCTCGCACGTTGGAGCGTGGCGGAAATCTTGACGAGAAAAGCGAACGAGCTCTTGAGTTCGCGAACAAGCATCGAAACATTCATTTGGTTCAAGCGTGTTCGATGGCTCTCGATATGTTCGGGATCGCGTACAACCGATACGATTCGAAAGAAATCGTAACTCGGGCCGTGACCACGCAATCGATCGCTCCATTCTTGACCAACGCACTTGGGGCGATGATCCTTGACGGATTCGCGACCGCTCCCGATACCACGAGCTGGGTTCGATCGGTCGAGTTGCCAAACGACAATCCGCAACCTGTGGCCAAAGGCGGCATGATCTCGCGATTGCGAAAGCGGCTTTCCGGTCAAGTGCCGGTTCCTGCGACTCGCGAAGCGACTGAAGAATTCATTTCGGTGGCAACGTATTCGGAACAATACTTTGTTGACCGAAAAGATTTGCTCGCGGATCGATTTGGAAAGATTAACGATGCCCCCGCCGATATCGGTATGGCAGCCATGGAAATCATCCAAGATTTGGTTTACTCGACGTTGTTGTTGAATGCGAACATGACCGACGGTAATGCGTTGTTCTCGGCGGCTCACGGCAACTCGGCAACCAGTGCGGCGTTCAGTGCTACGAATTTGTACGCTCGACGCATCGCTATGATGGTGCAAACGAACAATGGTCGACCGATCTCGGCAGATCCATCGACGCTTATCATTCCGCCATCGTTGGAATATGCGGCTCGCCAAATGATTAACTCAAGCGAGATTCGCGGTGGCATCACTCAAGAATTGGGAACAGCCAACCCGCTACAAAACTCGTTCAATTTGGTTGTCGAGCGACGCATCGAAACCGGAACGATTAACCCTGATACTGATCTCGCGGTTTCGCCACGAGCCACGGATTACTACATCGCTGATCGCCAAGGTCGTTGGGGTTTGATGAAAGCGTTTCTCCGATCCAATGGCGGCGGCCCGATCATCGAACAATGGATGCCAGGGGATGGTCGCATCGGTGTCGGTACCACGATTGAATTGGAAGCTGGTACCAAGGCGGTCGGCTGGGAAGGATTGCAACGCGGAACCGGCGCAGGATCCTAGTAATCAATCGGTTTGAGATCGGTTCGAAACTTTAGCAAATCACCACAATCATGAAACGACACGAAGTACGACTCACATGCGATTGCCAGTTCAGCCACGGCGTGGTTGCGGCTGGCACGCTCGTCGGCGTCATTATGATGCGTGATGAGAAGATCGACCCGATCTCATTGCTAGGCATGATCCAATTCAATCAAGCGTCAATCGTAGAAACTGAATTGAAAGATATCTACGAACCAGACGAAACAGTTTCCGAGGAAAGCTCGGCATTTGTTGAAGAGTCCGAAGGAACAGTTGAGACAGTTGAAAGCGAAGATTCTTTCGATGACGATCAAGAAGATGCACCGGAGAGCGATCTGGCTGGCATCCTTGACGAATCGTTGATCGAGTTGTTGAAGTTGAACGGTATCGAAACCAAAGCCCAGTTGCTTGAGTTTCTAGCGTCAGGAAAAGATTTGGTCGATCTGGATAAGATCGGCACCACGCGAGCCAAGAGAATCCTTGCGGCTGTCGAAGGTTTGAAGTAATCCCAGTTTTTGAAATCCAAAAGGTTTAAGCGATGCCACTACCGTTAGTTGTACAAAGACAAGAGTTTGGACGCCGAGTCGTTACAACTCCCGCGTTGGTTTCCAGTCGACCATGGACCGCCGGCGATGTGTGGCTCGATGGATCCAAGGCAGTTCACTATTCTGGCGTTCGCGATGTCGGAGCTGGCGTTCAAGTCAACGTCGTCACGGTTGGAACGTTTGAGTTTCCATGTGCTACCGGCGTGACGATGGCCAAAGATGCAGACGCCTACTATGACACGGTGAATCGAACGATCGTCGCGTCAGGCGGTGATAACATCATCTTGGTAGGAAAGCTAGTCAACGCGAAAACAAGTGGTCAGTTGACCGCGTTGGTAGTGTTAAACAACTTGTAAGAAAACAACCTTAGTTAGGGTTGTGGGCGAAGGACTGACGAGGAACGGAACCTTCGGTTCGATCGGAAACGATAGGGCCGAAGGTTTTTTTACGAAGGTGATTTGAAACGATGTTAGCAGATCCAAAGATTAACAAAACAACGATCGGTCTGGGCAACGTTGACAACACTTCCGACGCGAATAAGCCGATAAGCTCCGCAACGCAAACCGCGTTGGATGCAAAAGCGGCATCGAGCCACGCGCATAGTGCTGAACAGATTACTTCCGGCACTTTAGCAACGGAACGCCTACCGTCTAACGTGATTCTTGTCGGTGCTGACGGTTTCCAGGGGTTTAACCTAAATGCAACGAACGGCGTAATGACTTGGGGGCAACTTGAAACGGCGGATTCGTGGGGGCAATTGTCTTGGGATACTGGCAAGGCAATTATTGCCGCAGTTACTAGGTTGGCATTGCAGGCTAGTTATCTCGATCTTACTGCTACAGTTACAGCGGTCGCCGGTGAACTGAGTTTTGTCCCAGCTTCTAGCGTCACTTTATCAACAAACGGTCAACTTGGATTTTGGAAAGTGTCAGACACGCAGCTCGGAATTGCATTGCGTGGTAGCGACGGAACGACCAGAACAACAATTCTCACACTGAGTTAAGCATGGCAACCTATAACGCATATTCAAGTGCTTCGGCTTCAGCGAATCTCGACAAGACTTTTGCAACCCGTTCGCATGTTGAGAAGTTCGGTTTTGTTGGCGACTCGTTCACGTCTCCTACCGGCTACACAAATTGGCCAAATCCGTTTTGCAGCTACATACCAAACTGTGTACAGCAAGACAATCAAGCATCTGGTGGAGCACAGGCTAGCGCAGGTGTCGCACAAGTCGCAGCTTTAAGTTCGCATTGTACAACAGTGTTTGTGTTGTTTGGCACCAACGACGCTTACGCAAGTGTTTCAACATCCACTTACGTTGCAAACATGCTCGCTATCGTGACGGCTATTCGTGCACGCGGCATGAGGCCAATTGTGATGGCTCCACAGACATCTGACACAGGTGCGATTGCGTTAATCATGGTTGCCTATTACTACGCTCTGCGTGTAATGTGCGAGCAGCAAAACGTCCAGTTTATCGACTCGTTCCAAAGGCTTATCGATACCGACGGAACCTGGAAATCGGGCGTTGCTATATCCGGCGATCCTGACCATATCACCGCAGCATCACATTTACAGTGTGCCAAAGACGCATCAGCACAATACCTGGGAACGAGCGGAACGCGATGGTTGCCCCGAAACAACACAACTTCTGGGTTGAATCCAAACGCTTTGCAATTACTCGACCAAGGCGATCCGACAGGGCTACCGGATGGTTGGGGTGGTTTTGATTTACCGGGGTCGTTTGCATTGGCAGATTGGACCTATCCAGGCTTAGGGAAAAAGTGCACATCTAGCCCTTCACACGCAAGCGAAGCGGTGTATTCGGAATTTTACCTGCGAATGGGTGGAACAACTGTAGGAAGTAGGGTGCGGGTCAGCGGTTTGATTTCATTCACAAACGTTGTCAATTGCTACTGCTATGTTTATGCCAGAACATACGGAGGCAGCACACCAGACAAACCTTTGATAACACTCTTTGAGGCAACGAACGAGCAATACTGCGCGGCAGAAATGACAATGCCAGCGAGTTCAACCGGAATTGATTTGTACATCAAACTCGCGCCACTTGCGGCAGGTGCACATAGTTGCACTATCGCGTTTGGTGCTTTTAGCGGGTACGTGATAGGCTAAAAACGTACACCGCAGAACTGACACGCGACGCGAAGTGGACTAAAAATGAAAAAACTAGAAATCACAACAACAGTTTCGGGGCCTTTCTACGCTTTCCCGTTATCTCAAGCGCCATCGTTTGCGAATTGGCTAACGAAACGAGTCGAGCTAACTGGCTCGAACGGTTACTTCAGTGCGAACTTGAACACAACTCTGGATGGCGATGTCTGGCTAGTCTTCGCGGGCGCATCGGCTCCCGCGAACTTTGACGCTTGGTTGTTCCGTGCTGATTTCTCGCTGGACAATGTTCCGAAGTTCGGCCAAACACAACGCTGGACGAACCCAACAGAGTCTCTCGATGTGACAGTCACAAAGGTTTAGTAATGTCAGCCGTTCAAACGTTTCGCGTATTTTTCGATGGCAACCCGTCGACAGCAACAACGTTTGACGAGTTCGCATCGAGTACCGTAGCGCTAAGAGAGTTTTTCGGTTATGTTGCAGATGGCAGCGGAAGCGGCGACGAACCAGCCGAGCCAATTCAAAACGCGATCGATTACGCTTTTCATCTTCAATTACAACACGCGGGAAAACGAATCACCTACGTCGAGCAAGATGGATTTCTCAAAGCATTTTCTGCGATTGTTCACAAAGAGCGAAAAGTAAAAGTCGAAACCGATAACGGGTTCGAAGAAATGATTCTTCGCGAGGTCAAGTTTCCGGCCAATGATGTAACGGGCCGAGCGACTGTTTTGATCTTTGCCGAAATCCGAATTCAATCGATTCGGTACCAAGTAAAGAGTTTCGAACGCAAGGATAATTTTTGGGTCTGCGAACTCAAACGAATCAACGTCGCCGAAGTATCTCGCAGCAATCGACGAGGAAAGATTTAATCGATGGGCCTTTTACTAGATCCACAAGATTGTTTGCGTCGCATGGTGTCGCGTTGCGTTGCGTTACAAACCTGGCAGGGTAACACGTTCTCGCAATCGCAACTTCTCGCGAGAGTCTATCTCGATACGATCCCCGAGCCAGCCAACGGTTCGGTTCATACGCTCGAAGAATTGAAAACACTTCGACCGTTCGCATTGATCGGTGTCAGCGGTGATTCGCCGATTGAGCTGTTGCGTGATGCGATGGGTGGCGGTTGCTCATTCACGGCCAAAGGGTCGTTGATGATAATGCTTGAACAGGATGCGATCGACGGAACCGAATCGCAAATTGATCGCGAGTTCCTGACAACGATCGAGTCGTTTTTGCAGACAGGGAGCACGGTCCAACCAGGGTTGATTGATCAACTCGATCAAGCGGATTCGATCGCGATTCAACGCATCACATGCGAGGGTATCTTCCGAGTTCAACCGGAAGAGGAAGTTTCAAAAGGAATCGCCCAGCGAGCATACTTCCGAGTCGAATGGGGTACGCAATGATCGTTGGTGTCGTTACTGTCAAAGATTATTTGGTGATGACTCGCGGCGGGTACAAAAAAGCTATTCGAGCGTCGCTCAAAGAGGCATGGTATGAGGCCGGAATTTATTTCCACACGCACTTGAGAGATAAGCGATTTACCAAAGAGCACGCAAAGAAAGCTGGTTACACTCCGCGAAAGGGTGAAGCGTCGGCAGGGGTCGCGAACTACTACGGCAACTCGAAAGCGTTCATGAAATCCTACACTGGCAGGAAATTAAAGAAGTTCGGCCACACTCGACCGCTCGAATTCAGCGGTACCGCTCGAAGACTCGTTCGAACCGCGAGCATATCAAGTACATCGAACGGCTCGCGTGTTCGTTATCCTGGCGCTCGCGTGTTCAACTACAAAAACCCGTTCTCGAATCCAGCGATGAACCTGAATTTGGAGTTTAGAACGATCCTGCCAGAAGAAGCGGAACAGATCGGTCGAGACATGAACGATAGGATCGATTCGAAGTTTGTCTTCGATGAATCGCAACGCTCGTTTGTCACCATCAAGCCGTGAGGCAATCTTAAAAAACGACATTCAAAACGCTCGCGTTCTATTATTCGCGTTGAATGTTTTTCGAATCAAAAATTCTAGGGCTCGGCAATGACGATTTACACCGGACACAGCGTCAACGTTTTTCCTGATGGAGCTGGCTCGGCGGTTCTCATCGGTGGCATCACTCAAATGGATGCCGAGATCGCTCCCGAGATCAATGCCGAAGAAGTCGCGGGAAGTCCATACGCTCTCAACACCACGTTGAAAGCAATCAAACCGCGAATGATGTTTTCGACTCGCGATGTTGCGAAAGCTATTTCGACATGCGGTCTTATCGGTTTGAGCATTGCCGGGGCAACAAATCCCGGCGTTGAAATGTTCTCGGCTCAAATGCTGAACGGCGTTTTGCGATCCGGTAGCGTGCATCGAAAAATTCGAATGCCAGCGGGTCGTTTGATGATCCGAAAGCTAAGTTGCTCGCATCAAGAAGACGCACAAGCGGATTGCGAAGCAATGGCGATTTGGGACGGTACGAACCTTCCATTCATTCCGAGTGCGAGCGTAGCATTGCCAGGAACTCCCACCGATCCCGCACGCTATACGCTCGCATCGTTGTCGTTTGGTGGCGTCGATATTCCATGTTTGCAACAACTCGATATCGATTTCGGTTTAACGCTCGAATCGTTCGGATGTGATTCCGATATCTACGATACGCATTTGTTGCTATCGAAGATTCAACCGATCATCACGTTCACCACATTGCAAACCGATCAATTCTTGACGAGTGGCGGCGTTCCATTGCAAGGGCTCGCAGGCACGCACGCGAACACAATCATCAAGCTACGCAAGCGAGCCACCGGAGCGACTCCATTCGTCGCCGATGCGACCGAAGAGCATATTTCAATCACAACCGCCGGCATTCTAACGATCGAAAAAGCGTTCGGAGCGACTGGCAACAAACGCGGCGAAACGACGTATCGAATCACTTCACGTTTTGACGGTACGAACGTTCCTTTGATTTTCTCCACTACAGCGACTCTCTAACGATGACCGCAGCACTTTTAGACAACCCGCACGGCGATGATGAGCTGACAGCATCGCAGGTTCTTTGCCGAGTTCTAGGGCTCGGAGCACTCGAAGCCGATCTCGCATTGCAAGAAATCGACGTTCAAGATCGTTCCCGAATCGTCGATGCCTACAACGCGGGACGGATTAACGAGATTCATTCGATCATCGAGTCAGTCGACGAATAATGATTTCCTATTTCGTCGAAAAAGCGATTTTGTTCAAGGATCTCGCGTCGATTGGTTTGGCCCATATCTGCGAAAAGCCGAGCGCGTTTGTGTGTCGGCAGATTATCGGCGGCCCGTTCAATCACAACTTCGCGATCGGCTCGACCGAAACGATCGGCGAACCAAGAATCGGATACTTTCGCGATCGTCAAGAAATTCAGAACTTTGGAAAATTTGCGATCGCTCGAGATACTGAAGCGACATTTGATCCGGCATGTTTGCTGAAGTCGACCGCGATTCAGTCACACCCCTGGCAGGATTGGGCCGGCAACACTTGGCAAATTCCAATCGCTCGACGTTGGCTAGATGGTTCGGGGCAACTGGTTGTTCAATGTGCGTTGCCACGTTATTTGGAAATGAACGAGTCGGGCCAATGGGTGTATGGCGGCGTTCTTCCTCGACATGCGAAATTGTGGGAACTAGCGACCAAGTTTGAAGAAGATATCTTGGAGGCAATTCAACATGCGGTTGATGGTAAATATACGGTCCCGGTTCCTAGCTTGGATGATGTTTGCGATATTGTTTTCGGGACGAATTATCGAGTCAGCAAATACGAACTATCGTTTCTGAAAACGTTGCTAGACTCTAGTTGCTACGATGTGATGAAGCTCGTCAAGGACGACCCGGGCTTTGATCAATTGCAAAAAAAAACGGTCTGAGGTACTGGGAATATCTTATTTGGAGTCGAAAAGCCTTGAACGGGCTCGACTCGAACTACTGTCCCACTGTCGCTGATTTACGATATTTTGCAGGCTTCTAAATGGCTCAAGTTGTAGTAGAACTGACGGGCGATGAAGCCAAGCTTCTCCGATCGATGCAGAAAGTCATCGAACAGAATTCGAAAGTCAAAGACTCGTTCAAGAATTCTGCAAAAGAATCGAAGACCGCATCCGAGCAGATCAATTCGCACATCACGAAGAACATTGGATCACTCGCATCGATGGCTGCAGGATATGTAAGTGTTCAAGCGGCCACGAATCTCGTTGTCGATGTCCATACTCGCATGGTCGACAAACAAGAGAAAGCGTTAGACCTCGCGCGGCAGTTGGCCAAAGCACAACAAGAGGCAGCGAAAAATCTTGCCGGTACGGATCGTGCTGTAATTTCAGAATTCATTCAGTCGGAATCTGAAAGAATTGCAATAAATGCAAATTTCAAAGATGTTCCAAAGATCAGTCAAACAATCGGTTCAGTTGCATCGATCGTTGGAGTCAGCGAAAAAGTTGCTGCATCTGCCGTAGAGGCTGCCGCCATACTTAACCGATTGACTCCTGAAGAAATGCAATCGTCAGCAACATCGATTGCCGACGTAATGAAGGCTGGACAAATAGAAACTGGCAAAGAAGCCGCCGCATTGCTTTTGTCAACCGGTTCAGTTTCTAGGCCAGAAGAGTTTGCCAAGCTGGCTTCAGCAGCTTCAAGAGCCATTGTTACAGGTGTTGCTGCTTCTCCAAATCAAAAGCCGATCGAGGCAGCAAAGGAAGCGGCGGCGGCATTTTCTCTTATGTCGCAAGTCGACAAGCAAGGCGAATCTGGAGCCACTGCTACTGTTGGTTTTATTAGCGGCGTGGCAAAGCCATTTTCACCTAATATCGATGACACAATTAAACGCGATGAACGCATTGCTGAATTACTGAAAGAACAGGCAGTAACTCCTAGTGAGCAAATTGTCATTGATCGAGCCATGCTGACAGTTCAGCAAAAGGAAATGGCGGCTCGTGGTGTTCGCCCAGAAGATCGTAGCATTCAGGCTCAAGATCTTAGGCTTGATTTGGCTGAAGCAAAGTCAGCGTTAGATCGCGCTAAGCAGTCTGCGACATTAAACGAAGCCGATTCGCTTGAACTAAAGAGACTACAGTCTCAAAAAGAATTTGCGACTCAGGATCCTGGTACGCTTGCCACTCGTATTGAGGCTATTCAGAAATCGCAAGAGTTGTTGAGAACAGTTGAGTCGGACATGACCGGAGAAGCAATATTTAAGCCTATCCAGAAAGGATTATTCCAACCGGATTCTATTTACACAAAAGATTTCCAGAAAGCACTAAACACGATTACTACAGACGTTACAGCGTTTGATGCTGTTGTAGAGTCATTGACTATTACCCCGCAGCAAAAACTAGTGCTATCTGAGGATCGAGCGGCAACCGCAGTGGCGGTAAAAAGATCGGCTGACACTCCAGAAGCGAACATAGCAGCGGCAGCAAGAATCGAGCAAGATGCACTTGCGGCGACCAATCGAGGATTCATGGAGTCGCTCGCGTCTCGATTAAGTGGTGTCACTGCAAACGTTCAGCGATCTGCAGCGTCAAACGATCAAGAGTTTATTGATCGACGGATTGACACGTTGTCAAACAGATTGCGTAACTTCGAAAAGTCTGGTGAGGACGAAAGGTCGATTCAGGTTCTGCGATCTGCAATTCAAGCGTTACGTGATTTGCCAGTTTCCAAACCTGTCGAGAAACTACCTGCACCAAAGTCAGTTCAGCAAGTTACTGCACCAACATCGCCGACGATTTCGCAACCTGCATCAGTCCAGCCAGTGGTGGTTTCAAGTCCCGTTCAGCAAGTTACTGCACCGACTGCATTAGCACCGCAAGCAAATCAACCAGTTGCACCGATCGTTGTTCCGACTCCACCGATTACAACTCAGGCACCTGCCGCAACGGATCGAGCTGTTCTTGACCGAATGCCATCCGAACAACCAAAGCCAAACGATCAAAAGTTGGTAGACAATCAAAGCACACAAGTTGAACTTCTCAAAAAGCAAAATGAGTTGATGGAAGAAACCAACCGATTGCTCAAAGAGTCCAAGAGTCAAACGCCTGCACCGACTCCACCAAATCCGGCTGCCATTAACGCTCAAACAATGGTGGGACGATGAGCTTTTATTCCATAGGAAACAGAACATTCGACGACTTGGCCGGGGCAATTGTACTGCCAACACCAACGCATTCGACCGAGTATAGGCCCGGCCAGGATGGTTTGACGGTTCACGCTCTCGGTCGTCGCGGTCGAGAGTTCGAATTGACAAGCACGGTTTATACCAATTCCTGGCTGGACGCTGCCGCGATCATCGCGACATACCACGCGGACCCGTCGCTAACTCCTGTGAACATCATCCGAAGAACAGAAACCTACGCTCTTGGTTCGTTTCGTTTCGTCGTTCTCGGCGTCGATCCATTGCCAACGAAAGCGGTCGTTTCCTGGGACGGTATTCGATTGATTTCGAATGTTGCAACTCGCGTGTATTTGAGTCCCGCGTTTCGTGTTCAAGCTCGTTGGCGAATCGTGGCAATCGATACTTCGCTTGCGATCGGTTACACACCTCCACCCCCACCGTAAACTATGCCAGTTCCTACACCGACTGACAGCATCGCATCATTTGGCTCGACACTCGCGTTTGATGCCAATGCGATCGTTTCCATTCGCCAAAACTGGTGGGACTCGTGGACGCTTCGCGAGGATCTGACGTGTACGGCCGTAGCGTGGCAAGTAGCTCCGAACGTCGGCTATTGCCAACTGCATCGACGATACGGACCAACGACCGAGCGAGACGGGTCGTTCTCGAACAGAGCGAAACTCAACCTGGATGGATGGTACGTTCGCATTGAAGTTATCTGCGCCGACGGTTCGCGATTGTGGCATGGATTTATAGACGATACCGGCGAAGAGGAATCTGGATTCATCGCCATGAGCGAATTGGACATCGACCTAGAACCAATCGTTGTTCAACGACCAACAGGGAAGCAAACGTTCACCGGTGTTGGGATGCTTGCGGCTCTCGATCGATCACCGATCCTCGCGACGATGTTTCGAACGACCGAAGCCAATCAAGGCGTTGTTTACAAAGACGGTGACGATCTAGTTGAAATGCGATGGGCTGAGTCAGCTCCTCACTTCAACCCGACAGTTGCGGCAGACGAAACCAAACGCAATATTCGTCAAATCGAAACGCGAACG
>JACCDR011391279.1_pt1 | contig 15495 bp, 12 predicted proteins | sample 7446431 | NCBI WGS metagenome assembly JACCDR01 (sample SAMN15323443, study PRJNA562643) | freshwater metagenome | isolation source: river surface water | place: USA:Blue River Watershed | collected 2017-08-17 | reverse complement strand
GTGTCGAGCGTGGCCAGCTCGATGGGCAAGCGGTGGCGCGCAATCAGGTCGGCGAGCACCATGTCTTCGGCGCCCAGGCTGGTTGCCGGCACGATTCGGCCCGGGTGCTGTTCGGCAGCTTGCTTCAGCGACCGGGTGGCGTGCTGCACGCGGCCTTCAAAACCTGCCGTGGCACGGGCGTAGAGGGCAGCGGCTGTCATGCCCGCGCTTCGGCTTCGCGCCGCACGTCCAGTACCTGCTGATAGGGGGTGGTGATGAAGCCCAGTGCTCGACGGGTGTTGTCCAGGCTTTGCCCGCGTGCCTGTAGAACAGCATTAAAGCCGCAGCGGCGCAACAGGGGCAGCATGCTGGCCAGCACTTCGCCTGTGGCCAACAGTTTCTTGATGCGGAGTTTGTACGTGTTGTCGTGCTTGCCCTGCTGGCTAGAGCTACGCGCCACGGCTTTGATGAACAACAGCATTTGCTGCCCAGGCACCAAAGCATGCACCAGCGTGGCCACCACAGCCGTGCGGCCCATGCCGCCGCCCACTGCGGCCGCAAAGCCGATGTCACCCGTTGCGTTGTGCTTGGGCGTCCAGCCTATGTCAGGCCAGACCGTGGTGGTACGGCCTTCTTGGGCACCGTTGTCCGCAGTCTTGAACTTGCGCTGTGAGTATGCAGACGAGGGGTGGAAGCTGCCACACTGACACCTAACTTCGCAGTAAGGCCGGGGGTCTATCACTTCTTCAGCGGCTACACCGGCCAGGGCGTCGTTGGTGTTGTTGCAGGTGCAGGTGTAGGTGTCACCGGCCAGCTGGCGTTGCAACTGGTCCCGGTATTGCGCTGCGCGCTGGTGGACGCCCTGGCGGTCGTGCGCGGTGTAGATGTACATGGGCCCTCGACGTGTGAGGGGTGGTATGGCCGTGATGCTTGTCATGAAGCGAGAGCGCGCCACAAGTTGAAGCAGCTCACAACCGAGATGACGCTGCCCACGGCCATCAGCAAGGTGCGGGTGCTGAGCTTGCGCGTCATCAGGGCAGCAAAAGGGGCAGCAAAAAGACCGCCTATCACCAGGCCTGCCACAGTGGCCCAGGGTGTGCCCTCGACCATGAGGATGAAGAGACCGGCACTTGCAAAGGTGAGAAAAAACTCGGCCAAGTTCACAGAGCCTATGGTGGTGCGTGGGTCTTGCCCAGTGCCTACCAGGGTGGTGGTGACCACCGGCCCCCAGCCGCCACCGCCCACCGCATCAACAAAACCCCCCGCCAGCCCCAACTTGGCCACGTTGCGCGGTTCAGCCCTGATTGGACGTAGGCGCTTGAAGGCCTTGCTGACGATGTACAGCCCCATGGCCAACAGATAGGCGGCCACGAAGGGTTTGATGACGGCCCCGTCTATCGACGACAGCAGCCAGGCGCCTGCTGCGGCACCGGCCAAACCGGGCAGTAGCAGGCGCACGAACAACTGGCGGTTCACATTGCCCAACTTGATGTGTGCGATGCCAGACACCCCAGTCGTAAAGACCTCGGCAATGTGCACACTCGCGCTGGCAACAGCCGGGCTTGAGCCGGTGGCCATCAGGAAGCTGCTGGACGTGATGCCGTAAGCCATACCCAAAGCGCCGTCCACGGTCTGCGCCAACAGCCCCACTGCCACGGCCCACCAGAAGGCTTCATGGGACAGCAGTGCTTGCAGCACAGACACAGCGTCGGGGCGCTGCAGCAGACGCTGAGCCAAAAAAGCAAGCGCGCCGCCCATCAGCAAGATCACCAGCCACGAGGCCAGCCGCAACACCGGATGGCCAGAGTCGCTGAGCGCTGGGCGCTCCACGGGCGGAAAGCCCAGCCCTTGATGCTCAGTATCGAGTGTGGGGTCGGAAGAGTCGAGGCTGCGAATCCGCATGACGATTGAAAGCTGTTCCTGTAGCGCCGCAGCAATCCTGCAGTTAGAGCAACTCTAGGATGGAGTCGTTTATTCTCAAACTACATTGATCAGATTTCTTTATTTCGAAATCATCTACGGACCCTTGTCAGCCCGGCGCCAGAACAAATCAATCCATCGCCACGTCGGCCTCGGGCACGTTACACAGCTGCGCCAAGGCCGTAACCACGATGGCGTGATCCTCACGCTGCGGTGCGCCCGAGACGGTGACCGCACCGATGCAACCAAGACCGTCGATCTGCAGCGGAAAACTGCCCCCATGGGTGGCGTGGTCACGCGGATCAAGCCCCATCAGCTGGTGCAGTGTCAGGCCGTCCTGCTTCAGCGACAGGCCGACGCCATAGGAACTGCGATGCAGCAGCTCCACCGTGTTGCGTTTGCGGCGTGCCCAGTCGGCGTTGGCCGGCGCCGTGCCGCTCATGGCGCTGTGAAACACGGTTGCACCCGCGATGCGCAGCTCGATGACCAGTGGCATCGCCCGCTCCTGTGCAATGTCGCGCAGTCGCGTGCCCAGTTGCCAGGCCAGCTCGAGATCGAAGCGCGCAAACCGCAAGCGCCGTTCTTGTTCCGCGATGCGGCTGATGTCGGCTGCGAGGTTCAAGGCGGCGTCGTGACTCATGGTGGCCCGAATGGGGTGGTGCACGGCATGCCCCGGCGCGTGTGTTTCATGGCATGTGCTTTCAGTGCGTGCGCAGCCTGCATGGCCCCGCTGCCGGCTACCGCTGCCAGTAGCCGCTGCCTCACCGGTCAAGTGCCGAGTTGCTGGCATGTGCATCGATGGCATCCCTCACAGCAGCCAACGCTTCAGTGGGTGCCAGGGCGCCGTGGTGCGCAAGTACCTGGCCGGCAACAGCCTGTCCGACGCCGCATGAGGCCCGGGGGTCCATGCCCGCGAGCCGCGCTGCCAGATAACCGGCGTTGAAACCGTCGCCTGCACCGGTGGTGTCGATGACGTTTCTGACCTCCGGCGTCGGCGCCAAACCCCGCAGGCCGGCGGTCGAAAACGACACGGCGCTTGCACCGTTTTTCACCACGATTTCGTTGACGCCGGCTTGTTCCAGGCGTGTCAAGGTCGCGTCGGGATCGGCATCGCCCCAAAGCCCGGCCTCGTCGTCGAAGCTGGGCAGCGCGATGTCCACGAAAGGCAGGATGTCTTGCATGGCACGGCGCAGTTCAGACCTGTCGCTCCAGAGTCGGTGGCGCACGTTTGGATCGAAGGACACGATCGCGCCTTCGCTGCGGGCCTGGCCCAGCGCTTCGATCAGGTTGCTGCGGCCTCGCGCCCCGATCACGGCCAGTGTGATGCCCGAGACGTGGATGAGCCCGCAGCCCTGGGTGGCCTTGGCCAAGGCAGCAGGGTCGTCTGCCAGGCACCGCGCGGCTGAGGATTCGCGCCAGTAGCTGAACTGGCGCTCCACGCCCTGCAGGCTGATCACGTACAGGCCCAGGTTGCGCTGCGGGTCCCGGGTGATGGTTCGGGCGTCCATCTGGCTCGACTCGATGAAGCTCACCAGCTGCTCGGACAAGGGGTCGACGCCCACCCGCGTGAAGTAGGCGACCTGGGCGTGCGGGCCGAGGATCTGCGCCATGTGCCAGCAGGTGTTCAAGGTATCGCCGGCAAACCCGCGGCGGTACAGCTCGCCACCGACTGGCGCCAACTCGAGCATGGCTTCACCGATGCCCAGCACCGCGCGGTTGCGCCAATGGCGCTGAGGGTCTTGGAAGGCCATCAGTTCAGACCTCGGGGTGAAAGATCGCGCCAGTCAGAAAATCTGGCCAGTGGCGTTCGAAGAAGGGGCGCTCACCGCGCTCGCGCTGGCGCAGCCCCCGCGTGTGCAAGACGAACTGGTTGCCGTCCCATCGAACCAAGATTTGTTCGCAGCGGTCTTGCATGCGCTCGGAGCGGAAGCGGTACGCTTCAAGGGCGCCCGTGCGGGTTTGTGGAACCTGCTCGCCATCCTGGTCGCAAACAGCCCGTGCGCCCCGGCTGCCGCCGCCGGCGCGCAGGTAGCTGTCGAGCGCGGCCAGCACGGCTTCCGAGGCCAGTGCGTTGTGACGCCACTGCAGGGCGTGGACCGCGTCGAAGGCCTTGCCTTCGCAGCTGATGCCGTGGCGGCGGATGCTGTCATTCAACTGGCGTGCTGCGTCAAGTGCCTCGCGCACGTCGGCCGCGCGGCAGACCATGCCCGCCTGGTCGCTCATGCGCGCCTGGATCTCGCGCCGCAGAGCAACGATGGTCACCGGGCTCTGGGCTTGCAAGACGGCGGCCACGGCCTGCAGCGCTGCGCCGACCAGTGCCTCGGGTGCATCGTGCGTGGGCAAGGCTGCGCGATTCGAGGCGATGTGCTCGGCACAGCGCGTGCCGAATACTTGTCCTGCATTCAGCGCGGCACCGCCCGGCCGTGTGACCCCGTGGGTGCCGGCGGCCTCGCCAACGGCGTAGCAGCCCGCCAGGTTGGTGCGCCCCCAGTGGTCCACGGCGAGGCCCCCGTTCATGTGTTGGTTGTTCATCGCAAACTCAAGCGGATGGGTCGCGATGTCGACTTTGTAGCGCTTGTAGAGTTCGATCGCCAGCGGGTTCATCTGGCGCAGGCGCTGGATGGGCGTGGGCAGCAGGGCCCCTGATTTTGCGAGATAGGCGGCGACATCCGGATCAAGCCGCGACAGGTCAAAGGCTGCATCACCGGGAACGGCCAACGGATTGCGGTTGAAGTCCATGTACACCTTGCGGCCCGCCTGTCGTTCCCGAAACACGGCCAGGTCGAACAGGCTGGAGCCGAAGTTGAGCATCCGTGTCGAGTGGAACGGCCATTGGTAACCTTTGCGGAAGGTGTTTGAGACGAGCTCCTGCGTCGTGCGGTAGTAGTCGGCCAGGAAGTGGTGTTCGCGCCCGCGGGTGTCGAGTGAGTACACGTGGGGCATGCACTGGACATACGTGCCCGACAGGTTCCACGGGAATCCGTCCCTCGAGGTGCCGATGCCGAACTGGCTCTCCGTCAGGTTGACGGCCTCCACCCCGGCCTCGAGTGCCAGCCCCAGCGATCCGAAACACTGTCGCGGGTAGACGCTGTCGCGGTACAGCTCGCCCGGGCCGCCCGCGGCGAGGACGAGGAAGTCGCACAGCAATGCGATGGCGCCCAGCGGGTTGTTGTCGTTGCGGTGTTTCTGCCCGATCGCCAGCACACCCACTGCGCGTCGCTGCGGCTGTTCGCGAACCAGGATCTGCACCGCCGTGGTGTGGTTGAAGATCGGGACATCCAGCCGAATCGCCTCGCGGGCCAGCACCTGCACCATCAGGCGCGAGGTGCGCGGCCCGCAACTCGTGGCCCGCCCGACTTCATCATGATCGGTCTGGTAGCGCAGCACGCCCCCCTGGGCGTCTTGTGGAATCGGCAGGCCCAGGTACTGCAGCGATGCCAGCGCGCGCGCGGAGCCCACGGCTTCGACATAGGCCGTGTCTTCATCCATGGCGCCGCCGGCACCCAGGGCATCGGCCAGGGCCTGGAAGTTGTCACCCTGGTCGGCGCCATTGGCCGTGTGCAAGGTCTGTTTGTCAGAGCCGGAGCAGGCCGATGTGCCGCCGAATGCACTTTGGGTGGCCACGGCCACGTCCACACCGCGCCGCTTCAACTCCACGGCCGCTCGCAGCCCGGCCGCACCGCTGCCGATGACCAGTGCCCGAAACTGCCTGAGTGGAACTTGCGCGCCGTGTGTCGAGACAAACGTTTGAGCAGGCCGTTCTTTCGGCAAACGGGGCATCGCAACATCAGTCAAGCCGTCAAGAATGTCCTGCGCCAGCGTGGATGTCAGCGATCGGGGGGCGGCAGATGCGGCGTTCATGGCGATGTTCGTGGGGTCAATAAGTGGGTCCCCGCATCAGGGCGGCCGCCCTGATGCGGGGTCACGGCCGCAAGCCTTTTGGGCACGCATGGCAGGCACGTGCCTGCCATCGCCTTGGCCGTGGGTTTTGCCGTGTTCTTTGTCGTCAAGGGGCGATCAGAACCACCACTCCACCTGCGCACCGTAGCTGGTACCCGAGGTCTTGTTGGCAAAGGCTGCCTGGCCCGTGACGTTACCGGCAGGGGCATTCCACTTGGCCGAGGTGACGTACAGGCGGAATTCCGGCCGGCTCCAGAAGTCCTGTCCAATGGACAGCGTGGGTGCGATCGTGAATTTCGACAGCTTGGCCGTTGCGCCGCCTTCGGGCTTGAACTGTGAGTAGCCCGCATCACCCACCAGCTTGAAGTTCCTGCTCAGCGCCACCGAAACCCGGCCGCCGACGCTGGCCGACTTGGTGCTCAGACCGGCGCTGTTCTTCTCGTCGGCCAGCAAGCCCATGAACTGGCCGCCCACGGCGCCGCTTTGCCAATGAAAGGTCTCGACGATGCGCCAGCTCTTGGCCGACGAGCTGGCCGTCAGGTCGCCGAAGTTCGAGTTCAAGCCCGCTGAGCCCTGGGCGTACTGCAGCCACAGTGTGTTGTTCAGGCCCAGACCAAACAGGTTGGCCTGGTCGTGGCGAACAGTAAATCCTGCCCCGGTCTTGCCACCGGTGAAGTCGCCCTTCGTGGCAGTGATGAAGAAGTTGAGCTTGCCACCCGCGTTGGCCGGCAGGTCGACATACTCCACGTTGAGCCGGTTGCCTGGCTTGGTGTCGTCAGCGTCGGTTTTGTAGAAGGCCACACCCAGCTTGCCGCCGCCTGCGGGCTGCCCCTTGAAGCCAGCGCCGACACCGGCCATCTCGGTGAAGAAGGTGTCGACGATGTGCACGTCGCCGCGCCGTCCGCGTTCCTTGCCGATCCAGTAGGTTGCTTGTGGCGCTATGTCGAATCCTTTGGCTTCGGCAAAGAGCTGCTCCACCTGCAACTTCCGATCGAAACCCTTGCCCGCTGCGGGTTCGGTGGCAGGCGAGTAGTGATTGGTCATCAAGGTGGCGCGGTAATCGATGCCGTCTTTGGAAAAGGGCTGACTCAGCACGAACTCGCCGTAAAAGTCGCACTCATTTCCCAGGCGGTACTTCATGCCTGCACTGCCACCACCCAGCCCGTAGCAGGCACGCGCCGCCTTGCCCGAGGTCAGTCCCGGACCGGCTCGAAAATAGCCGCTGTAGTCGAGCGCAAGTGCCGGCAGGGTGGCCAGGGTTAGCGCGGCGGCGCATGTCGCCTTTAAGGTCGTTTTCATCTGCAGATCTCCTTTGTATGGGCTTTCAAGACCGTTTTGGCCTGGGGTTGATGCGCCGGCACCCAGTGCCGGTCGCTGCAAGTACAAAAATTAGATCGTTCCAATTTTTGTACGAACTCGGTGGTGGATGAAAGTCTTCGTCGACCATGGTCGGTGGCGGCGGCGCTAGCCGCGGCAGGCGTGTCGCGCCACGGCGCCGTCAGAAGCAACGGCGGGTGGGGGTGTCTGGCAGTGCTGAGCGGACATGGTCGAAAAGCGCTCAGCCGATCAGACCAAGAATGTGATCAGCCGCCTTCTCCGCCACCATGATGGTTGGGGCGTTGGTGTTGGAAGAGGGCACGAAGGGCATGACGGAGGCGTCAACGACACGCAAGGCGTCCAGACCGACGACCTTGAGGTCATGTGTCACCACGCTGGCCGGGTCGCCTGCCGGGCCGATGCGGCAGGTGCCCACCGGGTGGTGGTCGGTTTTGGCATGGGCGCAGGCGTAGTCCAGGAGTTCGGCGTCGGTGTTCAGGTGCCGGCCGGGCAGGGCCTCGGACTGCACATAACGCTGCAGCGCCGGCTGGCTGAGGATCTCGCGCGCCAGGCGCAAGCCCTTGATGGCCATGGTGCGGTCGTGCGGGTCTGACCAATAGTTCGGATCGATCAGCGGTGCTGCCGCCGGGTCTGCGCTTGCCAGCTGCACGGTGCCACGCGACCGGGGCCGCAGGTAGGCACTGTTCAGCGTCACGCCGGCGTTCTTCAGCTTGGCTATGCCTGCCTCGATGCCCGAGCCCAGGCCGAGATGGAACTGGATGTCGGGCGAGCGTGCCTTGGCGTGGCTGTCGGCGTACCAGAAACCACCGGTCTCGAACAGGCTGGAAGCCACCGGGCCCTTCTTGAACAGCAGGTACTGCAGGCCGGCCCAAGCGGCGTGCTGCGGCTTGATGTACTTGTCGTAGGTGTGGTCGCCGGTGCACTCGGCGATGACGAACAGGTCGAGGTGGTCCTGCAGGTTGGCGCCCACCCCCGCAAGGTCGTGCACGACCTTCACCCCGACGCTGCGCAGGTGGTCGGCCGGGCCGATGCCCGACTGCATCAGCAGTTTGGGTGAGCCGAAAGCACCCGAGGAGACGATGACTTCGCGGTTGGCGCGAACGACAAGCGGCGTGCGGCTGCTGCCGTTGGCCCATTCGACGCCGACGGCGCGGCCGCGTTCCACGACGATGCGCAAGGCCTGCGATTGCAGCTTGACAGTCAAGTTCGGCCGGCTGCGCACCGGGTCGAGAAAGGCAAACGCGGCAGACGAGCGGCGTGCGTTCAGTTGGCTGAGTTGGTAGTAACCCAAGCCCTCCTGAACCGCGCCGTTGAAGTCGGGGTTGAACGGGATGCCCAGTTCCTGGCCGGCCTGGAAAAAGGCCTCGCAGATCGGCAAGGGGCTGACCGGATTGGAAACGCCCAGCGGCCCGCCGTAAGCGTGGAACTTGTTGGCGTAGCGCTGGTTGTTCTCTGAGCGTTTGAAGTAGGGCAGCACATCGTTGTACGACCAGCCCAAGGCGCCGGCGTCGCGGGCCCACTGGTCGTAGTCGGCCGGCACGCCGCGTGTGTAGACCTGGGCGTTGATCGAAGAACCGCCGCCGACCACCTTGGCCTGGGTGAACCGCATCACACGGCCCTGCAGGTGCTTTTGCGGCACGGTGTGCCAGCCCCATGACCCGATGCCCTTGGTCATCTTCGCGAAGCCTGCAGGCCAGTGGTAGAACGGGTGCCGAGCGGGGCCGCCGGCTTCGAGCAGCAGCACCTTGACCTGTGGGTCGGTGGACAGGCGGTTGGCCAGCACGCAGCCGGCAGAGCCGCCGCCAGCGATGATGTAGTCGTAGCTGTCCATGGTCATGAGCAAAGAGTCAATGGTCTGTCTGAGGGGTCGATGTGAGTGGGTACGCGGCCGGCGCTGCCCGCCCATGGCCTGACAAAGTCATGCGTGCAACGCCTTGCGCAGGTGGTGCCCGACACGCAGCGCCTGGGCCGCCAGCGTGAGCGCCGGGTTGACCGCTGCCGAAGAGGGAAAGAAGCTGGTGTCCACCACGTACAGGTTGTCGTGGTCCCAGGCCTTGCACAGCGGGTCCAGCGCCGAATGGGCCGAATCGCTGCCAAAACGCACCGTGCCGCATTGGTGTGAGACGACATCGGTGCCAAATCCGCTGGCCAGCACCACGGGGTAACCGGTGCTGCGCAGAATCTGCTTGCAGCGGGCGACCCAGCGTTGGTGCGCACGCAGGTTGGTGCGGTGCCAGTGCAGGTTGATCGCGCCGTCGGGCCGCACGGTCACGCGGCTGTCAGGGTGCGGCAGGTCCTCGCTCTGCGCGTACCAGTCCACGCTGTGTTCGGCCAGTGCGTTGCGCACAAACTTGGGCACCCGGGGCAGGGGCCCGCGCAGCATCGGCTCGCGGATCTTGCCCAGCAGCTGCAGGCTGCCCAGGGGAGTGTCTGCACTGTGTTCGCCGAAGTAGAAGTCGTGCAGCGCCAGCGTCTTCGGGAAGTGGGTCCTGTTGCGCTTGAAGGGATGCACAGCCATCAGCGCCGTGGTGTTGTGCGTCATGTAGTGGCGCCCCACCACGTCGCTGCTGTTGGCCAGCCCGCGTGGGTGGCGGGCGTTGGCCGATCGCAGCAGCAAGGCCGCCGAATTGATGGCTCCGGCGCTGAGCACAAACAGGTCTGCGCTGACGCGCCGGGGTTCACCCTTGTCCACAACCTCGGCTGCGACGATGCGTCGGCCGCTGTCGTCGGTGATCAGGCGCTCGACCCGCACGCCATCGCGCAGCTCGATGTTGCTGCTCGCCAGGGCAGGGCGGATCAGCCGCACCTCGGCGTCGCCCTTCGCGCCGATCTTGCAGGGAAAGGCGTCGCAGTTGGCGCAGCGCAGGCAGCGCCCGCCGGGCCCGAAGTCGACCGCGCAGGGCATGGGAAAGGGCTTCAGGCCTTGGGCCCGCAGCCGCGCCTCGATGGCCGCCAACACCGGCTCGTGTGGCACCGCGGCGTGTGCATACGGCGTGCTGCGCGGCGGGTCGGTCGGATCGGTGCCCGCTTGTCCCCGCACACCAAACTGGCGCTCGGCCTGCCCGTACCAGGGTTCCAGGTCGGCGTAGCGTAGCGGCCAGGCGGGCGACACACCCTCGTCGTGTTCAACGGCTTCGAAGTCCCGCTCCCGGAACCGAAACATCGCGGTGCCGTAAAACTTGGTGTGGCCACCGACAAAATAAAACATGCCCGGGCGGAAGGGCCGGCCGTCGGCGTACCAGGTCTCGGTGGACTTGTAGCGCTCTTCGCAGAAAACCGCTTCGACATCCCAGTTCTGCGCCTCGCGTCGAAGCACCGGCCCGCGCTCGAGCACCAGCACTTTCGCGCCGCTGCCGGCAAGCTGCAGCGCCACGCTGCCCCCGCCGACGCCAGAGCCGATGATGACGATGTCTGCTGCGCGATCCATCGCTGGTTTATCCGATTAGTGTCTCGGTCTTCGCGTCGAAGCAGACCAGCTTGGACAAGTCGACGAGGAAGCGCGCGTGCTGTCCAGGGGCAATCGGCGGGTTGGGCTCCAGGCGTGCCGTGAACTCGTGGCCGCCCAGGTCGATCACGACCAGCGTGTCAGCGCCAGTAGGTTCGATCACCTCGATGCGCGCCTCGACAAAACACTGCAAGGGTCCGGCGACGGTGTCCACCGTGGCCAGCGAGACAGCCTCGGGGCGCAGGCCAACGATGACCACTTGCCCTGCATAACCCGCCAGCGCAGCGGGAACCACTTGTGCCGGCAGGTCCATCAGCACCTTCGCGGCAGCCCCTTGCTGGAACTGAAGCGTCAGGTTGCCACCCGGCTGCGCACTCAGGCGAGCCTGAACCAGGTTCATGCGCGGGCTGCCCATGAAGCCGGCCACAAAGGTGTTGGCTGGGCGGTTGTAGACCTCGTAAGGCGTGCCCAGCTGCTGCATGACACCGCCCTTCATCACCGCGATGCGTGTTGCCAGCGTCATCGCCTCGATCTGGTCGTGGGTGACGTAGACGATCGTTGCCTTCAGCCGTTGGTGCAGCTTCTTGATCTCGGTGCGCATGTCCACACGCAGCTGCGCGTCCAGATTGGACAGCGGCTCGTCGAACAGGTAGAGCTTGGGTTCCCGGGCCAGCGCCCGGCCGATGGCCACACGCTGACGCTGGCCGCCCGAGAGCTGTCGCGGCTTGCGCTCCAGCAGGTGTTCGATCTGCAGCAGCTTGGCCACCGATTTCACACGTTCGTTGCGCGTGGCCTTGTCGACCTTGCGCATCTCCAGCGGGAACTCGATGTTCTTGGCCACCGTCATGTTCGGGTACAACGCGTAGGACTGGAACACCATCGAGATGTTGCGGTCGGCCGGCCCGACGTGGGTGATGTCGCTGCCATCCAGGCGCAGCAGCCCGCCTGTGGGCTCTTCAAGCCCGGCGATGATGTTCATCAAGGTGCTCTTGCCGCAGCCCGACGGGCCCACAAGCACCAGGAATTCGCCGTCTTGCAGGCCGATCGAAATGTCGTGCAGGATCTTGACCGGCCCGAAGCTCTTCTGAATGCTGACTAAATCGAGTGAAGCCATCGCTGTATTCCCTTAACCCTTAACCCTTAACCCTTGACCGAGCCGGCCATCAGGCCCCGCACGAAGTATTTGCCTGACAACAGATAGACGACCAGTGTCGGCAGCGCAGCGATGAAGGCGCCGGCGAAGTGGACGTTGTATTCCTTGACCCCGGTGCTGCTGTTGACCAGGTTGTTCAGTGCCACCGTGAGCGGAAAGGAGCTGAAGTCGCTGAACGATGCACCGAACAGGAAGTCGTTCCAGATGTTGGTGAACTGCCAGATGACGCACACCACGATGATGGGCGCGCTGTTGGGCAGCAGGATGCGGACGAGCACACCGAAGAAGCTGGCACCGTCCATCCGCGCCGAGCGCACCAGCTCAGGCGGAAAGGCTGCGTAGTAGTTGCGGAAAAACAGGGTCGAAAAGCCGATGCCGTAGACCACGTGCACAAACACCAGGCCCTGCACCGTGCCGGCCAGCCCCAACATGCCCAGCGTCTTGGCCATCGGGATCAGCACGATCTGGAACGGAATGAAAACCGAGAACAGCATCGCGCCGAACAGCAGGTGCGCGCCGCGGAAGTGGAACTGGGTGAGGATGTAGCCGTTGAGTGCGCCGATCAGCGTCGAGATCGCGACCGCCGGCACCACCATCAAAAATGAATTGATGAAGTAGGGTTTCAGACCGGTCGGCTGCACGCCGATTTGGGCCGTGCTCCAGGCCGTCAACCAAGGCTCGAAGGTCCAGGCCTGCGGCAGGGCCATCAAGTTGCCGCTGCGAATTTCGTCCAGCGGCTTCAGCGAGTTGACGACCATCACGTACACAGGCATCAGAAAAAATAATGCCAGCACCACGAGCAGGCTGTACAGAACGAAACGGCCGATGCCGGAGGCAGCCGCTGGCGCCGAGGGGCCGTGAGACGCCGGGCCTTGCACGGCGGCTGACTTTGGGGACTCAGCCATTTCTGACCTTTCGCATTTCGCTCAGCAAATAGGGCAGAACGATCAGACCTATCGCCAGCAGCATCAGCACCGAGCTCGCCGCGCCAACGGCCATCTCGTTGCGGGTGAAGGTGTACTGGTACATGAACACCGACGGCAGCCAGGTCGAGCGGCCGGGCCCGCCATTGGTGAGCGCCACGACGAGGTCGTAACTCTTGATGGCCATGTGTGCCAGGATCACAAACGAAGAGACGAACACCGGCCCGAGTTGCGGGATGATGATGCGCACGTAGATCTGCCAGGGCTTGGCGCCGTCGACACGCGCCGCGTTGATTTGTTCGCTGTCGATGCCGCGCAGACCGGCCAGGAACATCGCCATCACAAAGCCGGTGGTCTGCCAGACCGCCGCGATGACAACGCAGTAGATCGCCATCTCGCTGTTCTTGATCCAACCGAAGGTGAAACTCTCCCAGCCCAGGCTGCGCAGCGTGTGCTCCAGCCCGACGCCGGGGTCGAGCAGCCACTTCCAGGCCGTGCCGGTAACGATCAGCGACAGCGCCATCGGGTACAGGAAGACCGAGCGGAAGGCGCTCTCGGCGCGGATCTTCTGGTCGATGAGGATTGCAAGGGCCAGGCCCAGTGCGCCGGCAATCAGGATGTAGAGAACCGCGAAAGTGACCAGGTTGCGCACAGACAGGTGCCAGTTATCCAGCGACAACAGGCGCTCATAGCTGGCGCTGCCCGCAAGGGCGTAGGTCGGCATCATGGTCGACGACGTGAACGACAGATAGGCCGTGAACATGATGTAGCCGTAGACGCAGACCAGCACCAGCAAGGCGCTTGGGCTGATCAGCAGCTTGGGCAGGAATCCAGCTTTCATCGGGTGCTCGTGGGGTCGGGGTGTTTCAGTTCTTCGCGGCGGCAAGTAACTGGCGGGCCAAAACTGTCTGTATGGGTGGTGGCGGCCCCGGCGCGGGGCCGCCGGTGGTACATCAGTTCTTCGAGGCGGAGATCAGCTCGGCCACTGCTTTTTTGTCGTCGATCTGGCCGTTGAAGTGGCGGGTTATCACGTCGTAGAAGGCGTTTTTCATCGATGCGGCCACGGCGTGGCCTTGGGCGATAGAGCCCACCAGGTTGTTCTTGCCGCTCGCCTCTGCCAGGTCCTTCATCGCCTTCTTGCCGCAGTCGTCAAAGGCGGTGTTGGGGACGTCGGTGCGGGCCGGTACCGAGCCCTTGACGACGTTGAACGCCGACTGAAAGGCAGGGTCCATGATCGCGCTGGCCAGCTTCACTTGCGCCGCAGCCTTGTCGCCGCCGACCTTGTACAGCGCAAACTGGTCGGAGAGGAAGGTCACCGCACCCTGCGTGCCCGGGAACCGGAAGCACAAGAAGTCTTTGCCCGGCACCTTTTTGGCGTTCAGGAATTCGCCCTTGGCCCAATCACCCATGATCTGAAAACCGGCCTTGCCGGTGATCACCATGCCTGAGGCCACGTTCCAGTCGCGGCCCGAGAAATCTTTGTCGACCAGCTTGCGCAGCTGCGACATGCGTTGGAATACCTTCTCGGTGGTCGGCGAGGCGATCGTCTTGCTGTCCAACTCAATGAAGGCCTTGCGGTAATAGTCGACGCCGCCGGTAGCGAGCACGACGCTGTCGAAGACCGTCGCCTCCTGCCAGGGCTGGCCGCCGTGGGCGATGGCCACAAAGCCGGCCTTTTGCACCTTCTCGGCGGCAGCGATGAACTCGTCAAAGGTCTTCGGCTCGGTGGTCACGCCGGCCTTGGCAAGCACCTCTTTGTTGGCCCAGATCCAGTTGGTCGAATGGATGTTGACCGGCGCGGCGATCCACTTGCCGTTGAATTTGGAGAACTTCTGCAGCGCGGCCGGTACCGCCTTGTCCCAGCCTTCCTTGGCGGCCACGGCGTTCAGGTCCGCCAGCACGCCCTGCTTGCCCCAGTCCAGGATGTCGAAGCCGAGCATTTGCACTGCGGTGGGCGGGTTGCCTGCAGTCACGCGTGCGCGCACCGCGGTCATCGCGGCCTCGCCGCCGCCGCCAGCCACCGGCATGTCGTTCCATTTGACGCCTTGTTTTTCCAGGTTGGCCTTGAGCACGCCGAGTGCGGCAGCCTCGCCACCGGAGGTCCACCAGTGCAGAACTTCAACGCTTTGCTGGGCGGCGGCGGGAAGGGCGAAAAGAGCTGCGACGGCAGCGCCGATGAGTTGCTGTTTCATGTGATGTCTCCTGAGTGGATGGGAAGGGGGTTCACTTCGGCACGTACCAGTCGGTACGCGCGCCGAGGTGCATTTGCAGGGTCTTGGTTTCGGTGTAGTCCTCCGTCGCCAAGCGCCCCAGTTCGCGGCCGATGCCGCTTTCGCGATAGCCGCCGAAGGGAAGCTCGGCGTGACCTTCGAGAAACGTGTTGACCCAGACCGTGCCGGCACGGATGCGGCGCGCAGCCTGCAGGCAGGTGCTGAAGTCGCGGCTCCAGACTGCGGCCGACAGGCCGTACAGCGTTGAATTGGCAAGGGCCACGGCCTCGTCCAGGTCTTGAAAGCTGAGCACCGACAACACAGGGCCAAATACCTCTTCGCGGGCGATGGCCATCTCGGGCGTGACGCCGGTGACGACGGTGGGCTCAACGTACATGCCGGGCCGGTCGATGCGGGCGCCGCCCAACGCGATCGTGGCGCCGGCGCGGCGGGCACCCTCGATGTGGGACAAGATGGTGTCGACCTGCTTGTCGGTGGTGATGGCGCCGGCCTGCGTACCCGGCACCAGCGGGTCGCCGACCTGGACCTGTTTCGAGCGTTCGACGACAGCGGCCGCAAACTTCTCGGCAATCGATGCCTGCACCAGCACCCGGCTGCCGCTGTTGC
>JACCDR010561033.1_pt1 | contig 15495 bp, 17 predicted proteins | sample 7446431 | NCBI WGS metagenome assembly JACCDR01 (sample SAMN15323443, study PRJNA562643) | freshwater metagenome | isolation source: river surface water | place: USA:Blue River Watershed | collected 2017-08-17 | reverse complement strand
GGTACCGCTGGCCACGCTGGACGGCCCACTGCTGGGCATGGTGGATGGCTGCCCCATCCCGTGGGACGAGGTATGCCAGACGCGGCCCACCAGCTCGCCCTGCACCCGCCCGCCCCGGCCAGGACGGCGGCGACCCGAAGCCCAACCAAGAGCCCAAGAAGCCGAGTCCGGCCAGGGAGGCGAATCAGTGAGCAAGCGCAACGGCGTGCCCATCCTGGCGCGCGACTACAGCACCGAGGAGCGGGAGCGCCTCGCCAAGGAGGGGAAGGCGCTCCCGGACGGTTCGTTCCCGATCGTCGACCGCGAAGACCTGGAGAACGCGATCCAGGCCGTCGGCCGGGCGTCGGACGTCGATGCCGCGAAGGCGCACATCAAGAAGCGGGCGAAGGCTCTCGGGTTGACCGAGCTGCTCCCCGAGTCGTGGTCGAACAACCTCCGCGTCACCCGGCCGCTCGCGCGCTTGGAGAAGGGGCAGACCGACTGGTACCGCGTGGAGAACAGCGCGGGCTCCGGTCAGGCCCCGGAGATCTACATCTACGACGAGATCGGTTACTGGGGGACGGCGGCCAACGCGTTCGTTCGGGACCTGGCGTTGCTGGCCGACGAGCCGGAGCTGGCGATCAACCTGAACTCGCCGGGTCGCGACGTCTTCGACGGCATCGCGATCTACCAGGCTCTCCTGGACTACCCGGGCCGGGTCACCATCAAGATCACAGGCCTGGCCGCCTCCATCGCTTCCGTGATCGCGATGGCCGGCGACCGTGTCATCATGGGGGCGAAGTCCTCTCTCATGATCCACGAGGGCTTCACCTTCGCTTCCGGTGACGCGAAGACGATGCGGAAGACGGCCGACATGCTCGACCGGATCTCCGACAACATCGCTTCCGTGTACGCGGACCGCGCCGGTGGAGAGCCGCAGATCTGGAGGGACCGCATGCGCGAAGAGACCTGGTACAGCGCCGCAGAGGCTCTGGCCGCCGGTCTCGTCGACGAGGTGGAGGGCCGCAAGGCTCCGGTCCCCGAGGCGTTCGACATGGGCGTCTACAAGTACCCCGGCAGGGACGCCGCTCCCGAGCCGGTGCAGGCGACGCTGAAGGGCGAACGCGGCCCCGAGGTGCTCGACCTCAAGGGCGAAGGCTCCATCGTCGAGCCTGAATCCGAAACCAAGGAAGAACAAGTCCAGGGATTCACCTGGGACTTCGCAGCCTTCAAGTCCTCTCTGAAGGAGGGAATCCGTGGCTAAGACTGTAATCCCCACCGACCGGGCAGGGCTCGAAGAGCTGCTCGCTGACGGTGGCAAGGTCCAGAACCTCATGGCCGAGGGCCAGTTCGGTGACGTCGTCAAGGCGTACGCCGCCCACGAGCTGGAGTCCGACCGGGCGCTCCAGACGCAGATCAAGGAAGAGACCCAGCGGGTCCTGGCCGAGTACCTGCGCGAGAACGAGGACACCAAGGGTCTCGAAGCCCTGAAGCGCGGCGGTGTCGAGGCTGTCACCCGCAACGGTTCGGACCGCACGGTCTACAACCGCAAGGCGCCGGGTGCGGCCATCGACGGCCAGTTCTCGGACATGCCGGAGTTCTTCAACACCATCTGGCACAACGCCCACCGTGACGCGGCCGTCACCGAGCGTCTCCAGTCTCTCCGGAACGCGGCGGCCTCCTCGGGTGAGCCGTCCGGTGGTGGCTTCCTGGTTCCCGAGGAGTTCCGGGCCGAGCTGCTCCAGCTCTCTCTGGAGACCGGCGTCGTCCGCCCCCGCGCGCGCGTCGTCCCGATGTCCACCTCCCGGGTCCTGTACCCGACGGTCGACAGCACCAGCAACGTCTCCAACGTCTTCGGTGGCGTTCAGGCCTACTGGACTCCCGAGTCCGGCCAGATGACCGACGTGGCCGCCGACTTCGGTCGGATCGCGCTGGAGGCCTGGAAGCTGACGGCGTTCGCGAACGTCCCCAACGAGCTCATCGCCGACTCGGCCATCAGCTTCGAGGCGTTCATGCGTTCCGCCTTCCCGGAGGCCCTGGCCTACTTCGAGGACGTCGCGTTCATCAACGGCACCGGCGCCGGGCAGCCCGAGGGCTTCCTGAACGCCAACGCCTCGGTGACGGTCTCCAAGGAGTCCGGCCAGCTCGGCAACACCATCGTGTGGGAGAACATCGTCAAGATGTACGCCCGCATGCTGCCGCAGTCCCTGAACCGCGCGGTGTGGGTCGTCTCTCCGGACACCTTCCCCGAGCTGGCGACGATGGCTCTGTCGGTCGGTACCGGCGGTGGCCCGATCTGGCTGAACAACGGCGTCTCCGGTCCGCCGGCGACGATCCTGGGCCGCCCGGTCGTCATCTCCGAGAAGGTCAAGACCCTGGGCACGGCCGGCGACATCAACTTCGTCGACTTCAGCTACTACCTGATCGGCGACCGCCAGGCTCTGACGGTCGAGTCCAGCCCGCACTACCGCTTCCAGAACGGCGAGACGTCCTTCAAGTTCGTCTCCCGCGTGGACGGTCGTCCGTGGCTCCAGTCGGCGATGACCCCGCGCAACTCGGGCCCCACGCTGTCCCCGTTCGTCAAGCTCGAAACCCGAGCCTGACATCCAGCCCCGGCCGGGCAATAAACCCCCCGGCCGGGGTCGCCTCGGTGGGCATTAACACCCCCACCAGACAAGGAGATTGCAATGTACGGTCACGGTCGCGTGTTCAACGTGATCTTCGCCGCGTCCGGTATCAGCGTCCCGCTGACCCAGGCGACGGCGGTGTCCTTCGTTCACAGCCAGGGCGGTACCGGTACGGCCACCCTGACCCTCACCCAGACCGACTCGAACGGCGTGCTCTCGGAGATCGCTCTCCCGGCGCCCACCAACGACGACGTCTACTACGTCGGCCCCGACGTCGGCGGCACCTGGACGGCGAAGGCCCGCACCTCGGCCAACGTCTACACCCTCGGTGGCGCGACCGACGACACCGGTGTCATGACGGTGCACGCTTCGCAGCTCACCAACGGTTACGACCAGATCAAGGGCACGGCTTCGGCGGGCTCTCTGGTCGCGATCATCCACGACCTCCTCGTCCAGCGTCGGCCGAACAACCTTCGGTCTTCCCTGCTGGCCTGATAAGGAGGCTCTGTCATGACCGCAATGATCGGGGGCAACGACCTCCGCACGATCGCGCTCGGTAACCGCGCTTCGAAGGCGACCGGGACGCTGGCAGCCACCACGGTGCCGCTGTTCACCGTCACCGGTGGGCAGGTGATGATCACCGCCATCTACGGCATCGTCACCACGTCCATCACCGTGGCGAACAGCTACAAGCTCCAGCACAACCCGACCACCGTCGGGGCGACCACGAACGACCTGGTGGCCGCGACCGACATCGGTACCACCGACACCCCGGCCGGCGACATCCTCGCCTTCGACGGTGTCCGGGCCTCTTCGATCGTGCGCGGCGGTGGCGCCCAGTCCCTTCGGGGCGGGGTCATCCTCCAGCCGGGCCAGATCGAGTCGGTCTCGGCCGGTACCGACGGTGCGATCACCTGGGTCGTGACCTGGGTGCCGATGGACAACGGCGCGGTACTGGCCGCTGCCTGATAGGCCACAACGGGCCGTCGTCTGCCACCATGGCGGGTGACGGCCCGTTCGCGTGAGAGGAGGAGGAAATGGCGGGATCCATCGTGCTGACCACACGAGAGATCACGAACAACATCGGCCTGTACGCCTTCAATTGGACGTCCGACGCGTCGGGGAACGTGAGCGGGATCACCTTCCCGATGATGGTAGGGACGATCATCGCTGTCGAGTTCGTCCCCGGAGTCGACGGTGTCCAGCCGACCGACCTCTACGACGTCGACATGCTGGACGGAGAGGGCGCCACGATGTTCGACGACGGCGCCGGAACGACCATCGGTGCCAACCTGTCGAACGTGGTGGCCCAGAACAAGGTCCCGCTGGTCGGCCTGACCGGTGTGACGATCTACCGCCGGTGGCACCACGGGGGAGTCGTCCAGCTGGTCGTCAGCAACGCGGGCAACGCGAAGCAGGGAGCGGTCAACGTGTACGTCTCGGCGGGGGTGCTCTAGTGCCTACGAACCACAGAACAGGCTTGTACATCCTGAGCCTTCAGCGCCAGGACTCGCTGGTCGCCGGGAAGAACTTCCTGACGCTGGAGAATCCCGCCGGGTCTGGGAAGGTGCTCGCCCTGGGTGCGGCGTTCGTCAGCTACATGGCGACCGTCGCTTCTCCCGCATACCCGATGCGCGGCTACCGGACGACGGGCTCCCCGACCGGCGGGACCCTGCACGTGGCGGCGGACGTCTGCAAGTTGGACAGCGCCCTCCCAGACTCGGTGGCCGTCCTGCGCAGCAACAACCCGACGTGCACGACCGCCGCAGCGTTCTTCAACTCGCCGGTCGGGACCGTCAAGGACACGGTGAGCGACGTCCACGAGGTCGACGCTCCGACCGGATTCAACCCGTTCCTTCTGCGTCCCGGCGAGTCCATCGTGATCCGGCAGGACGCGGGCGCCGTCGGTCATCTGTGGAACGTGTCCCTCCTGTGGCGAGAGGTGGCTCCGTAATGGCCAGTACTGTGGTTTCGACTTCCCTCAACGGCCGAGCGACGGCGCAGACGGGGGTCACCATCGACTTCCTCACGGCCAAGGCGAACGTCGCAATGGTCCTTGTCTCGACGGGCACCATCGACGGCGGCTTGGTCGTGATGGAGTCGTCTCAGGACGGCACGAACTGGGTCCAGCACCGGGTGATCGAACCCGTGTCCGGCTACAACCAGGGATGCGAGTCGGTGGGCGGCGCCTACCGGTTCTGGCGGGCGTCCATCCTGCGCGGCATTTCGGGCGGAGGGTCGGTCACCGCCACCTTCATGGAGGCGGACTGATGGGTATTTCAACCACCCTCCGGTCGCTTACTCTGAGCAACCAGCCCGCCGCGATCAAAAACGGGCGGGCAAGTAGCAGGAGGTCTCCATGAACGAAGAACGGATCTTCAGCAAGCTCGACCAGATGGAAGTCCACGGACGCGAAACGTTGGCAGCCGTGACCCGTCTGGAAGAGCAGATCAAGGAGGTCCCCGATCTCCGCAACCGCGTCCGGGCGCTGGAGCAGTGGAGGTGGATGGTCGTCGGAGCTCTGGCGGCCGGCGGTGGTTCGATCAGCGCCCAGATCTTCTCGGCGTTCAAAGGAGGAGCGTAATGGCCTGGGAAACCCTCAGCGGGATCCTCGCGGAGGCCCGACAGATGGCGAGCGAAGACGCCAACAAGGTGCCGGTGGAGTGCCCGAACGACTACACCGCCCTTCAGGCCGGACCTGATGGGACGCTGCATTGCCCGTGGGACGGCTGGACGTATCCCACGGACGCGTGACCCCATACACTGAAGGCCACAAGTTCATATCCCCCAGAAACCGAGGGTTAGATCCCCTCGCGTTCCCCGAAAGCAAGGACGAGGTAGATGGGTCGCGTGTGGTACTGCACGCGTGAAGAGGTCGCGGATGCCTTCGATGTACGGGAGGCCGCGCACCGCTCCGCGCAGATCGACAGCGCTATCAAGAGCGCTTCCGACGACATCGATGGATGGCTGAACCGTCACAAGCACGGTCTGGCGCCTACCCTCGCGACCCGCTACTTCGAGTGGCCGGGCCGGAATTACTCCCTCCCGTGGCGGCTGTGGCTCGACGAGAACGAGCTGGTGTCCGTCACCTCCATCACCTCGGGTGGCCTGGCGCTCTCCTCCGGTGACTATTTCCTGGAGCCCGTCAACTCCGGCCCCCCGTTCACGAACATAGAGATCGACCTGAGCTCCAATTCCGCCTTCACCGGCGGGTCCACCGCGCAGCGGAACATCGTCATCAACGGCCTGTGGGGGATCCATGACGAGCAGGCGCCCGCCGGGGCCCTTTCGGCCGCCGTCGTGTCCGCCTCCGCGACGACCGTAGACGTGACGGACAGTTACGCCGTGGGTATCGGATCTCTGATCACCGTCGACTCCGAGCGGATGAACGTGACCGGCAAGTCGCAGATCACGACCGGCCAGGTTCTCGTGTCCGCCATGGACGCCCAGAAGGCCGACGTGGTCGTGGATGTCGCCGACGGCACCCAGATCCACGCCGGCGAGACGATCCTCATCGACTCCGAGCGGATGAAGGTCGTGGACGTCTCCGGCAACAACGTGACGGTCGTCAGGGCTTTCGACGGCTCTGTGCTGGCCTCGCATCTGCTGGGCGCCACCATCTACGCTCCCCGTCGGCTGACGGTCGAGAGGGGCGCTCAGGGCTCCACGGCGGCAACCCACCTGATCGCCGCCTCCGTCACGAAGTGGGTGGTACCGGATCTGGTACGAGACCTCGCCCGCGCCGAGTCGATCACCCGACTGGAGCAGGAGTTCTCCGCATACGGCGCCCGCGTCTACTCCGACGAAGCCGAGCGCGATTCCTCCGGCACCGAGGTCGTCTCCGGGCGCGGTCTCACCGACAGCCGGAAGGGGTGCGCCCGCCGGTACAAGCGGAAGTTCCGAAAGGCGGCGGTGTGATGAAGGTCATCATCGAGCACGACGGTTATCGGATGGAGATCTCCGACCCGGGACTGACTCTGGAGACCCACCAGCGTCGGATAGAGGTTCCGTGTCCTGGCGCAACGGACTGCGGCTACGTCCATTACGAACCGCTCGGTCGGTGGCGGGTCGACCTGTCCGGTGAACTCGCCGAGCAGCCGGAGTGGGTGGAGATCCGATGATCGGCGCCCAGGATCTCACCGACCGTCTCGCCTCGCACGCGATGGCGTCGGGCCTCTTCGACCGGGTGAACCAGCACGAGCCGAAGAACAAGCCCGGCCGGGGCCTGACGTGCGCCATCTGGGTGGACCGCCTGGAGCCCGCGCGAGGACGGTCCGGACTGGCTTCGACGACCGCCCGGGTGGTCTTCAACGTCCGCATCTACACGAGCATGCTCCAGAACCCGCAGGACGCCATCGACCCGTCGGTGCTGGACGCCGCCGACATCATGTTCACCGCCTACACGGGGGACTTCCAGCTCGGCTCGGAGGAGCGGTTCATCGACGTCCTCGGGATGACCCAGGGGCACGCTCTGGACTCCCAGTCCGGCTACATCAACATCGACAACATGACCTACCGTGTCATGACGATCACAGTCCCGATCATCGTCAACGACGCGTGGTCGCAGACACCCTGAGGAGGGGGAAATGGCGAAGGAATCGGGGCTGGGCGATCAGCTCTTCATCGACGGCTACGACATCGGCGCCGACGTCTCGGCGATCTCCACGCTGTCGACGCCGCGCGAGACCCTGCCGGCGACCGGGATCACTCAGTACGCGAACGAGCGGCTGTTTGGGAAGCGTGACGGGCAGGTCGAGTTCACCAACTACTTCGACGACGCCACGGACGCGGAGCACGACGCCTTGAAGCGGCTGCCGATGACGGACGCCCACATCATGTTCCTCCACGGCACCACGCTCGGCGGCGAGTCCTATTCGATCGTCGGCAAGCAGATCGGCTACGACCCCACCCGGGGCGACGACGGTTCTCTCACCTTCGGGGTGTCGGCCTCCGCGAACTCGTTCGGCTCGGACTGGGGCAACCAGCTCACCGCCGGCAAGCGCACGGATACCGTCGCGACGCTCGGCACGTCCATCGACACGCTGGCCTCCGCCTCTTTCGGATGGCAGGCGTACCTCCAGGTCTTCTCGATCACCGGCACCTCGGTGACCCTGACGTTGGAGGACTCCGCCGACAACATCACCTTCCTGCCGATCTCCGGCGGGGCGTTCACGGCGGCCACCACGCGGACGGTCCAGCGGCTTCAGTCGAGCAGCGACACCGCGACGGTCCGGCGGTACATCCGGGTGTCGTCGACCGGGACGTTCTCGAACGCGGTCTTCGCGGTGTCGATCACCAAGAACGACGCCCTGAGGGCGATCTGATGGGCGTTCAGCGGCTCGGATCCGCCGCGTACCAGACCTTCCAGGCCCAGGCGCCCAGGGACACGCACACCGTCCCGGCGACGTGCGAGGAAGTCGAGTGCGACCACTACCTCCGGGGCTGGAAGATGAAGATCGACCTGGGGACCGAGCTCGGTCAGCGCCAGGCCCACTACATCAAATACCAGTCCGGCCGGAGCTACACGCACGAGAACCTGGGCGACGGCCTTGTCACGCTGACCTTCGCCGCGAACCAGCCGTGCTTCCGGGAGCATCGCCGGTCCATCGAACGTCCGCCGATCTTCTCCGTGCGCGGAGGCGACCAGCGGGGCAACCCCCTCCGTACACCGACGAGGGTTCACAAGAAGCCGGAGTTCTGGGTGGAGGAATTCGCCGAGAATCAGGAACGTCTGGCTGAAGTCCAGAAGAGAGGTTAAGACATGTCCAAGGAATCGGGTCTTGCCTGGACCACCCTGTCGGTCGACGACAGCGGTGGCACCGCGCGGGACATCCGCAACGACATCACCAACTTCGAGTTCTCCACGCCGCGCGCGGTGCAGGAGACCACGGGTATCGACAAGTCCGCGATGGAGCGCCTGCTTCTGCTGGCCGACTTCTCCATCACCATGAACGGCGTCTTCAACCCGACGGCGACGACCTCGTCCCACGCCGTCCTGAAGACCGTCGGTTCGACCTCGGTCCAGCGCACCATCTCGATCACCGTGTCGGGGCAGTCGCTGAACAACGAGTGCATCATCACGGACTACGCGCTCACCCGAGGCGACGATGGCGCGCTCACCTGGCAGGCACCGGCGGTGCTCGCCAACGGCGCTGTGCCGACCTGGAGCTGAAAGGAAGGCGTCATGCTCAGCATCCGAACCCGCACCACCACCGACGGCGCGCTCTTCGACGCGAACCGCTCGCGGCAGATCTTCGACGAGTACACCGACGACCTGGAGGAGGAGGGTGCTGAGTGGGCGCTGTCCCACATCCGTGCGACGTTCCACACCAGCTTCAAGGTGCCGACCGGCTACTACGAGTCGAACGTCGAGATCCACAACACCTCAGGCGGCCTGGAGGTCTGGGACGGCGGCGAGGCCGGTCCGGTCTACGGCCCGTGGCTGGAGGGTGTGGGGTCACGGAACGCCACGACCAGGTTCAAGGGTTACCATGCGTTCCGCAAGGCCGCTACGGCACTGGAGGCCCGCATCGGCTCGCTCGGTGAACGCCTCCTCCACCGCAACGTGATCCACCGTCTCTGAGAGGACATCCCATGGGCTACCGCCGCATCCCGACCGTCTACACCCTCGACTCGATCCCGGAGGCCGAGGGGCTGGTCGTCCGCATGGCTTCCGTCCGTATCGGCAAGATGCGCAAGATGATGCAGCTCACCTCCGACACCGAGTCCGGCGACGAGGGCATCAGTGAACTCCTGAACCTGTTCGCCGAGTCCCTGATTTCCTGGAACCTGGAAGACGAGTCCGGCGCTCCGGTGCCGGCGACGATCGAAGGCATCGAGGAGCAGGAGATCGAGTTCGTCATGGACATCATCGGCGCCTGGATGGAGCGCATGACCGGCACCTCCGGCCCCGATGACCTGGGAAAAGACTCGACCGGTGGCGAACGGTTCCCGGGGCAACCGCTGACGATGGAAGCGTTGTAACGAAGCCCTGGGAGTTGGTGGACGCCGAACTGGTGCTCGGTCTCTGTACCCAGTTCGGCTGCACACCATCCCAACTCGACCAGGAGGACGCCGAGATAGTGCGCCTGGTCGGAATCGTCAAGAGAGGTCGGAAGGAGTCGGAACAGGCTCCGGGACAGGAGTAGTTCATGGCTCGCGTGACAGTGACGGTCAACGTCCGGGACCTCACCGGCAACGACCTCTCCCGACTGCGCCACCGCTTCGACGGACTCAGCCAGTCGATCAACGAATTCTCCGGGGCCGCCACCCAGCGGAACCTGGCGGCGATGCGTCAGAGGTTCAGCGAGATCGACCACGAGGTACGGGGCCTGCGCGGCCACATCCCCGAGGACGAGTTCAACCGGCTGACCCGGCAGGTCCAGAGGTTCGGCGCCGAAATCCAGTCGGCGACAGGCCCGCGCACGGCCCGACAGTTCGGGATCATGCGGGCCTCTCTCCGTGAGATCGAACGGGACTTCACCCGCATCGGCGTCCCCCGACACATCCCGGTCCACGTCCGGGACAACACCGGGCCCGGCCTCCGTAGCATCACCCGACGGGTCGGTCGGTTCGTCACCGGCCCGATCCGGGGCCTCATGAGCGCTCTCGGCGGCACCCTCTCGGACGGCATCGGGCAGGGCATCGTGCGTGCCTTCAAGTCCCCGACCTTCGGCGCGCTCCTCGTCACCGCCATCCTCGGCGCCATCTCGATGCTCGGCGCGGCCATCGCCGGTGCGCTGGTCTTCGCCCTGGGCGCCGCGTTCGTCGGTCTCGGCGCGTTCATCGCGTTCCAGGCGAAGGGCGTGAGGGAGGAGTGGGCGAAGACCCTCAATTCCCTCAAGCCGCTCTTCGCCGACGCCGCCACGCCGATGTTGCCGGTCCTGGAGCACGCTCGGGTCCAGTTCGAACAGATGGGCAAGGAGTTCGCCCCGCACCTGAAGGACGCGCTCACCCAGGCGGCCCCGTTCGTCACCGAATTCCTGGACGCCACCAAGCATGGGTTCCAGAAGCTGGGCGCCAACGCCTGGGACGACCTCCAGGAGGCCTTCCGGGTGTTCTTGAAGGCCTTCGGGCCCGAATGGGAGGACTTCCTCGCCGAACTCGGCAACAGTCTGGGCGCTCTCGCCAGGACGGTCCGCGACCACTCCTCGGAGATCGCGATGGCCTTCCGCGCGGTCCTGGGGATCATCAACTTCCTGATCGACGCCATCAACTTCCTGGCCAACGCCTGGGTGATGGGCATCCACGGGATGATGGCGGCGGTCTCCAACCTCACTGCCGGCCTGGCGCTGATGCTCGACGGGTTCCTCGGGATCATCGACGGGATGCTCGCCGGCCTGGAGTCCGTCGCCGGTGTCCTGGGCCTGGACGGCCCGATCAAGCAGGCCCGGGAGAACTTCAACTCGCTCCGAGAGCAGGCAGTCGGCCGGCTGACGGAGATCTCCAACCAGGCCGCCCAGTACTCCATCGACCTGGACAACGCCAACAAAGAGCGCATCCTCCGCGTCCAGATCGACTCGTGGAACGCCTCGCTGTCCCAGGCGAAGAAGGAACTCGCCTCGGTGCCGCCGGAGCGCCAGGCCCAGCTCAAGGCGAACATCGCGAACCTGGAGCGGAACATCGCATCGGCGAACGCCCAGCTCAACAGCATGCAGAAGGACTACTACGTCCGGATCCACGCCTACAAGGTGGGCGACTGGGCCATCGGTGGGGACGGTCCGCGCGCTCGGGGCGGGGTCACCGGTCACCTGGGCCGGGCGGCCACCGGTGGCGCTCGATCGAACATGACGCTGGTGGGCGAGCACGGTCCGGAGCTGGTGAACCTGGCGCCCGGGTCGCACGTCCGCTCGAACTCCGACACCCGCCGGATGCTCGGGAACCACGTCTCCGACCGGGGCGGCTCCGGGGCGACGATCGTCCTCCAGTCCTCTGGCCGCAGGGCGGATGATCTTCTGATAGAGATTCTTCGAGAGGCGATTCACCAGCGTGGCGGGGACCCCGTCACCGTCCTTGGAGGTAACAGGAATGGCCGTTAAGTTCCGAGCGGTGTCGACGGTGACCAACGTGGACGGCACGAGCCCCACTTCGCTCACCATCAGCAAGCCCACCGGGACAGCCGACGGGGACGTCCTGATCCTCGTCCTGCACGGCTACACGGCGGACGGCGGCCTGGCGTCGGTGACCTCGGCGGGCTTCACGCTCATAGACACGGTCGACAACGGCTCCGACCACCGCTCCCGGGCGTACAAGAAAATCGCATCCTCGGAGCCCGCCACCTACACCCTGAACTTCGCCGGCGCGGGCGGGGCGTGCGGGGCCACTCTGGCGGCGTTCTCGGGTGGCCACGACGTCCTCACCTGGTCGGTTCTGCGGACGACCGCCACCGATCCGGCCGTCGGCTACACCGTGAACGCGGCGCGGGACTCGGTCGGCTGGCAGGTGTACTGCTGGAGGAACGACACCGGCAACGCCACGGTGGCGTGGTCGTTCGGCACCGAGAAGGCGGACATCACGGCGAAGTCGGCCACGGCCATCCGCCGGGGCCAGTCCGCGATGTACTACGGCCCGCCGGACGTCAACGACATCGTCAACGCCGGAGACCGCCTCGTCTCCGCTTCCGCCGATCCGTCCGTGACGCCGCTGTTCGGCATCTTCTGGAACTTCCTGATCGGGGACAAAGAGCCCGACACCGAGGTCCGGTGGTCGTCGACCGACGGGGACTTCGCGGTGGACGTCAACATGGACCGGGTGGTGCTCGACTCGACGGGTTCGATCACCACCCGGATGACGGCCGACGCGACCGGCGTGGTGACGGCCGTAGCGGCCTCCAGCGCCACCGAGCCCGCCGCGAACGCCGCCGACGGCCTCGGGTCCACCATCTGGCTGGACGACGTCACGGCGGCCCCTCAGTGGCTTCGGTACGACTTCGGGGTGGGCGTCACGAAGCAGGTGAAGCGCTACCGGATTCGGTCGGCGCCCACCGGCTCGACGTACGGGCAGACGCTCGACCCGATGAACTGGACGCTGGAGGGCTCCCCGGACGCCTCTTCGTGGACGACGCTGGACACCCGCGCCAACGAGACGTTCGCGAACCGGGGCGAGGTGAGGGAGTTCCGGGTGACGACCCCCGGTGACTACCGGTACTACCGGATCCTCGTCTCCTCGAACTACGGGTCGGCCTCCATCGTCGGCTGCCACATCGCGGAGTTCCGGCTGTCCACCGTGGACGTCTGGGAGGAGATCACCCCGTACGTCCAGGAGGACGAGAAGATCCGCATCACCCGGGGCTTCCAGGGGACTTCCGGCCGCTCGGACTTCAGCCGCGCGTACATGACGCTGAAGAACACCGACGGCCGGTTCTCCCTCCGGAACCCGAACGGGGCCTACTACGGCGCCATCCAGCGAAACTCCCAGATCCGCATTTCCAAGGCGTACGGCACGAAGTCCCTTCAGTTGCAGGGTGCCGTGGAGACCGCCGGCACCGACATGACGGGCGACTGCTTCCGTACGGTCCTGCTCGACCTGGTCGCCTTCTCCGGGGATCTCGACGTCCGGATGGACCTGGACCTGGAGGATTGGCACGCGGAGCAGATGCTGGCCGGCGACACCTGTGACTTCGAGGCCGCCGACGAGTCCGGCTGGGCGCTGTACCTGGACGACGACGGGAAGCTGAACCTGATCTGGAGGCAGCTCGACGGGACGAACCGTCACGCCACCTCCACCGTCGCCATCCCCGACGCCACCCGGCAGTCGATCAAGGTGACGCTGGACATCAACAACGGCGCCTCCGGGAACACGACCACCTTCTACACCGCGACCTCGTTCAACGGGACCTGGGTCCAGCTCGGCGACCCCGTGGTCCTGGACGCCATCACGAACACAGAGCGCCTGGGCGGTGCCCTTTCCGTCGGCCACGTCGCCGGGCGCCCGCAGCGAGGCCTTCACGGGAAGGTCTACAACTTCGAACTCCGGGACGGGATCGGCGGCACCCTGATGGCCGACATCGACTTCACCTCGCTCCCCAACGGGTCGAAGTCCTACTCGGAGGGCAACGGCAACGAGTGGGTGGCCGTCGGCAACGCCGTCGTGTCCAACCGCCGCTACCGGTTCCACGGCGAGGTCGCGGAGTGGCCGCTGGCCTGGGACACGACCGGGAACTGGGTCTACCTGGACATCACCGGTGCCGGCGTCCAGAAGCGTCTGGAGCGCGGATCCGCGTCGGCGTCGGCGATGTACCGGAACCACACCAAGGGGATCATCTCCGACCCGGGCGCCGACTTCGTTCGCGGGACGGCGCGGGCCTACTGGCCGATGGAGGACGGGAAGAACGCCCAGCGGGTCTCGTCGGGTCTCTCGTCTCGGCCGTTCATGACGGTGCACGGGACACCGGAGTTCGCGACGTACGACGACTTCGCCGAGTCGAACCCGATCCTCAAGTTGAACTCGGCGAAGCTGTCCGGCCAGGTTGTGTCGACGGCCGACGGGGTGATCGACGTGCGGTGGATCATGTCCGCCCCGGACAACATCACGGTCGGCTCGACGATCCTCGCGGTGTACGCCAACGGCACTCAGGTGAAGTACGAGATCATCTACTCCGCCTCGAACCAGTGGACGATCAACATCTACAACGAGGTGGGCATCGAGGCCAGCGTCCCGTCGTTCGTCATCGGCCCGTTCACCATGAACTGCAACGCCGAACTCGGCCACTACCAGCTCTACCTGTACAACAGCGCCGGGACGATCGGGGTCGAGACGAACGGCGTCAACACCGTCGGTGAAGACCTCGGCGGCCAGAGCGGTCTGCTCGCATCCGCCGGCGAGGACGTCGGCCGGGTCTACCGGGTGATCGTCAACGAAGACGACACCAACCGGATGGGGGACGTCTTCTTCGGCCACCTGGCCGTCTACGGCATCGACTCCCCCGACCCCCTGGACCCGATCGGGTCGTGGCACTACGAGCGGGCCGCCGACCGGATCAAGCGGGTCTGCGCCGAGGAAAGCATCGGATACCGGCAGATCGGCGCCGCGTCCCGGTCGGAGTTCATGGGCTTCCAGGACGCCGACACCCCGCAGAACATCATGTCGACGTCCTCGCACTCCGACACCGGCTACCTGGTGGATCCGCTGGACGCCTTCGGGGTGGAATACCGCACGGGCCGGTCGCTGTTCAACACCGCGCCCCGGCTGACGCTGTCCTACACCGGCAACGAGCTGTCCGGCGAACTCCGCCCGGTCGACGACGACAGCTACATCACCAACGACTTCACGGCCGCGCGCGGGGACGCCGGGTCCGCCCGGTACCGGCTGGACTCCGGAGCGCTGTCGGTGAACAACCCGCCGGACGGTGTGGGCGAATACACCGACTCCCAGTCGTTCTCCCTCGCCCACGAAGGGCAGTGTGTCGACCTGGCCTCGTGGTTCGTCCACCAGGGGACGTTGGACGAAGAGCACTACCCGTCCATCGAGGTCGCGCTGGAAAACATCCGGATCGCCGCCGACCCCACCCTGATCGAGGCCATCCTCGACCTGGACGTCGGTCAGCGGGTCGACATCACCGACACCCCGGACTTCCTGCCCGCGCGGGACATTCGGCAGACGATCGTCGGCTACGAGGAGTGGTTCGACAACTTCCGGCACGACATCAAGCTCAACACGATCGCCGAACGGGCTTTCGAGTCCGCCCGGTACTCCGCCGGTGACCGGTTCTCCACGGAGGCGTCCAGCCTGTACCAGGACATCACGGCGGCGGCCACGAGCATCCCGGTGACGACGACAGCCGGCCAGGAGTGGACGACCAACCCGAACGCCATCCCGATCGATCTGGTCGTGGACGGCGAACAGATGCGGGTGACGGCCGTCGGGCGGCTCATCTCCACCAACCCGTTCT
>JACCDR012375005.1_pt1 | contig 15497 bp, 32 predicted proteins | sample 7446431 | NCBI WGS metagenome assembly JACCDR01 (sample SAMN15323443, study PRJNA562643) | freshwater metagenome | isolation source: river surface water | place: USA:Blue River Watershed | collected 2017-08-17 | reverse complement strand
ATTCACCTGGGACGATCCGGACGCGGAATTCTCGCGCGCCTACACGACGCATCAAAGCGTCAAGACCGGCAAGCTAGACGACAACCGCGCCAGCATTGAGATCACGCTACCGCGTGGTCTTGGTGAAACCTCCGAACGCTACCGCGTCACGATCACCGTTGAGAGGTGCGGCTAGTCCGCACGTAAGAAAAGTTCTGAGAAGAGAAGAAAGGTTACGAGAGATGTATTCAAAGATTGCAATTGTTGCCGAGCACGATGGCCGTGTGCTGCGCACGACAGAAGCAAAGACAGCGGATCTCGCCCTTGCGTGCGCGATCATCGTGATGGATCCCTTCGTGCAAGTTGGATTGAAGAAGCGATGATTCCTCTCACATGGCGTGAATGGCTCGCGTTCTTTGCTCATGCATTGGGGTTCCGCCGATGAGTCTGTCAGAGAAGATCCGTAAGGTGCGTCTCGTGATCGAAGTCGACGGCGAGCCTCACACCGATCACACATTCGACATTGAGGACTTTGCCGTTGACTACGCGTGCGGCGCCGCATTCGTTCAGCTTGACGATCCAGACTACGATTCCGCAGCGGAAGAGTACGAGGAGGACGAGGTAGGCGAAGAGGCGCCGAGCTCGCTCGAGGTAGGTAAAGGTAACCCGAGCTCCGCAAAAGGGGAGATTCTCGACCTTTTGGATGCGCTCAAAGAATCGGTCAAAAAGATTGATTGACCCCTTGTCCTAGTCTTAGGACGGCCGTACTAATAATTCAAGGAAGGACGATACGACAATGAAACTCTCGAACTACTTCACCACGGTTACGCGCGACAACGGCGACAAGGTTGTGACCCTCAAAGACGAACGCCCCGAGTGGCTTTTTGAGGCCGTTCACGAGGCCCACGGTAAGGACATGCCGAACGACTGGATCTACGCCGAGTGCAAAGCCGCTTGTGAGGCGATCGACGATGGCTCGCTCGCGGATGAGGACGACGTCCACACGCACGCCGATGGCCAGGTGGATACGTACACGAAAGAGCGCGCCAACTGGTACGCCGCGTTTTGCCTTAGCGACACGCTCGCTACCGCCGAGTCCGATCTTGAGGATGCGGACACGCTTGACGGCGATACGTCAATCAATCACCAGATCGGTATGCTCCAGTACTATGCGTGCGAGCGCATTGCGCGCACGATCTTCGCGGCATGGTCGAAGCAGAATGAGGACTCGGAGGTTGACGCGTGAAGAAGTGTGCTGCATGCGCCAAACCCGCTCGTTCGCTCTCTCGTGTGTTCGTGGGTGACGGTGCAAACAATATCCGGCGAGCCCTCGTGTGCAGCAAGTGCGCTCGCAACGCGATCGCGATCGTGATGAAAGCCCCCGAGGGCCGTTGCAATTGCGGAAACCTCGCGACCTTGTGCGCGCCGTGCTGTAACGAGAACGTTCCGAAGGACCGCGCTAAGCTCCTCAAACCGGCGATCATCAAGCTTCGTTCGCTTGCCCTCGCCTACGCCAAAGCATCAAAGAACGATCGGGCCGATGGCATCACGCAAGCGGCCGACATTCTCGAAGCTGGAAACTTTGGATCATGAACTTCGAAGGTGTTCGTTACTTCCGCTACCTGGTCCGCTACGTCACGAGCGCTGGTAAGCGACGTCGTAAGGTGCTTTGGTGCCCCGGCGATGCTTGGATCCGCGAGACGGTTGACCGATGGATCTACCAGAATGACATTGACGTGAAGCCGTTCTCTAACGTCCGCATCGCGAGGGGATGATCACATGGTTTCATTGCAAGCACGAACGGTACGCAAGCACGCTGAGGTGATCGGCGAACAAGCTGCCCGCCAACTGTTTGCGTCACGTCAGAATCCGCAGAAGGCTCACCTACGCGAGACCGATCTCTCCCTCATGTGCGCCGTTAGCGCCGAGCTCGGTTGCCAGTACGTGGAGGAAGGCGCATTGAAGGATCTTCAAGAGGCGCACGCCAAAAACAGCGCGGAGCTTTCGATGTTGAATGAGCTAACGCGCGCGCAAGCGGCCCGGATCGCGGAATTGGAAGCCGCTCTTTCTTCGCGCGACCCCTAAAGGTTTTCGCCCGCGCGCCGTTGTCATAGTCTTAGAAGTGTTTACAATCAATCAATCTGACCGAACGAAAGAAAGAAGAAAGACCATGTTCATGTTGTTTGCTGCACTCCTCAAAGCGTTCAAACCGTCCCGCCGTCGAGGCCACTGAAAGAAAGCCATGAGCCGCAAGAGCACCGTTCCCAAAGAGTGGAAGAAACTGATCGATACCGTGGGGGGAATCGAAGCCGTGTGTCTGGCGCTACCCATGGCGCAAAGCACGTTCTATCGCGCCACCCGCGGGCTCGTGAAGTGGCCAGCCGACATGGACGATGCTCTCGCCGATCTCTGCAAGGTCTACGACGTGCCGAACCCGCTCGCTAACGCGATGGCAGCGCAAGCACGCTCGAAGGATCTTCGTCCGCTACGCATGCTTGGGGAAGCGCTCGAAAACGGTTTCCCCCCTGCTACACGCACGCTCGCAAAGCTCCGCATGCAATACCCCGAAAAACAACTTGTCGAACTAGCCGAGAGTGACGGCGCCCCCGAGACCATCTTGCGCGCTGTCACCGCTCTTTTGGAGTTCAGCCCCGATGAAGAAAGCCCTCGTTCGACCCGCAAAAGCCGGCGGCCCCCCGTGGAGAGCCGGACTCGTTGAAGACACCGCATCAAAGGGAACCCTTGCGGTGCGCATGCTGGACGCACCCCTTGGCTACCGCGACACGATTGGATTCTTCCAGCCTGACGAAGTCACCGAGATCAACGCGGACGAAGCATTCCGCGGGATCCTCCAACGTCAGATCGACGGCGAGATCTCAAACGAGGAGATGTGTGATCTTTGCGAGCACTCAAGTGAGCTTGCAGCGGCGCTCGAACGACATGTGCGCGAGCTCGCGGGCTTGCCCCCTATCAGCGGCATCATCACGCCACCCGAACCGGACTCGATCCCAGAATGAAAACCAAGATCATCGAAGCGACGTCGAACGAGTTCAATTGGGGCAAGTTCATGATCGCGGAGTTCACGCCCGATCACTGGCGTGTGCGAAGCGTGGTGGACGCGCTACCGCTCCTCCGCGCACGTGGATGGTCCACCCAACACCTTTGGGTCCTCGACCTTCAAACCGGCGAGGGTGCATGCTTTCGACGTGGCCCCGGTGGTCATGCGCGATCGGATCTGAACAATCATCAGATCTGGGTCTGTCCGTTGTTCGAGCCGTTCCTTGAGTGGCTCTATGCGCAAACGTTTGACGATCTCGATCAACTTCCCGCGGTCGTGGATCTGCCAAACGCGAAGAACGAATCACACGGCTACCGACGCTCGGGACCGAACGCGCGGCTACACGACACGATCGACGCGCTCCAAGAGATCATCAAGCGACAAGCGGGCGAACTTAGCCGCGAGCGAAACGGATCGGAAGCGCTCCTCATGCGAAGCCCCAATTACGCGAGCATGAGCCCGCGCGAGCAATGGGAAGAGGACAAGCGACTAGGACTTTTGGATCTGGAACCAACGAAGGAGAAGAAGACAGCGGATGGGTAAGCGAGGCAGTAAGCAATCGTCAACGGCAATGAATGTCCCGCGCATCATTGCTCGTTTCGTGGAGGTCGCCCCGGCGATCCTGCGCGCACACTTTCGTAAGGACTCGTGCTTGAACGCATCGCGCGTCACGATCGAAGCACTCGCGGCGTTTGGTATCCGTGCAACGGCAATGAGCGTCGACATTCTCTGTTTCAACAAGGCGTTTGACGCGCAAACGAAGCGGCTCGGTCGCATCCCCCACGTGGGTAAGGACACCCTCGACGAGGGTGCTTGGGCGATGGGAATCGATCGCAACGATGCGAGCACCGACGCGGCGAATAACGCATGGTGTGGTCATCTCGTGGTCATCGCGCAAGACTTTCTGATCGATGCATCCGCGCGCCAATTCGATCGACCAGAGAAGAACATTCGGATCCCTGACATCATCATCGCCCCCGTGTCACGCCGATTCATGAAGGGTAAGGGTAACGTGGCATTGGTGACGGACGACGATAGCGCTGAGATCATCTTCTTTCCGTTCCCCGAAGACCAAAGGCACATGGATCTCATGCCTCGCGGCTTCTCCCGTCACGCAAACAATCTTGAGGTCGCAAAGGAGATCGTTGACGCCATGAACAGTTCGAGCTCGCGCACGTTGTCGTATGACTTTGCGGTGTGTGCGGATCATGAGTAGCGGTTGGCGTGCACGGAAGATCCCGGGCATGAGCGTAACGGACAAGCGAAAGCAGGCCGCGCGCGCAAAGCACCTTGAACCGTGGACCGCGGGCATCATCCCGAGTGCGGCGCGCGTCTTCGCTGCAGCGGTGAAGAATGCCGGCGACGACTTCAAGCGCAAAGCGCTGCTCTGGTACCTGCGTGATCCGAAGACTGGCGATCTGCCGTTTGGGGTGTTTTGAAAGGGGGGATGATGGGTACAAGAGATAAAGGTTTGATCGCGGCTCTCGTCTCGTTCGTAGTCGTGCTTTCACTTCTGTTCACGTTCAATCGTGAGATCGGCGAACTTTTCAAGTCCGCATCCACATCGGTCGCGTCCGATGAAAGCCTCGTGTTCGTGAGCGCGACGATTGACGACGAATGCCGTCAGAAGCGCGGCAATCCGATCGAGGTTTCGATCCGCAACCAATCGAAGAAAACAATCAAAGCCGTGAACATGTCGGTAGAGATCTTCGAGCGAGGGAATTCTAGAAACGTCGCTCGCTACGATATGACCTACGCGGATGTTACTTTCATCGTTCGCCCCGGAGACACGGTCCGATCGTGCTGGGCAATGAACACCACGCAGACCGTACGTGATCCCGTCGTCAACGCGACGAAGCACTACACAACGTTCTTTAGCCCCGGCGAGAAGATCCCCGATTAAAGGCGAAAGCCGGTCAAGCGAGGGGGGAACGCTTGACCGGCTCTCTATGTTGAAGTGTCACCCCGTTGTGGTGTCACTTCCACAATACTAGTCCTCAAGGGTGATGAGTCAACACTCACCGCCGGGGCCGGTAGCAGCTTGCAGCTCCACTTCCGCTTTCTCCCAAGCCTTGAGATCGATCCGATCGGTGACGTCGTACATCTGCGATCCGGCCCACACGTAACAGTTTTTGCACGCGACGCAGACGAGCACTTGATGATTGTCCGTCACGATCTTCTTTTGCCCGCCTTGCTCGATGAAGGGGATCAGGGCTTTCACATAGCCCGCGTGCCGGTAGTGAATGCCGCCGCATGCGCACGTGAACAGAAACAGATCGTCGTCGGGTTTCTTCGGAGTGACTTTCTCTTTGAAGCCTTCCGCGTCCGGATGCGGATTGACGTGCACCACTGCCGTATTCTGTTCAGCCATGGATCGATCCTCCTAGGTTGCGTGCAATTGTTCGGCGAGATCTTCGCACTCGCCGGTTACGTATTCGATCGTGCGGTACGTTCCGAGTCGGGCGAGTCGAGGGAAAGGGTTCGGCGCTAGTGCGTCGCCATCCTTCGAGAGGAAGTTCATTCCTCCAAACATCGCGGCCATTAACGGGGCGAGATCCATCCCATGGCAGCAGTCGAAACCGAACCACCACAAGCGCTCGCCCTTGTGCACGCCGATGTGATCGTTTCCAAGATCGCATTCGTCGCTAGGCGAGGCGAAAGTGAGCCCTCCGTGCACGTGGAGATCAAGCCCCATGAAGTTACGCCCGTAGTAGGGGTGTCCTTGGGGGATCCCGACGTAGCCGCAGAGATGACCATGACCTGCGTTGCGATGGATCTCCGCGGGGAAGCCAACGTGCGTGATCCAGAGCTTGCGATCGGGCTCGCTATCCCACGGACCGGGAGGCCACCCGCTGCGATCGATCTTACTCGCGACGTTCATCGCGCTTCCAATTCATCCGCGAGAAGAACGACACTGAAGCGCTGCGCTCCTCCCGGCGTATGCGCGATGCGTGACGGGTACCATTGAACGTCCGCGATCAAGAATCGACGATCGGCGTAACAGACCTCATCACCGATCCGCGGGACCGCGGGAAGCGTGAACGTGAATGCGAAGCCGTTGAAGCTTTCTTGAGGATCGCGGTAGCCACCCTTACCTTGCGGCGCACGCTCATTCATCATCATAAAGATCTCGGGTGTCATCAGTGCTCGCCTCGGTGAAGCGGATCGTAGTCATCAAGATTGACGTTCGGTCCTTCGTCTCGAATGCGCGTTGCGATGTACTTGTGCGCGAGCTTCGCGTCTTCTTCCGAGCTCCAGTTCCACTGAAACACTGACTCGTGTGTGATCATTCGCGGATGGCAAGCCTCGCATTCGGTGCGTGAGATCGCGCTGGAGTTGCCCGCGGCGTTCACGCACGTATGCGGCTTCTCTTTTTGGAACGGCAACGGTCGCGGCTCTTCGAGCTTGCGGAAGAACATCGTCTCCCAAAGCGACGGCTTGTGAGGCCTCTCGGGATTCATAATCGCGTAGACGCCATCGTGATCAAGACCGAGAAAGATCGTGCTGAGGTACGAGCCATCGGAGAACTTCGTGTGATCGATGAAGCGATCCGCCGTCTCGAACCACTCCGACCAAACGAGAACCTGATTCGTTTCTTCGATCCTCCCATCGGGGTGGCGGATCCAATAACGAGGTTCTGGGATCAACATCTCTTTGATCTCGTCAACCTTCGCTTTGAGATCGGCCCTCCGTTCGGAGTCCGATCGCCACTTCCGCTTTTCGTCGCTCATGCCTCGCCCGTTAGCATACGCCAGAGGCTGCGCCAAAAGGACTCGATTGGCAATGCCTCTGGCATAGTCATGCGTTGGACAGCGCGGGTGCCGGAGATGTTGGAATCGGGATGACGTTCCGTGCAATCGCGGCACTTCGCGAGCCCGGCATCGGGAAAGTCTCGGGGGAAAACGCGGGTCGATCCGCAGATCCCACACACCTGGTATTGAGCGCGCGCGACGCTCTTCGTTGCAGCATCCCCCATCTCGTCGACCCCCTCGCTACTTTCATGGAAAGCGCGGTACCGACGTCGCGTCAAGCGTGGTTTTGGTAGTTTCCCCGTTTCCTTCGTGTCGAAGTCATCGAACCTCGGCGTCTTGATCGTGACTGGGTCATCTTGTCGCAACGTGGTCAAAGGTTTGTCCGGATAGAACGTCGCGCCCCGCTTCTTGACCATGTGTCCCTCAATCTTGTTTAGGTGCCGGGAAGTATCCCCAAGCGCGCGCACCGGCGACTTTGACGCGCTTCTTTTGCCAACCAAGCTCACGAACGAGAACGATTCCCATCGACGTCATGCTCGACGGATTAAGATCCTTGTCGCTCATGTCGAGCGCTCCCGATGCGATGTCACGGAGAAGCAAGTAGCCGCGCGTCTCGACGATCTTCTTTGCGCGGTCGCTTTGCACCCAAAGAGCGATCGCTTCCGTCCACGGATTGCCCGCGCCAGCTACCTGACGTTCGACCTGCTCTTGCTCGAAGATCGGATTCTCTTCCGGCGAGGGCCACCACAAGCACTCGCTTTGCGGTCGACCCTTGCCGACCCAATCCTTGTAGCGCTTCACTGCTTCGGCCCAAAGTTGATCGCGATCGACGGCGAGGGTTTCGAGATCGATCGTTCCGCACTTCACGGGAATGAACCGCCTGCCTCCCGTTGCGTCGTTCAGGTATTCACCAAGGTTGACGGTCCCAGCAAAGATCGCCGTACGGGGCACGCTGACTTGTTCGCGTCCGTACGGTGGGCGGTACGAGTCGACGGGAGAAGAGAAGAACGCTTTCGTGCGATCCAGATCGGCTTTCTTGAGTGACGCAAGCTCCGCGAGCTCTACCACCCACTTACCCCGAAGGCCGACATACGAGTCCTTCTCGCCGATCGCCAGCGGCGTATCGGAGAACCACGAGACCACCGGTACGAGCGTGCGAAGCATCGTGCTCTTTCCGCGACCCTGCGGACCTTCGAGCACGAGGAGCGTGTCCACTTTGCATCCGGGCTCGAACGCGCGCGCAACGGCAGAGAGGATCCACTTGCGTCCCGCTACACGCGTGTACTCCACATCGTCGCAACCCACGTAGGTTGAAAGCCAGCGATCGAGGCGAGGCGATCCATCCCATTCAAGCGAGTCCAAGTAGGACTGAAGCGGATTGATTCCGTCACGTCGACCCACGACGTAGACCGCTTCGCGGATCTTTCCGCCATCAAGCTCGATCGAGTAGAAGCGGCGAAGCCAGAGATCAAGACGCGTGGTGTCCTCGTCGGTCCACGTGTCGTAATCGCGCTTGATTGAATCGTCGGGATGAAACGGCGGGGGCCTCGTGAAGCGAAGCACTTGCGCGAATTCATCAAACTTGAGGACACCTTTCCAACGCGGATCGTAGGTCAGGATGATCGATGCGTTGACGATGTCACTTGAGATCTTGTAGCCGTTCTTCGTCGGCTTGAAGTGCAGCTTGTTCCGCACTTCTTTGATCGCGGCTTCTTCTTCACTCTGCGGTGTCACCATCGCCGGCGCTTTGGATTGCGCGTTCTCTTCCGGCGTGAGCGGAGGGACAACCGAGAGACGTGGATACTTGTCGTTCGCTGCCTTCACGCAGTCGGCGGGAAGCATCTTGAGAACTTCGTTCCACTTCAAGTTGGCGCAGTGGCCGTGAAGACACTTGTACCCGCCGAATCGTGAGCCACCTGCGGGAGGAAGGATCACTGTCGAGGCGTCTTGTCCGTGTCCGCGCGAGTCGCCGTGCATGTGGCTTTGCACGCAATTGACGAACATGGATCCATCGGGCATGACCGGACCGGCTCGTCCCGCGAGGAAGAACGCTTCACCGAGCACCGTCTCTCGTGCCGTGTCGGATCCATCACGCGAGGGTCGGGGCTGCGCTTCGTCGGTTCCGTCGAGGAGCCATTGCGGGGCATCGCAGATCTCGATCTCGCCGGGTGCTTGACCCAGCTCCCACGTGTAGACACCGCCCGTGTAGTGTCGCGATGGCGCGATCACGATGTACTTGCCGCCACCCTGAAGATCGAGGCCTGGTGCTACCGAGCGCGATGCTGGCGAATGCGGCCAGCGATAGAGGCGGTGTCCTCCGCCTCCTCCACTCTGTTGTGTGACAGTGTCCGGGAGCTCGTCGCCGCGTGCGTTGATCTGCGCGAGCGACTCTGCGGATCCGTTGCGCGGATCCCAATCGAACGCACCGAGGAAACCACCACCGGGGATCGCTTCACCGCATCGAATGGCCCAATTACCGAGCGGTGCTTGACGCACCCATTGACGGACGATCGATGGATCGCGCGATGCGTTTTTGACTCCATTGGGGCAAAGCTTCGAGTTGGGATGCTTACCTGGCGACTTGCACTTTTTGCCCGCCGGGCAACGACAGACGCCTTCTGGATCAACACCCCAGATCGCGAGCACCGCGGTGCCGAGGTGTTGAATGCACGCGTTCAGAAGATCGAATGTCGATTGATGGTTCACGGCTGGTGTCATTCGTCGAATGGCCTCATGGCTTTCATGCTGGGTTTTGCCATCGCGCTTTCAAAGCGTCGCTCCGCTTTCTGTTTCTTCGTGCGTGAGGGTCGGATCAGGAAGAGGAAGGCGACAACGGAGATCGCGAGCCAGATGCCCGCGAGAAGGTAGCCCCACCAAAGACCGGCGAGGCCACCCACGAGAAAGACGATCGCTACGAAGTTATGGATCACGAACCCGTAGAGGTGCTCGCGCGCGATGAGTTGCGCTTTGAAGTACTCGGCTTCCGCTACATCAAGCTCTGTCACGCTTCGCGGAGCTTCACGATCGAGAGGGGCAATCGGGTCGCGATGGTCAAAGGGGCGAGATCCGAGAGTGCTTGTGATGCGCCGAGAAGGGTTCCCCACCGGGCCGCCAGGTGACGGAAAACCGACCAACGTTCGGGGGTGCACCAATACGCCCCGGCCTTGTCCTGGATTACGTACTGGGTCATGTGATCCCGAGGAGCGCGTGGTACTTGAGGGCCTTGTAGGCAGTGATCGCGAAGAGCTGCTCCAACGTGGATGTCCTCCGCTGCGAAACGGAGATCTTTTCTGCGATCCTCTCGAGCTTTTTTTCGAGTCGGTGGATCTCTTGTTCGAGTCGGGTGTCTTGTTCTCGTCGCTCATCGGTCATTGCTCATCCGAATGTTTGGTAAAGACCTTTGCAAAGTCGTTCGTTGTGTGGAGGACGATCGACGCCGCGGCCATCCTCCACGCTCGCTGCTCGTGGTCGCTGAGATCCTCCCAGCGCTTGTTGACGGTCGGGAGATGAGCCGAGTAGATCTCGTAAGCGACTTTGGCATACTCAACGACCCTCATGGGTGCACCACCACGGCTTGGCAGGCCATGACGCCCCACAAGATCACGCTCGCGAAGAAGGCCGCTACCGCGATTCCCGTCACGTCTAGCGTGTAGTTTTGCGGCGGTTGTCGCTTGGCTTCGAGCTTCACGACGCGTGTACGAAGCGCGTACAGCTCACGTGTCAGATCTTCCTGATTCATGACATACCTCCTTGGAACTAAGACTATGACAGAACAGATCGTCAAAAGGCAAGAGGGAACCACCTACGACAGAAGCGACGAGATCGCCCTCCTTCTTTGACCAGAATCGTTTTGCGCGAAGCTCCGAACGCGTCCACTGAGACCAATCAGCACCCCACTTCTCTAGGTACTCGTCTTCGCAGACGACGACGTAAACCATCACGCGGCTTCCTTCTTCTCTTCTTCACGCGTGACGATCGCGCTCACCGATGCGGTGGGCTTCGGATCGTTTCGGTGAAGCCATGCGTACTTCATCGCGTTGATCGTGTCCTTGTGATCAGGCGCCGGCAGACCGAGGTACCCCACAACGGGACGAAAGAAGATGTTGTTCCGGATCCACTCTTCGGAGCGGCCGACAACGCGAGCACCCTTGCGAAGATCTTTGATGCGCTTGCGGCGCGCTGATCGCTTCTCCATCCAAGTACGCCGCGCTTGACTGACAGGTTCGGGCCGGATCAATCGCATGTGGATCTCGAGCTCTGCGCGGAGCTTGCGTCGTCCGTTGATTCGGAGAACCCTGCTTACGAATGCAAACGCCTTCGCAACGTCACTCATCTGATCATGCATTCTGACCTCCTAGTCGTGCGATCTCGCGATCGACGTACCATCGTGCCTTCTTCAGATCTTCGACATGCTTCGAGCTGTTTCCTTTCAATCCAGCGCGCCAGAGATACTTCATCGCGTTCCCAGAACAGAACGTCATGTGCTCGGTGACGGTGATGCACTCGACTCCGCTGGGATGGGAGTTGTAGTGGGAGGGATGGTTGACGGGATCCGACTCCGCGAGTGCTTCACGTAGTTCGGGGAACTCTTCGCCGCTCTCAATATGGTGGACCGAGACATCCCAAGTGCGGCCGCAATCGACCGATGCGCGTAGCCTTGGCTCCGCAGGACATGAACCAGATTCGTATTCACCTTCGCCTTCCTCGGTGTTTTTGGCATTCCTTGGCAGCACCGAACGACGTACGCCGTCGAGACCGAGCACGTTTGAGCAATCTGTTCCGTCGACCATCCCTCTCTCCTCAAGTCGCGAATCTTGTCGCGCGTTGTTTCAGGCGGCGGATTGATGCTCGCCCGATTCTTCACTCGTTCTTCATGTGCACGCACGTGCTCAAGGACACGATCGTGGTCACCGTCAATCCAAGCTTGTGCGAGATCATCGAGCCGGTCTTGTCCACCCGGCGTGTTTCGAAGACTCATCCCGCACCCGAAGACCATCTCGGCAGTGAGAAGGTCTGCGAAGCTCACGCTGTCCTCCACATCCAAGGTTGGAGCGTCATGACGACAACGTCTGCGTTCTCGCCCGCCATCACGCGGAGAGCGATCTTCTCCAACACCGCTCCAACGCGTCCTTGTTCTACCAACTCATCAAACCAATCCTCATCGGCATAGCGATCCCCAAGCTCGTCGATCAGATCCATGAGTTTGTCCTCGTGGTCCTCGGTCATTCCCCCCTCCAACGAAACAGACGTAGTCATGCAGCCTCCTGCATGGATGCACGAAGCGTGGCAACGAGCTTTTCCGCGTCTTCAACGGAACGCATGACTAACCCGATGCCCCCCATCCGGCGGATAGTACTCAACCACGCGTCTTGTTCAGCAGAAAGCCGACCAGTCGGCGTCTTGATCTCAACCGCAAGAAACTGCGCCGACCCCAACACAAGCCCAACGAGATCGGGCGAGCCGACACCGAGCCCGTAGCGTACGGGGATCCCGCGAGCATCCTTGAGCATGCCGACGTTGTTTCGCCAGACGCGACACGGTGAATCTCGATGATTCAGCACCGCCATCACCTTCGCCTGAAGTACTTGTTCTCGCACGTATTCCAAGTCTCCGATCCGGGGAAAAGGGGAGAATCCTAAGCTGCGTGGCCTAGCCACACAACTAAGACTATGACACAACTTAATACCATTGTCGAGGCGGGGGCTCACCGTAGATGGCCTTGTACTTCTGGTGTGGTTGCCACGGTGACCAGCCTCGGTCTGCTGCGATCCTTTGCAGCTTTGTGAAGTAGGCCCGACGAACCGTTTCGGGCTCGCGGAGCTTGGCTGCGTACTTCACCAGCTCGACGTTCAGGACTTCCGGGGGGATGGCCTCCGGACGGGCGATGCCGCAGAGATCGCAAACGTTTCCCGCACCAGGCTCAAGGAGCACCTTGCAGACGAAGCAGAATCTCTCCGTCGGCTGCTCAAGGTTCTTCGTGCGTACGCCGCGACCTTCCAAGGTCCAATCACGATCTTCATCGGGCTCGCCGAAGTCGCTCTTCCGGCACGTGCCGTGAAGGTCGATGATGACCGCGTCTGTCTTGCCCTTCTCAGGACAACAGCGAAGCGCTCGCCCACACATCTGAAGATAGAGAGAAAGCGTTCCGATCGATCGGGCTAGGATCACGCATGATGTCTCGCGATCGTCGAAGCCCTCGGTGAGCACGCCCATGTTGCAGAGGACGCGAATCTCACCCGCCTTGTACTTGGCGAGCGTGTTCCGTCGTGACAACGGATCCATCGCTCCCCAGATCATCTCGCAACGAATTCCCGCTGCGTTGAATTCGGCGGTGAATTGCTCGGCCGCTTTTAGGTTGCCGGCAAAGACGAGCGCTTTGCGGCCAGCGGCATGCCGTTGGTAAGCCCAGACGGGGCTCTTGGCGATCTCGTCCGCACCCAGCGTGCGCCCAGGATCGTGGAGAGTGTACGGAACAAGAAAACCTTGTTCGATGAGCTCGCGCATCGTGATCGGGCACACGAGCTGGTCCATGAGACCTTCAAAGCCGCGACCATCACCGCGAATCGGAGTCGCCGTGAGACCGACGAGCGGGACGCCGCGCTTGCGATAGTCAGCGGCGAAGGGTTCCCACTTGTCGCTTGCGTAATGATGAAACTCGTCGAGGACGAGCAACGACGCGTTGGGCACCATGCCACGTGCCAGCAACGTGTGGATGCTCGCAACTTGAACGGGACGATGCGGATTGACCGGACGGGTTGGGTTCGACTGAATGACTCCAGCGCAGAGACCCCACGACGTGAGATCGTCGTATGCCTGTCCGACCAATTCCTCACGGTGCGCAACCCAAAGGACCGACCCGTCGGTCTTCTTTTCGAGGTGGTGTGAAGCAAAGGCTCCACCCAGGCGGGTCTTGCCTGCACCAGTCGACATGACGACGCAGACAGCCTTCGCGCCGCGTGTGAATGCGCGTCGCGTCTCCGTCAACGCCTTGACTTGATGAGGCCATAAAGATCCCCACTGCCCCGCTCCTATCCCGATGGTGACAGTTTCAGGTGAATAGTCAAGACTCATCGTTCATGAATTCCAAGCGATTCTGGTCGTGTGACGTTTTGCCTCAAACACCAAAGCGCCACACCCGTGTCACCCACGGTGCTCCCATCCGTACCAAACGACCTTAGTGCCGTCTGGTAGGACTAGAGCGTGCTGCGTGGCACGCAGGTGAAAGATGCGGCATCGTTCGTAATAACGAAGGTCGCTCATGTTGAGCATTCGCTCTAAGTAGCCGCCGGGCTCAACACGCGCAGGGATCCTCAGGTAGGGGTATTGCGGTTTTCCCTGAGGCAAAACGGTGCCGTCGTCGTCGGGCGCGATCATGAACGTGAGTCGTTCGTGCTCTTCTTTCCGCGCGTCACTGATGCGCTTTTCGAAGTCCTTGCGAAGCTCTTCTCGTTTGGCGCGTTCCTTGTGCAACCATGCACGCGCCTCTCGGCGCCGTCTGCTCGCGCTCACGACATCGACACTTCGATGTGAACGCCATCGTCAAACTCGATCTTGTCGCTCATCGAGAGCGGCCGACCCAATTCGGTTTGGAGACGCCAAAGAACGTCGGGCTCGACCCAGACGTGAACGGGACCCGGAAGGCGGTTCTCTTTCAGCGCTTGCGAAAGCTGACGAAAGGCTTTCGTGATGCTCATGCTGCTTCCTTCCGCAGCAAGTAACCTTCGCCGGGAAGCTTCAAGAACCTGCGACCGATCTCTTGATTCCACGATTCGACGGGCGGTTTGATGACGATGCCTTCACGAACGTGTGGCGCGATCGTCGATTGCCCCTCTGCCAACTTGTACGCGTGCGCGAGATCGAACGGACCGCGATAGAGCTCGGGTGCGGTAGGCAGATCGTTTGCTTTGCAGAAGATGTGGAAGCGATCGTAGTCCCACCAAAGACCGCTGCGTGTGTCGTAGACGTCGAAGAAGAGGACTCGCTGTTCGTCTTTCGCGAGTCCGTAATCTAGATCTTGGATCCCCGATCCGTAGACCTCTCCGTAGAGCACGATGCCCGGAACAGCCGAGAGGATGTCCTCAAGGTTGTATTGCGCAGCCATCTTGTTCCACACCGAGTCGACGCGGAATCGTGTTCGTGAGCCGCAGAAAAGCTGACCGTTGAGATAAGCCCACCGACCATTCGAGCCGTGAATCTTCTCCGTGATGATGACGGGCTCGCCGGGCTCAAACATCTTCTCGTGCTTGCGAAGGCCTTCGATGTCGTAGTGAGGAACGATGCCTTCTTGCGGCAAGCTGAGATGTTGACCGGCGATCACACCGCCGAGTTGGTAGCAGGGTCCGGGATCGTACTTCTCGATGTTGAAGATGTGGCGCACGTCCTGTCCCAACACCAGACGCTCTTCTTTCGGCACTGGGATCAGAAAGCCGTACGACGGGATGTTGCGGATCTTGGAGAAGCGAACGCGGTAGCGGTGATTGGTTGACTGCTTGTCGAGCCATGCGAACTCGGGTCGCGTCGTATCGACGATCGCATCCGGCGGAATGTGGATCGCGAAGCCGCCTTCGACGAAGTCACCCGTCTTGAAGATGACCGGATAACGACCGCACACCTGCGTGATCGAAAGCGTGTCCGCGTTCGGATGCTTTCCGACTTTGCCGAGTTGAATCACCTGCACATGGAACTCACTCATGTCCTACTCTCCTATT
>JACCDR012107282.1_pt1 | contig 15499 bp, 15 predicted proteins | sample 7446431 | NCBI WGS metagenome assembly JACCDR01 (sample SAMN15323443, study PRJNA562643) | freshwater metagenome | isolation source: river surface water | place: USA:Blue River Watershed | collected 2017-08-17 | reverse complement strand
GCTGACTGACTTCGCGGTGGGGTAGTCAGGTAGTCGGGTAGTCAGAGTCAGAAGAGGTAGTCATGCCGCTGATGGGATACCGCGAGTACGCCCGGCACCGGGGCGTGGCCCTGCGTGCGGTGCAGAAAGCGATCGAGGCGAAGCGGATCGCCCTGGTCGATGTGGACGGGAAGCTGAAGATCGACAGCGACCAGGCCGACCGGGACTGGCGGGACAACACCGACCCGGTCGCGCGGTCGCTGCTGTTCTCGGCGGGGCCGCAGTCGCCTGCCGTACCGGGCCAGCCGGACACGGAGGCTCAGCCCGAGGACGACTCGGACACCGAGCTGCGCGCGGTCCGCATCGAGACGATGCAGATCAAGCGCGACCGCGATCGCCTCGAGCTCGAGCGCGAGCAGGGCAAGGTGGTTGATCGCGACGAGGTCGCCCGGCTCCGATTCACCGAGTTCCGGGGGCTGCGCGATGCGCTCGGCAACCTGGCACTGCGGACCGCGCCTGCGCTGGCGTGCGAGTCCGACCCGATTGCCTGCGAGCGCATCGTGCGTGAAGCCCTGGACGAGGTGCTGCGCACCTTCGCGGACCAGGTGCTGACGCGCGATGTGACGCAGGACGTGGACGAGGATGACGACGAAGCCGATTGATGCGGTCCGACGCGCGATCGCTGATGCCCTGCGGCCGGATCCGGTGGTGCTGGTGGACGAATGGGCCGAAGACAACCGGGTTCTGCCTCCGGACACGCCGGAGCCCGGGCCCTACCGCAACGCCCGCACGCCCTACCTGATCGACATCCAGCGCACGATGTCGCCCGGCTCGCCCTGGCGTGAGGGCTGGTGGGTGAAGCCGCACCAGGTCGGCGGCTCGGTGTCGGGCGAGAACATGATCGGCGCGTGGATCAGCGCGGCGGCGGGCTCGATGCTGGTGGTCTTCCCCAGCCTGGATGCGGCCAAGCAGTGGGAGCTGACCCGCTTCGAGCCGATGCGGGCGGGAACGCGGGCGCTGCGGCGCAAGATCAAGGCAGGCGACAAGAAGGGCAGCGACAACACCAAGCTGCGCAAGAAGTACCCCGGCGGCGCGATGCGCCTGATCGGCGCGAACCGGGCTGCACAGGCCAAGTCGGCCACGATCCGGTATGTGAAGTTCGAGGAGGTCTCCGAGTACCCGCTGGACGTCGAAGGGCAGGGCTCGCTGATCAAGCTGGTGATCGGCCGGACCTCGAACTTTGGGCGCCGCGCGAAGATCTTCGGCGACTCGACTGCGACGGTCGAGGGTGCGTGCCAGATCACGGCCCAGGTGCAGCGCGGTGACCGGCGGCGCTGGCATGTGCCGTGTCCGTCGTGCGGCCACGCCCAGGTGCTCCAGTGGGAGCGGCTGAACCTGGACACCGCCGAGCTGGCGTGTGAAGCCTGCGGTGCGCTGCACGACGAGGCCACCTGGAAGCGCGAGTCCTACCGGCCGCGCCCACGCGGCATGAGCGAAGAGGAGGCGGCCGCCAGCGGGCGGGCCTTCTGGCGCGCGACGGCCGTGGGTGAGCCGGGCGTCGCGTCCTGGGACGAGTCGGGCGGGGCGCTGATGGCGCCGATCGGCTGGCGGCCGTGGCCGGCGATGGTGACCGAGTACCGCACGGCGCTGCGGCGCATGCGCGAGGAGGGCGACGACGCCGACCTGATCACGTTCACGAACAACATGCTCGGCCGTGTCTGGAAACCGACCGTGGCCGAGAGCGTCGGGGCAGGTCTGCTGCAGCAGCGTGCCCAGCGATACGAGCTGATGACTGCACCCAGGGGGGTGCTGGTCGTCATGGCGGGCGTCGATACCCAGGACAACCGGTTGGCGGTGGTCATCCGGGGCTGGGGACGGGGTGAGGAGTCGTGGGGGATCTGGCATTGCGAGATCCCAGGCGACCCCTCGCTGCCGGGGGTCTGGGGCAAGCTGCGTGATCTGCTCGACACGCCGATCCGGCACGAATCCGGGCAGATGATGCGGATCGATGCGGTGGCGATTGACTCGGGAGGGCATCACCGCGAGGACGTCTATGCGTTCTGCCGTGACGCGCAGATGCGCGGGAAGCATTGGTTCGCGATCAAAGGGGCGACCAGCCACGACGCACCCAAACTGGGGCGACCGAAAACCCAGGAGTTCACCTGGCGCGGTGCGCCGGTTGCTGGAGGTGCCGAGCTGCGGCAGGTCGGCACGCAAGCGATCAAGACCCTCATCGACAACCGTCTGAAGCTGGATCTTCCCGGTGGTGGCTATTACCACTTCCCGACTGGATTCTCGGATGCCTATTTTCGGCAGCTGCGCAGCGAGCGGCGCATCTGGAAGCGTGATGCGCGCGGTGTGAAGCGGCTGCTCTGGGACGAGACCAGCAAGCGCAACGAGGCCTGGGACTGCGAGGTCTACGCCTACGCCGCGCTGCTGTACGCGATGAGTGGCCGGCACCCCGAGACGGTCTGGCAGGCCCGAGAGCAGCTCTACGGATCAGCTCACCAGCCGGGGCTGCAGTTCGATGCAGTGCCGTGCGTCGAGCAGGTCGAGGAGCCTGCCGCTGTGCCGGCCGCCAGCGAGACCGCTGCCGTTGATCTGCCGGACAGCGATGAGCAGACCGATGACCTGGCCGGCCCTGTGCCTGCCGATGTGCAGCCGCTGACGCGGCTGGTGAAGACGACAACGAAACCCAAACCCCTGGCCCGGCGCCGGGGCGGATTTGCAACGAGGTGGTGAGATGGCGGTAATCCGGGTCCTGGAGGCGATCAGCGCCGGCTTCGGTGTGGTCTGGCAGCGCGGTGACACGCAAGACGTCAGCGACGACCTGGCACGGTTGCTGGTGACGCAGCGCCGCGCTGAATACGTCGCCGCTCCGGCTGCGCCGGCTGACTGGCTGGTGCCGGTGATGAAGAAAGTGGATGAGGTGGGGCAGGGGAGCGTGGCTGCGCTTCCAGTCGCGGTGACGGCTTCTCGTGATCTCACGGCGGCTGACAACGGTGCGGTGCTGGAATGCGCTGCGGCTGTCACGCTCACATTGCCCACCGGGCTGCCGGCCGGTTTTGCATGCGTTGTCGTTCCCAGTGGCACGACAAGCATTGCAAGTCGTGGTGGGGTGCTGATCAACGGTGCGACGACAACGGTTTCTCGTTCTGCTTCCAGTAACGTGATGTTCGCCATTCAGGCGCGTATCGCTGAAAACTCGTTCATCGTGTCGGGGGCATGATGGGGGTAAAAATCAATCAATTGATCGGGGCGATTGTTCCTGGTGATCCGTATCGTGCCTTGGAGTCGGCTGCTATCGCGGCGGCTCGTGCGAATAATGCGGCGCTGTGGTACATCGGGCGCGACCTGGCGGGTGTCTTCGAGGACTCATCTGGTAATACGCCCGCTGTCCTGGGCGGGCCAATTGGGGCGTGGCGCGATCGACAATACGGCGTTGGCGGCACTTCGGGTTTTGTCGCCAGTCAGGCGACAGCCGCCAGCAAGCCAAGTGTTGTCGCTCTCGATTCAGGCTACTGGGGCGCGGCATTCGATGGCGCCAATGATTTTCTAAGCACGGAAACAAATTTCATAGGCGCCAACATCAGCGCGTACACAATCATCGTGTCCGCCAAGCATTCCCCGGTATCTGGCTCCCTGGGTATCCGACAGATCCTATGCGATGGACGCGGTGTCGGCGTTGCAGATTCGTCGCTTCGCGTGCTGCACTCTGGACAAGGTCGGTACGGGTCAGCTATGCCAGGCTCCCTGTCTCCAGGCGTTGCGCTGACGGCATCCGCAACGTACGCCGGCAATGGTGGCGTACTGACTTTTCGGCGCAATGGAGTGGTCGATTACTCGGCTGCGAGCCCTGTACCGACCGCAGTCAGTCCGAGCGTCTTTATTGGTCAGCGCAATAACACCGCCGAGTGGTGGTGGGGGGATATTGCCCTGGTCTGCGCGGCTTCCGGCGCGATGTCTGACGCTCATCGTCGAGCCATCGAGCGGTTTGCCGCTCACCTCATGGGGGTGGACTATGCAGCCTGAATGGACGCACCGAATGGTCATTGCAGCACCGATCGCATTGACCCACATTGCCAACCGCATCGGCCGCGCGCTCGATCCCGATGTCGGTGGGGATAGGTCGTTCGCGGGTGTGCTTTGCGCCGAATCTCCCCCGCCGGCTACTCATGTCGTGTGTGACGTTTTGATCACGGCTGCATTCGCTGAAAAATGCATGGCGATGCTCGGGGGTGCGGACATGCTGTACGCGGCATGCGGCGCTGACTACGCCGCTCGCTGGCCCGAGTTTGAGGCCCCGAATTTTTCTGACTGCGCGGATTTTCTTGCTGCTTCGCTTATCACTGTTGAGCTGCGCGGCCGAGCGCTGGATGATGTGCTGGTGGGCTGGGGAATGACGCGACTGGAGATCGTTTCAGACGGCGAGGCTGCCAAGTAGATTCTTCCGGAGATCCATCAATGACCACCCAAGCCGAAACCGCCCTCGCCGCCGCGAAAGCGGCGCTCTCCGCCTGGAATCCCACCCGGCGCCGATACCGCATCGGATCGCGCGAGATGGAATTCCACAGCGCCGCTGAAATCCTCCAGGTCATCAAGTACTGGGAGGGTGAAGTGGCGAAAGAACAGATCGCCGCGGGGACCCGCAAGGTCCGCCGCATCATCCGAACGAGGATCTGATGGCTCAAGCTGTAGCCGAGAAGAAGCCCTGGTACAACGCCGAGCGCGTCGCGCAGCCGGGCAGCGTGATCCTGACCGCCTGGCGTGCCGAGCGTGAAGCCGCGCGGGCTCAGCGATCCACGCAGGCGCCTGCGCGCCGCGCTCGGCGCAGCTTTGCCGGTGCGGCGACGGATGACCTGACGGCCAGCTTCGGCGGCTCGATCGTCTCCCTGAATCGCGATCTGGAAATGGCGCTGCCGCTGCTGGTCGGCCGCAGTCGCCAGCTCGCCAAGGACGACCCGTATGTGCGCAAGTTCCTGCGCATGTGCCAGAACCACATCGTCGGCCCGGCCGGTTTCGGCCTGGCGGTGCCGTGCAAGGGCAACGACGGCAAGATCGACGTGCTCGACAAGGCAGTGGTCGAGGGCGCCTTCGGGCGCTGGTCCAGGCGGGGTGTCTGCGAGGTGCGCGGGCGCCTGAGCTTCCGGCGGCTGTGCCGGCTGCTGGTGCTGTGCTGGGCCCGCGACGGTGAGTTCCTGGTGCGCCGCGTGCGCGGCGCCGGCATGGGGCCGTTCGGCTACCAGCTCCAGGTGCTCGACCCGGTGCTGCTCGACTACAGCTACCGCGCCGACTTCCCCGACGGCCGGCGCATCCGGCTGGGGGTCGAGCTCAGTCCCTGGGGCAAGCCGCTGGCCTACCACTTCGTCAGCGACGTCGAATCGGCGCCCTACGGCGGTCGGCGCGAGCGCGTGCCGGCCGAGGAGATCTGGCACGGCTTCATCGCCGACGAGCCCGACCAGGTGCGCGGCATCCCGTGGGTCTATGCGTCGATGCGCCGCCTGCGCGACCTGGGCGGCTACGTCGAGGCGGCCATCATCGCTGCCCGCGTCGGCGCCTCGAAGATGGGCTTCTACGTCCCGCCCGAAGGCGAGACCAAGGGGTCGTCAGCGCTGGAAGAGGGCCTGGTCGTCTCCGACGAAGACGATGCCGAACTGGTGCAGGAGGCGCGGCCCGGCAGTTTCGAGGCGCTGCCGGCGGGCTACAAGTTTCAGACCTTCGATCCGGACTACCCGCACCAGAACTTCGACAGCTTCATGAAGGCCGCGCTGCGCGGGGTGTCGGCCGGCCTGCCGGGCGCGGACTACAACACGCTGGCTTGCGACCTGGAGGGCGTCAACTACAGCTCGATGCGCGCCGGCACGCTGGAATCGCGCGACGAGTGGACCAGCCTGCAGGGCGAGTTCATCGACATGCTGCTGGAGCCGCTGTTCCCCGAGTGGCTGGACATGGCGTTCCTGTCGGGTCAGTTGGCCAAGCTGCCGGTCAGCAAGTTCGCGAAGTACGACTGCGCGCGCTGGCAGGGCCGGCGCTGGACCTGGGTCGACCCGAAGAACGATGTCGAGACCCGTGTGATCGAGATCGACAAGGGCCTGAAGTCCTACAGCGGCACGATCCGGGAGCAGGGCGGAGACCCTGAAGCGATCTGGACCGAACTGGAAGCCGATCTGGATCGCATGGCCGCGATCGCAGAGAAACGAAGGGCCTTGAGCCCCGTCCAACCCCCCGCAGCGCCCGCCTCACCCGCGGGCGCTGCTGTTTCTGGAGCCAGCAATGCCGGCAAGTAGCACCGCCGCCCCCGACCAGTCCCTGGTGACGCGGCTGGCCGACCTGAAGTTCGAGCGCTTCCTGGAGGTCGTCCAGCAGTCGATCAACGTCGAGCAGCGCACCGTCGAGCTGTCGTTTTCGTCCGAAGAGCCCTACCGGCGCTGGTGGGGCGTCGAGATCCTGTCGCACCGCCCCGAGTCCGTGCGTCTTGGCCGGCTCAACGGTGGGCGCCACCCGGCGCTGGTCAACCACGACACGGACAAGCAAGTCGGCGTCGTGGCCCGCGCCTGGATCGACAGCAAGACCGGGCGGTGCGTCATCCGCTTCGGCCGCAGCGCGTACGCCGAGGAGATCTTCCAGGACGTCCAGGACGGCATCCGCACGCTGGTGTCTGTCGGCTACCGCATTCACAACGCCAAGCTCATCCGCACCAACGACAACGGCGACGACGAGTACGAGGTCGACGACTGGGAGCCCTACGAGGTCACCTTCGCCTCCATCCCGGCGGATCCCACGGTCGGCGTCGGCCGCGGCATGAGCCGCACCGACATCCGCAGTCTTTTCACCAGCTCCGGCAGGAGCAATCAGCAGCAGCAGAGCAAGGAGCTTTCCCCCATGGGTGATACCACCGACACCAAGTCCGTCGAGCCGGACCTGAAGAAGAGCAGCGCCGAGGGCGCCGCCGCCGAGCGCCAGCGCATCCGCGACATCGGCGTGCTGGGCAAGAAGTTCGGCCGCTCGCAGGCCGACATCGACAAGGCCATCGACGACGGCGTGTCCTACGACGCCTTCCGCGAGGCGGTCTTCTCCGGCCTGGAGCAGACCGGCGCACTGCGCCTGGCCGATGCCGGCGAGATCGGCCTGTCCAAGAAGGAACGCCAGCAGTTCCGGATGACGAACCTGATCGCCGCCACGCTCTGGCCGGATGACGCGGCGGTGCGCAAGATGGCCGCCTTCGAGATCGAGGCCAGCCGCGCCGCCGCCGACAAGCGCCTCGATGTCCGCACCGAGCGGCAGGGCGCCTTCTGCGTGCCGGTCGACGTGCTCACCGGCCCGCTGGACATGCGCATGGCCGATGCCGAGCTGGCCACGTCGATGCTGATGCAGCGCATGCGTGCGTCCGGCATGGTCGGCCAGCGTGACCTGGTGGTCGGCACCGCCTCGGCCGGCGGCAACCTGGTCGCCACCGAGCTGCTGGGCTCGAGCTTCATCGACCTGCTGGTCAACCGCCTGTCGGTGATGTCGATGGGCGCCACCATGCTGACCGGCCTGCAGGGCAACATCGCCATCCCGCGCGCCACCGGCGGCTCCACCGGCTACTGGCTGGGCGAAAACGCGGCCGCCACCGAATCGCAGCAGAGCTTCGACCAGGTCGCGATGTCGCCGAAGACCGCCGGCGCCATGGTCGACTATGGCCGCCGTCTGCTGATGCAGTCCTCGATCGCGGTCGAGGCCTTCGTGCGCATGGACATCGCCCGCACCCTGTCGCTGATGATCGACATGGGTGCGCTGGCCGGCACCGGTGCCAGCAACCAGCCGCGCGGTCTGCTCAACACCGTCGGCATCGGCTCGGTGGTCGGGGGTGCCAACGGCGCGGCACCGACCTGGGATCACATCGTCGACCTCGAGTCGGCCGTGTCCACCGCGAACGCCGACGGCGGCTCGCTCGGCTACCTGACCAACGCCAAGGTCCGCGGCAAGCTCAAGCGCACGCAGATGTTCACCGGCACCAACGGCACGCCGGTCTGGCAGGGTGGCGAACTCAACGGCACCCGCGCCGTCGTCTCCAACCAGGTGCCCAGCAACCTGACCAAGGGCACCAGCGCCGGCATCTGCTCGGCGATCGCCTACGGCAACTGGTCCGACATGCTGATCGCGCTGTGGGGCGGTCTGGACATCATGGTCGATCCGTATACCGGTTCCTCGGCCGGCACGCGCCGCGTGGTCGCGCTGCAGGACGTCGACGTGTCGGTGCGCTACCCGCAGAGCTTCTCCGTGATGCTCGACGCGCTGACGAACTGATCGCCACCCCGCTGACCCTGCCAACCCTTTCTCGGCCCGCCCTGTGCGGGCCGTGTGCTTTCTGGAGGCCCTCCATGCCGAAAGTCCTGATCCTGCAGCCCTGCACCGTCCCCGGCGACGAGATCGCCCGCCACGCCGACGTGAACGAGACCGTCGACGTGCCCAAGGACGATGCGCTGACGCTGGCCCGTCTGGGCCGTGCCCGCTTCGTCTCGCGCGACGACGATCCCACCAAGGGCGACCTGACCGCCACCGCCGACGACAAGGACCTGGCCAAGCGCACGGCCGCTGCGATCCGTGCCGAACGCGATGCCGCGTCCAAGGCTCCCGCGGCGTCGACCGTGCCCGGCCTGGCCGACCAGATCGCCGCAGCCGTCGCTGCGGCGCTGGCCCAGCGTGATGCCGCCACTGCCGCTCCGGCCGTCTGATCATGGGCTGCCGCTACCTCATCAATGCCGGCTCGGTCCTGATGTCCGACGGCACCCGCCACGGTGTCGGCTCGATCGTCGAGCTCGATGACGACATCGCCGGGTCCAGGCACGGCCGGGGCGAACGCGTCGAGCCCGAGCCCGAGCCGGTGTCCGAGCCGGTGTCCGAGCCGGTGTCCGAGCCCGAGCCGGTGCATGTGATCGGCGCCCCCGCTGATCCCGCCGATCCCGCCGAGGCCGACACCGATGTTCGCTGACCTGGACGTCTTCCTGGCCGACTTTGGCGTCGACTGCGTGTCGGAGGGCACCACCTTCCGCGGGCTGCTCGACGAGGCGGACCGGCTGCTGCAGATGCAGCGCGTCAACGTCTCGGCCCGGGAATACGACCTGACCTTCGTGACCGGCGCGGTGACGCTGCGGCGCGAGCAGGCGCTGACGGTGGCGGGCCGCGCCTACACCGTCCGGCAGGCACCGCAGCAGATCGACGACGGCGCTTTCTCGACCGTGCTCATCACCCCCGTCTGAGGACGCCATGACCTACAGCCTCCCCGAGCGCATCGCGCAGCGTGTCACCGCGCTGCTGATGGGGCAGACCGCTGCCGGTGACGCCGTCTGGCGCGACCGGCAGGACGCGCTGACCCACGAGGAGCCGATCGCCATCCTCATCGAGCTCGCCGAAGAGGAGACCGAGACCCTGGGCAGCGCCGGGCCCTTCGGTCGCGGCATGGGCGTCGAGCGCAACGCCGTCGGGCTGCTGGTGACCGTGTGCGTGCGCTCGGCCAGCTGGCAGACCGTCGCGGACGGCGTGCGCTCTGCCGCGCACGCCCTGATCGCCGCCGATCCCGAGCTGGGCGGCATCGGTCCGGTGCGCCGCAAGCGCTGCGAGTGGCGACCGGCCGGCGCCGAGATCCCCTTCGGCTACGTCTCGCAGCTCTATCACATCCAGACGCTCGCCCTGTCCGGCGACGTCACCGTTCAGGCGCGATAGCGCCATCACAGGAGATTCACATGTTCAGTTTCGGTGCAGGCGTGCTCTGGGGCACGCCGCAGCAGGACGCGCTCGGCGCGACGATCGCGGCTCCGACGCCGCAGATGTTCGGCACGATGCAGAACAACGAGGTCGACTTCAAGTTCGAGCTCAAGGAGCTGTACGGCGAGAAGCAGTTTGCCGTGGCGGTCGGCCGTGGCAAGGGCTCGGTCAGCGGCAAGGCCGGCTTCGCCGACCTGCGCATGGGCATGCTCGAGAGCCTGGTGTTCGGCCAGTCGTCCTCGTCCGGCCTGGTGGCGGTCAACTACGACACCGTCGGCACCACCGCCGCGGCGTCGGTCACGGTCGCGCCGCCCTCGGCTGGCACGTTCGATGCCGATCTGGGCGTCGTGCGCGCATCCGACGGCCGGGTGTTCACCCGCGTGTCGACGGCGCCGGCTGCCTCCGGCCAGTACGCGGTCAATGCGGCCACCGGCGCGTACAGCTTTCACACCTCCGATGTCGGCACGCGGTTCTACATCAACTACCGCTACACCACCGCCAACCCGACGACCGCCCGCAAGGTCGCGATCCAGAACCTGCCGATGGGCTACGCCCCGTCGTTCCGGGCGGACCTCTACGTCGCCTACGGTGGCAAGAGCTACGTGCTGACGCTCAACCGCTGCATCAGCGAGGGCATCAAGCTCGGCAACAAGAACGACGACTTCGCGACGCCCGATCTGTCGTGGAAGTGCTTCGCCGACGATGCCGGTGTCATCGGCACCCTGTCGCTGTGGGAGTGAGCATGGCCACCGTGATGCATGACGGAGTGGCCGTCCGGGTGGCCGGGCTCGACCTGGTGCTGCCGCCCATGTCGGCGCAGACGGCCAAGGCGCACTGGGCTCGCATCACGGCGATGCAGTCCGGCCAGATGGAACTGCCCGACCAGCTCGAGCTGACCATCGACCTGGTGCACGCCTGCCTGCTGCGCAACCATCCCGAGGTCACCCTCGAGATGGTCGAGCAGCATGTCGACGTGGGCAACTACGACGAGCTGGGCGCGATGTGCTTTGGCCGTGGCGCCTGGCTGCGCTGGGTCGAGGTGCAGGCGCAGCTCGCGGGAAACGTGCTGCCGCCTCCGGCCCCGGAGGCGGATGGTCGTGGGGCCAGCTCTACGCCAGCATCGCCACCGCCACCGGCTGGCGGTTCGGAGACATCGATCCACTGAGCCTGGACGACATCGCCGAGCTGCTGCTGTACTGGGCCGACCACCCTCCGGTGCACATCACCGCGCATGCCCTGCTGGTCGGCCTGGGGGGCGGCGCGCCGCGCGGCGGGTCGGCGCGGTCGGCCGCGCCGCGATCCCCGCCTGATGCACCGGCCCAGGACATGAGCGCGGGCGAGTTCAGCCAGTTGATCGGGGTGTTCGGACAGCCCCGTCCTTTCGAGATGCCGTGCCGGATGCTGCCGGCCACCCCCCAGGAGTCCTGATGGACAAGACCCTCCAGTACGTCGCGACCGTCGAGCCGAGCGGCTTCATCGCTGGCTTCCAGCAGATGGCTCAGTCGATGGAGGCGGTGCGCCGTCTGTCTGCCGACATCGTCAGCGGCGCGGCCACGAACGCCGGGGCCTCGGCCAGCGGCATCGCCCAGGCGCATGAATATGCCCAGGCCATCCGGGCGAAAGCCGATGCCCAGCAGCAGTTCCTGCAGTCGCTGCAGCAGCGGGTGGCGACCCAGGGCATGGACCCGACCGAGCTGCTGCGCTACCGCGCGGCCCAGCTCGGGGTGGCGCACACGGCCGAGGGGCTGATCGATAAGATCGACGCGGCGGCCAAGGCGACGGCGGCCAAGGCCGCCGCCGATGCGCGTGCCGCACAGGTCGCGCGCGAGCAGCAACAGGCCTTGCGTGAACAGCAGCAGGCTGCGCAGGCGCTGGCCGCCAGCCAGCAGTCTTTCCTGTCGTCGCTGCAGACGCAGATCGACACGCACGGCATGAATGCGGCGGCGCTGCTGCGCTATCGCGCGGCCCAGCTCGGCGTGGGCGAGCAGGCCGAGGTGCTGATCAGCAAGCTGCAGGCCCAGGGGCAGACCGGGGCGACCTCTGCCAAGCAGATGACGCAGGCGATGCGCATGCTGCCGATGCAGATGACGGACGTCGTCACCTCGCTGGCATCGGGCATGCCCCTCTGGATGGTGCTCATCCAGCAGGGCGGCCAGATCAAGGATTCCTTCGGCGGCATCGGGCCGATGTTCCAGGGGCTGGGATCGGGCATCAAGTCGGCCGGCGCGGCCATCTTGGCCAACCCGGTGACGTCGGTGCTGGCCACGATGGCGGTTGTGTCCATCGGTGCTGCGGTGGCGTTTGCCAAGGGCCAGAGCGAGAGTGACGCCTTTGCGGTCGCGCTGCGCAACACCGGCAACGCTGCGGGGCTCACGTCGACGTCCTACGAGCGGCTGACCCGCACGGCGCAGGAGGCCACGGGGGCCTCGATCGGCGCTGCGCGCGATGCGGCTGCTGCGGCCGCCGCGAGCGGCGAGTTCGGGCAAGCGTCGATCGGGCCTGCCATCACCGCCATCACCGCCTACGCCAAGGCCACCGGCAAGACCGCCGAGGAGGCGGCGGCCAACTTCAAGGGCATCGGGCGCGATGTCACCCGCTGGGCCGAGGAGCAGAACCGGTCGCTCAACTTCCTGACGATCGAGACCTACAACCACATCCGCAGCCTGCAGGAGCAGGGCCGGGCGCAGGAGGCTGCGGCGGTGGCCATGCAGGCGATGACCCGCCACCTCACCGAGCAGACGCAGCATCTGGGCTTCATCGAGCGTGCTGCTCGCGGTGCGGGCAATGCGCTGTCCAAGTTCTGGGACGAAGCCAAAGGCCTGGGCCGTGCAGAGACGGTGGGCGATCAGCTCGAATCGGTTGGCAAGCAGCTCCAGGCGCTGAAGGACCGCCAGCCGGAGGAAGGTGATCGCTCGGGGCGGCGTGCCGGGGATGTGGAGCGCGAAAAGAAGGTCTTGACAGAAAAACAGGCCCTTTTGCAAGAGCAGGCGCGCATGGAGCAGCGTGCGGCCACGCTCAAGGCCGAGCAGGCCGAGAAGACTGCGCGGGCCATCGAAGCGACCAAGGCCATCGATCAGCAGCGTGACCAGACGGCCACGCCGGCGCAGAAACGGGAAAAGGAGCTGGCCGAATACCGGCGCCATGCGGCCTCGCTGAAGGCCGTGGGGCAGGAGATCAGCGCCGATCAGCAGCGCAAGGACGAAGCCGCCATCGCGGCCAAGTACAAGGACCCGAAGACCTCGACCGGCGAAAAGTCCCGCATGGGGCATTTCGAGGAGCAACTGGCCGAAGAGCGGCGCCTGGCCACCGAGAAGGACGCCATCCACGGCATGAGCCAGCAGCAGGAGCTGGCGTACTGGCAGCGCATCGCCTCGACCCAGAAGATGTCGGCGAACGACACCATCTCGGTGCAGCGCAAGGTCAGCGATCTGAAGACCCAGATCCTGCGCAGCGACGCCCAGCAGGCCCAGCAGCTCGCACAGATCGAACTGCAGGGCAAGCAGGCGGCCCAGATGGCCGAGGTGGACACCGCGCAGGAGGCCGCCCGCCTGCGGCAGCAGGCCGGCCAGATCGGCCAGCAGGAGCTGCTGCAGCAGGAAATCGCCTTCGAGCAGCGGCGCACGGCCATCCGCAAGCAGGCGCTCGATCAGCAGGTCGGCCAGCTCGACCCGGCGCTCGATGTCGTCAAGATCGCGCAGTTGCGGGCCCAGATCGACCAGGTCGAGCGGCAGGGTGCGGCGCGGGTCGGCCAGATCCGCGGGCAGATCGCGGCGGATGCCAAGCGCATCCAGGAGGCCGAGCAGGACCGCAAGCTCAAGGCCTGGGAGGACACCGAGCTGGCCAAGGTGCAGCTCGAGGAGGAGGCGTCGCAGCGCGCGCTGACGCTGGGCGAGATCACCCGTGCCCAGCAGCTGCAGCGCGAGGCCGAGTTCGAGCAGCGCCGGCTGGCCATCAAGCGCCAGACGCTGGCGGCCCAGATCGACACCAGCGACCCGAGCATCGATCCCGCGCGGCATGGGCAACTGCTCTCGCAGATCGAGCAGATCGAGATGCAGCACCAGCAGCGCATGGCGCAGATCCGCGGACAGGCGGCGATCGAGCAGCAGTCCGTCTGGACCTCGGCGAAGGACAAGATGTCCGGGCTCTGGGACCAGGGCGTGACGGCCATGATGAACGGCACGCTGACGATGCGAAACGCTCAGAAAGCCGTGGGCGCCGAGATCGTGCGCTGGTTCCTGGTGGATGTCGTCAAGAAGAAGGTGCTCGGCTGGATCGCGGGCGAGCAGGCGACGACCGGTGCGACGGTGGTGGGCGTGGCCGCCCGGGGCGTGGCCGAGAAGGGCGGTGCAGCGCAATCGGTGGCGCTGTGGGCGCTGACGGCGACGAAGAACATCATGTCGTCGGCCTGGGAAGCCATGGCCGCCGCCTGGAAGGCAGTGGTGGGCATTCCCTACGTCGGGCCGGTGCTGGCCGTGGGCGCGGCGGCGGCGGCGTTCGCAGGCGTGTCGGCGCTGGCCTCCAAGGTCAAGTCGGCGCGGGGCGGCTACGACATCCCCTCGGGCGTGAACCCGATGACGCAGCTGCACGAGGAAGAAATGGTCCTGCCGGCGCAGCACGCCAACACCATCCGCTCGCTGGGCAGCCTGATGCCGGCGCTGTCCGGGCCGCGCCTGCCCATTCCTGAGGGCGATCCGATGCGCAGCCTCCACGCGCCTGTCGCGGCCGCGCAGGCCTCGCCGGGCAGCATCGCCTCGGGCGCGGTGCAGAGCGTGGCGCAGGCCATGCCGCGCAGCGACAGCTACAGCGTGCCGGTGACCTACAACGACCACAGCGGGCGGCTGTCGCCCGACGACATCCGGCGAAACAGCAACCTCATCGGCGACATCGTCAACAACCAGATCCGGCTCAACCGGATCAAGGGCTGAGCATGAGCAACGAGATCTTTCCGGACCTGCCGGGCCTGACCTGGGGGACCGAGAAGGAGCCCGAGTTCGACACCCGCACCGTGCGCGCCGTCAGTGGCTACGAGGTGCGGCTGTCGCGCCGGGCCTATCCCCTGTACCTGATCAAGATGAAGTTCGAGTTCCTGCGCACCGCCGCGGCCTACCAGGAGCTGCAGCAGATCGTCGGCCTGTTCCTGCGGCACAGAGGCTCGGGAGATTCGTTCCTGCTGTTCGACCCGGACGACGGTGCGGTGACCGATCAGTCCTTCGGCGTGGGCACCGGGGCGCAAAAGGTCTTCTCGCTCGCGGCCACCTGGGGCGGGTTCGTCCAGCCGGTGCGCAACATCAAGACGATCAACGCCATCCGGGTCAACGGGGTCCTGCTGGTCACGGGCTGGACCCTGAATGCCGACGGCACGATCACGTTCACCAATGCGCCGGCCTCCGGGGCCGTGCTGACCTGGACGGGCCAGTACTACTACCGCTGCCGCTTCGCCGATGACCGCATCACCCCGAAAGAGATGATGCAGGGCCTCTGGGAGCTGGGGCGCTGCGAGCTGATCGGCGGCCTGGGCCGCCAGATGGGATAAGACCATGAAGGCTGCGACCTCCGCGCTCATCACGCACCTGGCCACCGCCCGGATGATGCGCTGCGCCGACCTCTACGCCATCACGCTGTCCGGCGGGGCGACCTACCGATTCACGTCTCTGGACCTGGATCTGAAGGCCGACGGCTACACCTGGAAGGGCGGCTCTCCGCTCATCCGCCGCACCGGAACCCGGCGCACGCTGGGCATCGAAGTGGCGACGATGGACATGACCGTGACCTG
>JACCDR011772845.1_pt1 | contig 15499 bp, 10 predicted proteins | sample 7446431 | NCBI WGS metagenome assembly JACCDR01 (sample SAMN15323443, study PRJNA562643) | freshwater metagenome | isolation source: river surface water | place: USA:Blue River Watershed | collected 2017-08-17 | reverse complement strand
CGGCGAAGAAATCGAAATCGTCGGTATCCGCGACACCCAGAAGACCACCTGCACCGGCGTGGAAATGTTCCGCAAGCTGCTGGACCAGGGCCAGGCCGGCGACAACGTTGGCGTGCTGCTGCGCGGTACCAAGCGTGAAGACGTCGAGCGTGGCCAGGTGCTGGCCAAGCCGGGTTCGATCAAGCCGCACAAGCATTTCACCGGCGAGATCTATGTGCTGTCGAAAGACGAAGGCGGCCGTCACACCCCGTTCTTCAACAACTACCGTCCGCAGTTCTACTTCCGTACGACCGACGTGACCGGTGCGATCGAGCTGCCGGAAGGCAAAGAGATGGTCATGCCGGGCGATAACGTGTCGATCACCGTCAAGCTGATCAACCCGATCGCGATGGAAGAAGGTCTGCGCTTTGCAATCCGCGAAGGTGGCCGTACCGTCGGCGCCGGCGTCGTTGCCAAGATCATGGACTAAGTATTGCCTCATGTGCCAGCCTGACCCGGAACCTGGGTCGGGCTGTGTGCATCGCAGGATGTAGTACCGGTTTTACCGCAGGGGCGTAGCTCAATTGGCAGAGTGACGGTCTCCAAAACCGTAGGTTGGGGGTTCGAGGCCCTCCGCCCCTGCCACCGAATTCTGGTGCGTTGCCACCGAAAGCATAAGTACATGTCTAATCAACCCGTTCAGACCGTGACCACCTCGGCTGACAAGGCCAAGCTGGCCTTGTCGGTGTTCGCCATTGTGGCGGGCGTCGTCGGGTTCTATGCGCTGGCTGGCCAGACCACGCTCGTGCGCGCCGCCGCGCTGGTCGGTGGCTTGCTGCTGGCCGTTGCCTTCGGCTGGACTTCGCAACTGGGCCGCGACTTCGTCGGTTTTGCGCGCGAGTCCGTGCGCGAAACCAAGAAAGTCGTTTGGCCTACCCGCAAGGAAGCCATGCAGATCACCGGTGTGGTGTTCGGCTTTGTCGTCCTGATGGCGATCTTCCTGTGGGGCGTCGATAAATTGCTTGAAGTCATACTGTATGGCTTCATCCTGGGCTGGAGATAACGATGACCGAGAACACGCACGAAAGCGCGGTGCCGGCTTCTGCCAGCTCGGCCGGCAAGAAGCTCTGGTATGTGGTGCACGCCTACTCCGGCATGGAGAAGAGCGTGCAGCGTTCTTTGACCGAGCGCATCATGCGCGCCGGCATGCAAGACAAGTTCGGCCAGATTCTGGTGCCGACCGAAGAAGTGGTCGAAATGAAGAATGGCCACAAATCGGTGACCGAGCGCCGCTTCTTCCCGGGCTATGTGCTGGTCGAGATGGAAATGACCGACGATACCTGGCACCTGGTGAAGAACACCAGCAAAGTGACCGGTTTCATTGGCGGCAAGTCCAACAAGCCGACCCCGATTCCTCCGCACGAAGTGGACAAGATCCTGCACCAGATGCAGGAAGGCGTTGAAAAGCCGCGTCCCAAGGTGCTGTACGAAGTGGGCGAGCTGGTCCGCATCAAGGATGGCCCGTTCACTGACTTCAACGGCAACGTCGAAGAAGTCAACTACGAAAAATCCCGCGTTCGCGTTTCGGTCACGATCTTCGGCCGCGCAACGCCGGTCGAACTGGAGTTCGGCCAGGTCGAAAAGGCCTGACGCCCGAACCAAGGCATCAAGCGCCCGCCGCGGCGCGCCATCCGCGAGGATGGCAGACACGGCAAGTCCTACGATGCCACGCATCGCGCAGTAAACCGAGGAGCCCCAGTAGTCATTGACGAGCGGGCGCTATCACTCACCAACAGGAGCCAACATGGCAAAGAAAATCATTGGCTTTATCAAGCTGCAAGTCCCGGCTGGTAAAGCAAACCCGTCCCCCCCTATCGGTCCGGCCCTCGGCCAGCGCGGCCTGAACATCATGGAATTCTGCAAGGCGTTCAACGCCCAGACCCAAGGTGTCGAGCCTGGCCTGCCGATCCCGGTCGTGATCACCGCCTTCGCGGACAAGTCCTTCACCTTCGTGATGAAGACCCCGCCGGCAACGATCCTGATCAAGAAAGCCGCTGGCATCCAGAAGGGTTCGTCGAAGCCGCATACCGACAAGGTTGGCAAGATCACCCGCAAGCAAGCCGAAGAGATCGCAACCCAGAAACAGCCTGACCTGACCGCCGCTGACCTCGAAGCAGCAGTGCGCACGATCGCAGGTTCCGCTCGTTCGATGGGCATCACGGTGGAGGGTCTGTAATGGCTAAGCTGTCCAAACGCGCCCAGGCGATCAAGGCCAAAGTTGATCGCACCAAGCCCTACGCATTCGACAACGCTATCGCCCTGGTGAAAGAACTGGCGACTGCGAAGTTCAACGAATCGATCGACGTGTCCGTCCAGCTGGGCGTTGACGCGAAGAAGTCGGATCAAGTCGTTCGTGGTTCCGTGGTTCTGCCTGCAGGTACCGGCAAATCGGTTCGCGTCGCCGTGTTCGCTTCGGGCGACAAGGCAGAAGCTGCCAAAGCAGCTGGCGCTGAAGTGGTCGGTATGGAAGATCTGGCAGAGCGCATCAAGGCCGGCGACATGCCGTTCGACGTGGTCATCGCTTCGCCGGACACCATGCGTATCGTTGGTACCCTCGGTCAGGTGCTGGGCCCGCGCGGCCTGATGCCGAACCCGAAGGTTGGTACCGTGACCCCGGACGTCGCTACCGCCGTCAAGAATGCAAAAGCAGGTCAGGTGCAATACCGTACCGACAAGGCTGGCATCATCCACGCGACCATCGGTCGCAAGTCGTTCGCTGATGCTGACCTGAAGACCAACCTGCTCGCCCTGCTGGAAGCGCTGAACAAGTCGAAGCCGGCAACGAGCAAGGGTGTGTACCTGCGCAAGATCTCGCTGTCGTCCACCATGGGCGCCGGCGTTCGCGTGGACCAGGGTTCGCTGGCCGCGCAGTAATGAATCAAGTCTCCGCGCTGCCTGCGAGGGTGGTGCGGAGCAGATCTTTGGGCTGGTCCGGTGGCAGCATCGCCGGATCAGGCAATCAAAGACCGTTGGGCCCGAGTGTGCAGCAACAGGCAGGCGAGGGTTAATCGCAGAAGGTTCATCCTGATGTGCCCAACGCAGATGGCGAGCCCGAACAAGTTTTGCAGTCTCAATGCTGCATGCCGCAATGGTGTGTGACATGAACTCCTGACTTCGGACGCCGTGTTCGAAACGATGCAAGGCAGGCCGCCCGCTGGCGGTGCGTTCGCCGAGTATCACTTTTGGAGGTTGAACGTGAGTCTCAATCTGAATGACAAGAAGGCCGTAGTCGCCGAAGTCTCCGCTGAAGTTTCCAAAGCGCAGACCATCGTCGTGGCCGAGTACCGTGGCATTGAGGTTGGAGCCTTGACGAAACTGCGTTCCGACGCACGCAAGCAGAAGGTTTACCTTCGCGTGTTGACAAACACGCTCGCTCGCCGTGCAGTGGAAGGCACTGCGTTTGCGCCTCTCGCTTCTGAAATGACCGGTCCGCTGATCTATGCGATCTCGGAAGATGCGGTGGCTGCGGCCAAAGTCCTGAGCGACTTTGCCAAATCCAACGACAAGCTGGTCGTCAAGGCAGGCAACTACGCAGGCAACTCGCTGAACAAGGCGGGTGTCATCGCCCTGGCAAACATCCCGAGCAAGGAAGTCCTCATCGCCCAGCTGTTGGGCGTCATGCAGGCTCCGGTCTCCGGCTTTGCCCGCGCTCTGGCAGCCCTGTCGGCGAAGAAGGAAGCCGAGGCAGCTTGATTCGCTTTGCGAATCGCACCCGGCACCGTCAAGTCCGATCCCAATACATCCGTAATTAGTTAGGAGTTTTTAAATGGCAATCACCAAAGACGACATCCTGGAAGCCGTTGGTCAAATGTCCGTGATGGACCTGAACGACCTGGTCAAGGCATTCGAAGAGAAGTTCGGCGTTTCCGCTGCAGCGATGGCTGTGGCTGGCCCGGCAGCTGGCGGCGGCGCCGCAGCAGCAGCTGAAGAGCAGACCGAGTTCACCGTTGTGCTGGCTGACGTCGGCGCCAACAAGGTCGGCGTCATTAAAGCCGTCCGTGAAATCACCGGTCTGGGCCTGAAAGAAGCCAAAGACCTGGTCGACGGCGCTCCGAAGCCTGTGAAAGAAGGCGTGGCGAAAGCTGACGCTGAAGCAGCGAAGAAGAAGCTGGAAGAAGCTGGCGCAAAGGCCGAGCTCAAGTAAGCCCGGTTTCTGGCGTAAGCCTCCGAGTCAAAGTGCAGGGCCCAGCCGAAAGGCGGGGTCCTGCTTTTGGCTCTTTTGTCGTTTCATGAATCTTGCGTGCAACACGGGTTCATGGCGGCGGTACAGGTAATCCGCAGTATCGGTAGTCAGAAGTTATCGCAGTACAGGCAATACCTGAAGGTCACGGCGCCATGCAACCGGCGCAGGTGGTCGCAGTCTTAGCTGAAGGGCAAAGACTTGAGGATTCTCAGACGAAGGCATTGATCTTCATCGAGTCCTGAATTCTCTATCCTTCCTGTCACGCACGGAGTGTTCATGCACTACTCATTCACTGAGAAGAAGCGTATCCGCAAGTCGTTTGCCAAGCGCGCAAACGTACATGATGTCCCTTACCTGCTTGCTACCCAGCTGGAATCCTATACGGGCTTCCTGCAGGCAGACGTGGGGCCGACGGCACGCAAGAACGAAGGCCTGCAGTCGGCCTTCCACTCGATCTTCCCGATCGTCTCGCATAACGGCTTTGCCCGTCTCGAGTTCCTGTCCTATGTGCTCGGCGATCCGCCGTTCGACGTCAAGGAATGCCAGCAGCGCGGCCTGACCTATGCATCGCCGCTGCGCGCCAAGGTGCGCCTGGTGATCCTGGACAAGGAATCGCCGACCAAGCCGGTGATCAAGGAGATGAAGGAGCAGGAAGTCTACATGGGCGAGCTGCCTCTGATGACGGTCAACGGCTCGTTCGTGATCAACGGCACCGAGCGCGTCATCGTGTCGCAGCTGCACCGTTCGCCGGGCGTGTTCTTCGAGCATGATCGCGGCAAGACCCATTCGTCGGGCAAGCTGCTGTTCTCGGCACGTATCATTCCTTACCGCGGCTCGTGGCTGGACTTCGAATTCGATCCGAAGGACATCCTGTACTTCCGCGTCGACCGTCGCCGCAAGATGCCGGTCACGATCCTGCTCAAGGCCATCGGCATGACGTCCGAGCAGATCCTCGCCAACTTCTTCGTGTTCGACAATTTCGCACTGCGGTCGGAAGGTGCAGAGATGGAATTCGTCGCTGAGCGCCTGCGTGGCGAAGTGGCGCGTTTCGACATCACTGACAAGTCGGGCAAGGTGCTGGTCGCCAAAGACAAGCGTATCAACGCCAAGCATGTGCGCGACATCGAAGCTGCTGGCATCAAGCACATCTCGGTGCCGGAAGAGTACCTGCTGGGCCGTGTGCTGGCGACCAATGTCGTCGACCCGGACACCGGTGAAGTCATCGCTGTGGCGAACGACGAACTGACCGACGAACTGCTGGGTCGCCTGCGTGATTCCAACATCGTCGACATCCAGACCCTGTACACCAACGATCTGGACCAGGGCGCGTACATTTCGCAAACCCTGCGTACCGATGACACCGCCGACCAGATGGCTGCGCGCGTGGCGATCTATCGCATGATGCGCCCCGGCGAGCCGCCGACCGAAGAATCGGTTGAGGCCCTGTTCAACGGCCTGTTCTACAGCGAAGACCGTTACGACCTGTCGGCTGTGGGCCGCATGAAGTTCAACCGTCGCGTTGGCCGCGACGAGCTGACCGGCACCATGACGCTGTCGAACGACGACATCCTGGCCGTCATCAAGATCCTGGTCGAGCTGCGCAATGGCCGCGGCGAAGTCGATGACATCGACCACCTCGGTAACCGTCGCGTGCGTTGCGTCGGCGAACTGGCCGAGAACCAGTTCCGTGCCGGCCTCGTGCGTGTCGAGCGCGCCGTCAAGGAACGCCTCGGCCAGGCCGAAGCGGATAACCTGATGCCGCATGACCTGATCAACTCCAAGCCGATCTCGGCTGCTATCCGCGAGTTCTTCGGTTCGTCGCAGCTGTCGCAGTTCATGGACCAGACCAACCCGCTGTCGGAAATCACGCACAAGCGTCGCGTTTCCGCACTGGGCCCGGGCGGCCTGACGCGCGAACGCGCCGGCTTCGAAGTCCGTGACGTGCACCCGACCCACTACGGCCGTGTGTGCCCGATCGAAACCCCGGAAGGTCCGAACATTGGCCTGATCAACTCGCTGGCGCTGTATGCGCGCCTGAACGAGTACGGCTTCCTCGAAACCCCGTACCGCAAGGTCCACGGCGGCAAGGTGACCGACCAGATCGATTACCTGTCGGCGATCGAAGAAGGCCGCTACATCATCGCCCAGGCGAACGCGACCATCGATGCGTCGGGCAGCCTGTCCGATGAACTGGTGTCGGCACGTGAAGCTGGCGAAACGATCCTCGTGTCGCCGGAGCGCGTGCAGTACATGGACGTGGCCCCAGGCCAGATCGTGTCGGTCGCAGCTTCGCTGATTCCGTTCCTCGAGCACGATGATGCGAACCGCGCACTGATGGGCGCCAACATGCAACGTCAGGCCGTGCCTTGCCTGCGCCCGGAAAAAGCCTTCGTCGGTACCGGCGTCGAGCGTACCGTGGCGGTTGACTCGGGCACCACCGTGCAGGCGCTGCGTGGCGGTGTCGTCGACTACGTCGATGCAGGTCGTATCGTGATTCGTGTGAACGACGACGAAGCCCAGGCGGGTGAAGTCGGCGTCGACATCTACAACCTGATCAAGTACACCCGTTCCAACCAGAACACCAACATCAACCAGCGTCCGATCGTGAAGGTGGGCGACCGTGTCGCACGTCGCGATGTGATCGCTGACGGCGCATCGACCGACCTCGGCGAACTGGCTCTCGGCCAGAACATGCTGGTCGCGTTCATGCCGTGGAACGGCTACAACTTCGAAGATTCGATCCTGATCTCGGAAAAGGTGGTGGCAGATGACCGCTACACCTCGATCCACATCGAAGAACTGTCGGTGGTTGCTCGCGACACCAAGCTCGGACCGGAAGAAATCACCCGCGATATCTCGAACCTGGCTGAGAACCAGCTGGCGCGTCTGGATGAATCGGGCATTGTCTACATCGGCGCAGAAGTCGAAGCCGGTGACGTGCTGGTCGGTAAGGTCACCCCGAAGGGCGAGACCCAGCTGACCCCGGAAGAGAAGCTGCTGCGCGCGATCTTCGGCGAAAAAGCATCGGACGTGAAAGACACCTCGCTGCGCGTGCCGTCGGGCATGATCGGCACCGTGATCGACGTGCAGGTCTTCACCCGTGAAGGCATCCAGCGTGACAAGCGCGCACAGCAGATCATCGACGATGAACTGAAGCGCTATCGCCTGGACCTGAACGACCAGCTGCGTATCGTCGAAGGCGATGCCTTCCAGCGTCTGGAGCGCATGCTGATCGGCAAGGTCGCCAATGGCGGTCCGAAGAAGCTGGCCAAGGGCACCAAGATCGACAAGGCTTACCTCGACGATCTGGACAAGTACCACTGGTTCGACATCCGTCCGGCGGACGACGATGCAGCAACGGCCCTGGAAGCGATCAAGGAATCGATCGCCGAGAAGCGCCACCAGTTCGACCTCGCGTTCGAAGAGAAGCGCAAGAAGCTCACCCAGGGCGATGAACTGCCGCCGGGCGTGCAGAAGATGGTCAAGGTCTACCTCGCGGTGAAGCGTCGCCTGCAGCCTGGCGACAAGATGGCAGGTCGTCACGGTAACAAGGGTGTGGTTTCGCGCATCGTGCCGGTCGAAGACATGCCGTACATGGCGGACGGTACCCCGGCCGACATCGTGCTGAACCCGCTGGGCGTCCCGTCGCGTATGAACGTCGGCCAGGTGCTGGAAGTTCACCTCGGCTGGGCAGCGAAGGGTCTGGGCCTGCGTATCGGCGAAATGCTGAAGGCGCAAGCGAAGGCGAACGAAGTGCGCGGCTTCCTGAAGAAGATCTACAACGAATCGGGCCGTTCGGAAGACCTCGATGCCTTCTCGGATGCTGAAGTGCTGTCGCTGGCCGACAACCTGAAGCATGGCGTCCCGTTCGCGACCCCGGTCTTCGATGGCGCGCACGAGAGCGAGATCCATCGCATGCTGGACCTTGCGTACCCGGACGACATCGCTGCCAAGCTGGGCATGACCCCGTCGAAGAACCAGGTCACGATGTATGACGGCCGCACCGGCGAAGCTTTCGAGCGCACCGTGACCGTCGGCTACATGCACGTGCTGAAGCTGCACCACCTGGTCGACGACAAGATGCACGCACGTTCCACCGGCCCGTACTCGCTCGTTACCCAGCAGCCGCTGGGCGGCAAGGCGCAGTTCGGCGGCCAGCGCTTCGGCGAGATGGAAGTGTGGGCACTGGAAGCCTATGGCGCCTCGTACGTGCTGCAGGAGATGCTGACCGTGAAGTCCGACGACGTGAATGGCCGTACCAAGGTGTACGAGAACCTCGTCAAGGGCGATCACGTGATCGACGCCGGCATGCCGGAATCCTTCAACGTTCTCGTGAAGGAAATCCGCTCGCTGGGTATCGACATCGACCTCGAGCGCGACTGAGCCTGACGTTTCCGGAGGCCTTGTGCCTCCCGGCCACTGCGCGGGACGTGCCGGCGCAGTGGCCGACGAAAGATTAATTTTTCACGCCACCTTGGAGTGATACATGAAAGCACTGCTCGATCTATTCAAGCAAGTTCAGCAAAACGAACAATTCGACGCGATCAAGATCGGCCTCGCGTCGCCGGAGAAGATCCGTTCGTGGTCGTATGGCGAAGTCAAGAAGCCCGAGACCATCAACTACCGTACCTTCAAGCCGGAACGTGACGGCCTGTTCTGCGCCAAGATCTTTGGCCCGATCAAGGACTACGAGTGCCTGTGCGGCAAGTACAAGCGCCTGAAGCACCGCGGCGTCATCTGCGAGAAGTGCGGCGTCGAAGTCACGCTGGCGAAAGTCCGCCGTGAGCGCATGGGCCACATCGAACTGGCTTCGCCGGTCGCGCACATCTGGTTCCTGAAGTCGCTGCCGTCCCGTCTGGGCATGGTGCTCGACATGACTCTGCGCGACATCGAACGCGTGCTGTACTTCGAAGCCTACGTCGTGACCGATCCGGGCATGACCCCGCTGAAGAAGTGCCAGATCATGTCGGAAGACGACTACGCCGCCAAGTACGAAGAGTACGGTGACGACTTCATCGCCCACATGGGCGCCGAAGGCGTGCGCGAACTGCTGCGCACGATCGATATCGATCGTGAAGCCGAACAGCTGCGCACCGACCTGCGCGAGTCGAAGTCCGAAGCCAAGATCAAGAAGTACGCGAAGCGCCTGAAGGTTCTTGAAGCGTTCCAGCGCTCGGGCATCAAGCCCGAGTGGATGATCATGGAAGTGCTGCCGGTGCTGCCGCCGGAACTGCGTCCGCTGGTGCCGCTGGACGGCGGCCGCTTTGCGACCTCGGACCTGAACGACCTGTATCGCCGCGTCATCAACCGTAACAATCGTCTGAAGCGCCTGATGGAACTGCGCGCGCCGGAAATCATCACGCGCAACGAAAAGCGCATGCTGCAGGAAGCCGTCGACTCGCTGCTCGACAACGGCCGCCGTGGCAAGGCCATGACTGGCGCCAACAAGCGTCCGCTGAAGTCGCTGGCTGAAATGATCAAGGGCAAGGGCGGTCGTTTCCGTCAGAACCTGCTGGGTAAGCGCGTCGACTACTCGGGCCGTTCGGTCATCGTGGTGGGTCCGCAGCTGAAACTGCATCAGTGCGGCCTGCCGAAACTGATGGCGCTGGAACTGTTCAAGCCCTTCATCTTCAACAAGCTGGAGCTGATGGGTCTGGCAACGACCATCAAGGCTGCGAAGAAGCTGGTCGAGATGCAAGAGCCGGTGGTCTGGGACATCCTCGAAGAAGTGATTCGCGAGCACCCGGTGATGCTGAACCGCGCACCGACCCTGCACCGCCTCGGTATCCAGGCGTTCGAGCCGGTCCTGATCGAAGGCAAGGCGATCCAGCTGCACCCGCTGGTTTGCGCAGCGTTCAACGCTGACTTCGACGGTGACCAGATGGCGGTCCACGTGCCGCTGTCGATCGAAGCGCAGATGGAAGCGCGTACCCTGATGCTGGCATCGAACAACGTGCTGTTCCCGTCCAACGGCGAACCGTCGATCGTGCCGTCGCAGGATATCGTGCTGGGTCTGTACTACGCGACCCGCGAAAAGATCAACGGCAAGAACGAAGGCATGATGTTCCGCGATGTGTCGGAAGTCATCCGTGCGTACGACAACAAGGAAGTCGAACTGACCACCCGTATCACGGTGCGTCTGGTGGAATTCCTGCGTGGCGAGCGCGATGGTGAGTTCGTTGAAGTCAAGAACCGCCACGAGACCACCGTCGGCCGTGCGATCCTGTCCGAGATCCTGCCGAAGGGCCTGCCGTTCTCGGTGCTGAATCGCGCGCTGAAGAAGAAAGAAATCTCGAAGCTGATCAATACCTCGTTCCGCAAGTGCGGCCTGCGTGCAACGGCTGTCTTCGCTGACCAGCTGATGCAGTCGGGCTTCCGCCTCGCGACGCGCGCCGGTATCTCGATCTGCGTCGACGACATGCTGGTGCCGCCGCAGAAGGTCACCATCATCGGCCAGGCCGAGCACGAAGTGAAACAGATCGAGCAGCAGTACGCATCGGGTCTGGTCACTGCCGGCGAACGCTACAACAAGGTCGTTGATATCTGGGGCAAGGCTGGCGATGAAGTCGGCAAGGCGATGATGGAGCAGCTCAAGGTGGAAGACGTCGTCAAGCGCGATGGCACCAAGGGCACCCAGGAATCGTTCAACGCGATTTACATGATGGCCGACTCCGGTGCGCGCGGCTCGGCTGCGCAGATCCGCCAGCTGGCCGGTATGCGCGGTCTGATGGCCAAGCCGGACGGCTCGATCATCGAGACCCCGATTACCGCGAACTTCCGCGAAGGTCTGAACGTTCTGCAGTACTTCATCTCGACGCACGGCGCCCGTAAGGGTCTGGCCGATACCGCGCTGAAGACCGCGAACTCCGGTTACCTGACCCGTCGTCTGGTGGACGTGACCCAGGATCTGGTCGTGATCGAAGACGATTGCGGCACGTCCAACGGCGCGGCCATGAAGGCGCTGGTCGAAGGCGGTGAAGTCATTGAAGCACTCCGCGACCGTATCCTCGGCCGCGTGGCCGCTGCTGACGTCGTCAATCCGGAAACGCAAGAGACTGTGTACGAAGCCGGCACCCTGCTGGACGAAGACGCAGTGGAAGAGATCGAGCGCGTCGGCATCGACGAAGTCAAGGTCCGCACGCCGCTGACCTGCGACACCCGCTACGGCCTGTGCGCGAAGTGCTATGGCCGCGATCTCGGCCGCGGCTCCATGGTCAACGCCGGCGAAGCTGTGGGCGTGATCGCTGCGCAGTCGATCGGCGAACCGGGTACCCAGCTGACCATGCGTACCTTCCACATCGGTGGTGCGGCATCGCGTGCTGCGGTGGCATCGTCGGTGGAAGCGAAGTCGAACGGTACCGTTCGCTTCACCGCCACCATGCGTTACGTCACCAACGGCAAGGGCGACCAGATCGTCATTTCCCGTTCGGGCGAAGTGCTGATCACCGACGACCACGGCCGTGAGCGTGAGCGTCACAAGGTGCCGTACGGCGCGACCCTGATCGTCAAGGATGGCCAGGTCATCAAGGCCGGCACCGCACTGGCGAACTGGGACCCGATGACCCGTCCGATCATCACCGAGTACGCTGGTACCGTGAAGTTCGAGAACGTCGAAGAAGGTTCGACCGTTGCCAAGCAGGTGGACGAAGTCACCGGCCTGTCGACCCTGGTCGTCATCGATGCCAAGCGTCGCAGCAGCGCCGGCCGTACCGTGCGTCCGCAGGTGAAACTGCTGAACGAACAAGGCCAGGAAGTGAAGATTGCCGGCACCGATCACCCGGTGACCATTGGCTTCCAGGTCGGCGCGCTGATCACCGTGAAGGATGGCCAGCAGGTATCCGTCGGGGAAGTGCTGGCACGTATCCCGACCGAATCGCAGAAGACCCGTGACATTACCGGTGGTCTGCCGCGCGTGGCTGAACTGTTCGAAGCACGTTCGCCGAAAGACGCCGGCATGCTGGCCGAGGTCACTGGTACCGTTGCCTTCGGCAAGGAAACCAAGGGCAAGCAGCGACTCGAAATCACCGACATGGACGGCAACAAGCACGAGTTCCTGATTACCAAGGACAAGCAAGTGCTGGTGCACGACGGCCAGGTGGTGAACAAGGGCGAGATGATCGTCGATGGCCCCGCAGATCCGCAGGACATCCTGCGCCTGCTCGGCGCCGAGGCGCTCGCTCGCTATATTGTTGACGAGGTGCAGGACGTCTATCGTCTGCAGGGCGTGAAGATCAACGACAAGCACATCGAAGTCATCGTGCGTCAGATGCTCCGCCGCGTGCAGGTGGTCGATGCCGGCGATACGGGCTACATCCCGGGCGAGCAGGTCGAGCGTTCGGAACTGCTGGACGAGAACGATCGCGTGATCGCCGAGAACAAGCGTCCGGCGACCTTCGAGAACGTGCTGCTGGGTATTACCAAGGCATCGCTGTCGACCGACTCGTTCATCTCCGCTGCATCGTTCCAGGAAACTACGCGTGTCCTGACCGAAGCTGCGATCATGGGCAAGAAGGACGGCCTGCGCGGCCTGAAGGAAAACGTGATCGTCGGCCGCCTGATCCCGGCCGGTACCGGTCTCGCATTCCACCGCGCCCGCAAGGAGAAGGAAAGCTGGGAAGCCGAAGAGCGCGCAGCGATGCTGCAGGCCGAAGCTGCCCGTGCACTGCAGGAAGCCGAAGCTGCTGCCACCGGCGGCGAGCCGGAAGGCGAGCTCTGATAGCCAAGGCCGACAAGGCAAGGGCGGGCCAGTCCCACCTTGCCGGATCGGCAGGCAACGAAAGCTGGCAATAAAGGCAACAAGCAACAAGAAACGGCTCCGGGCGACCGGAGCCGTTTTTATTCCGATAACTTCGCAGTCGCAGTATGATCGGAAGACTATACCTCTTTAGCGTGTGCTGAAGAAAAATCCGCCCGCCACCGGAAGCCCCAGGTTTCCGGCCGGTTGACGGTCAGAACCGCGCCGTTTATACTCGCGAGTTCTCGAATTTAAGCTCGCCCGGGCTTAAGCGCTCTTTGGTCTGCAGTTTCCAGTCCCCCGACGCTTTCCCTCCGTGCCGGCTGTCAGCGGTAGCAAGTAGTATTTTTCGTTTGCTCCGATGAAATACGCCCCCGGTTTTTCCGGGATTTTGCAATACCCTAACTTTGTTGGATATAGACCGATGCCAACCATCAGCCAACTGATTCGCAAACCGCGTACCTCGCTGCGCGTGAAGAGCAAATCGCCCGCGCTGCAGAACAGCCCGCAAAAGCGCGGCGTCTGCACCCGTGTTTACACCACGACCCCGAAGAAGCCGAACTCGGCGCTGCGTAAGGTCGCCAAAGTCCGCCTGACCAACGGTTTCGAAGTCATTTCGTACATCGGCGGTGAAGGCCACAACCTGCAAGAACACAGCGTCGTGCTGATCCGCGGCGGCCGTGTGAAGGATTTGCCGGGTGTGCGTTATCACATGGTTCGCGGCTCTCTGGATACCCAGGGCGTCAAGGATCGTAAGCAGGCGCGTTCGAAGTACGGCGCCAAGCGTGCGAAAGCCGCTGCGAAGTAATTTGTCGTATATCAGTTTCTGCGGTACGCCGCAGATGGAGTCGGCCGGAAGGCCGAGTAAGTGGTCGATCTGATGATCGTCCGCGGCGCAGCGGAGCAATCCGGCGCCAACTGAAGATTGAAAGGAAGATGCAATGCCACGTCGTCGTGAAGTCCCCAAACGCGAAATCCTGCCGGATCCGAAATTCGGTAGCGTTGATGTCGCCAAGTTCGTGAACGTTCTGATGCTGTCCGGTAAAAAATCGGTCGCCGAGAACATCATCTACGGTGCGTTCGAACACATCCAGACCAAGAGCGGCAAAGATCCGCTGGAAGTCTTCACTGCAGCAATCGGCAACTGCAAGCCGATGGTCGAAGTCAAATCCCGTCGTGTCGGTGGTGCGAACTACCAGGTGCCGGTTGAAGTGCGTCCGGTCCGCCGTATGGCGCTGTCGATGCGCTGGCTGCGTGAGGCTGCCAACAAGCGCAGCGAAAAGTCGATGCCGCAACGCCTCGCCGGCGAACTGCTCGAAGCAGCTGAAGGCCGCGGTGGCGCGATGAAGAAGCGTGACGAAGTGCACCGCATGGCAGAAGCGAACAAGGCGTTCTCGCACTTCCGCTTCTGATAGTCGGGGCGGCGCGCGAGCGCCTTGCCCCACCCCAAAGGCAACGCCGGGCTGGCCATTTCATGGCGCCCGGTTTCGTACATTGAGAAAGCTTAGGATTTATCATGGCTCGCAAGACTCCCATTGAGCGTTACCGCAACATCGGTATTTCCGCTCACATCGACGCCGGCAAGACCACCACCACTGAGCGCATCCTGTACTACACCGGTGTGAACCACAAGATCGGTGAAGTGCACGACGGTGCAGCAACCATGGACTGGATGGAGCAGGAACAAGAGCGCGGCATCACCATTACGTCCGCTGCGACCACCTGCTTCTGGAAGGGCATGGCCAACAACTTCCCCGAGCATCGCATCAACATCATCGACACCCCGGGTCACGTTGACTTCACCATCGAAGTCGAGCGTTCGATGCGCGTGCTCGACGGCGCTTGCATGGTTTACTGCGCCGTGGGTGGCGTGCAGCCGCAGTCGGAAACCGTCTGGCGTCAGGCCAACAAGTACGGCGTGCCGCGCCTGGCCTTCGTGAACAAGATGGACCGTACCGGTGCCAACTTCTTCAAGGTCTACGAGCAGATGCGCGCTCGCCTGAAGGCGAACCCGATCCCGATCCAGGTGCCGATCGGTGCTGAAGACAACTTCCAGGGCGTGATCGACCTGGTCAAGATGAAGGCCATCATCTGGGACGACGCGTCGCAGGGCATGAAGTTCGACTACGTCGACATCCCGGCCAACCTGGCTGACACTGCACAAGAATGGCGCGAGAAGATGGTTGAGGCTGCTGCCGAAGCCACCGAAGAGCTGATGAACAAGTACCTCGAAGAGGGCGACCTCTCCGAAGAAGACATCAAGCTTGCGCTGCGTACCCGTACCATCGCCGGCGAAATCGTCCCGATGATGTGCGGCACCGCCTTCAAGAACAAGGGCGTGCAGCGCATGCTTGACGCCGTGATCGAACTGCTCCCGTCGCCGGTTGATATTCCGCCGGTCGAAGGCACCGACGAGAACGAGCAGCCTGCAAGCCGCAAGGCCGATGACAGCGAGAAGTTCTCGGCACTGGCATTCAAGATCATGACCGACCCGTTCGTCGGCCAGCTGATCTTCTTCCGCGTCTATTCGGGCGTGGTGAATT
>JACCDR010603068.1_pt1 | contig 15500 bp, 15 predicted proteins | sample 7446431 | NCBI WGS metagenome assembly JACCDR01 (sample SAMN15323443, study PRJNA562643) | freshwater metagenome | isolation source: river surface water | place: USA:Blue River Watershed | collected 2017-08-17 | reverse complement strand
CTCGCGACGATGGCCTGCATGTCGGGGGCGATGAGCTGGCCCGACAGGGTGAGGTTGCATGCTTGCACCTCTTGCAGGCTGGCGGTGATGGCCTGCATGTCGGGGGCGCTGAGCTGGCCCGACAGGGTGAGGTTGGATGCTTGCACCTCCTGCAGGCTCGCATCAACAGCCTGCAGGTCGGGGGCGATGAGCTGGCCCGTGAGGGTGAGGTTGGACGCCTGCACATCCTGTAGCGAGGCAGTGGTTGCCGCCACAGTGTTTGCAGCCAGGTCAGATGCCCACACCCCCTGCTCGACCTGCAGGTTGAACGCATACACGTCCCCGCCTCTGATTGTGACTGCATCCATCATCTCGGCGCTCACATTCTGGGCGGTCAGCTGTGTCACCCACGCGGTGTCAGTGATCTCCGCGTTGTATGCACGCACGGTGGTATACTCTGCAGTCTCCGCCCGAAAGTTGGATGCAGTCAGAGAAGATGCATCTACCGTGTCCAAAGTCAGGTTGCACGCAGACAGGGTGTTGATGGTGGCCATCTCGATGGTGGCTTGTGCAGCAGCGAGGGTGGTGGTAGACAACGTGTTGATCCATGCGGTGGTGTCTATGGACACGCTGGTGGCTTGAATGTTGCTGGCGAGCAGGCTGCTGTCGAGACGCAGGTTGCTAGCATACGCCTCGGAGCACTCCATGGTTCGTGCGCTGATGAATTCAATGTTGCCCACCATTGCGTCGATCTGCTGCGCCCAGGCCACCTGTGATACATGCAGGTTGCACGCAACCAGGTGGCCAGCCACCATGCCGTTGCCTTGCACGTCCAGGGTGGTGGTCGCCAGGTTGCTGATTTGGGCCACATCAAGCACGCCCGTCGCGACAGCCAACGCATTCGCCTCCAAGCTGCGGGCAGTGACTGCATTGTTCACCCACACATTGCTCGCCTCGAGCACCACGACCCTGGCCTCCTCGATCAGGGCCAGCCCCGCGACAGCTAGGTTGCAGGTGTCCAGCTGCAGGTCGACCCGCACATTGCTGAAGCCCCCGACCCCCGCGTCCAGGGTCTGTACTTTGGCGCTGTCGGAGAGCAAGGCGCGGATGTTCGCATTTGATGCCGTGAGGTCTCCGCATGTGATGAGTGGGAACTGGGCGTTGCATGCGCGCAAGTAGGTGGCCATGAGATCAGATGACACGATATTGGATGAGACGAGATTGGCTGAGACGAGATTGGAGGAGACCACCAGGGTGCCTGCTTCAAAAATCTCGGCCGTCTGGCTGCTCGCGATGAGGTTGCAGGTGCGCAGCTCAGAGATTTGAGCGCTAGTCGTGGCCAGTGAGCTTGTGTTGACATGCAATGCGGACATGTTGCAGGCGGCCACATTGCCGGTGGTCAAGTTGCCGGTGGTCAAGTTGCTGGCGGTCAAGTTGCAGGCAGTCACATCGCGAGCACTCAGATTGCTGGCAACCACATCGCTGGCAACCATTGTGCGCACGTTCACATTGCATGCGTTCACCTCGCGGGCACTAACGTTGGATGCAGCCACGTTGCAGGCGCTCACGTTGCAGGCCTCGAGGGTCCCCACGCTCGCAGCATAGGGCACTGCCAGGTTGGAGGCTGACAACCTGCTGTTGGGCGCGTCCAGGTTCACGGACAGACGCACCTGCGAATCGCTGACCGTGAGGGGCGCGAGCCGAGGGAAAGCCCCCCGCAGGCATCCGACGTGTAAGCGCGCGTTGCTGTCATAGCACATCAGCAGGTCATCTTCAGTAACATCCGCAAAGACAAACGCGTTGCTGGGCGCCAGCGCGACCAGGGCGTCCAGGGTCATGAGTGTTGCGTCTGTCTGTTGCGTCTGTCTGATGCGTCTGTCTCAGCCTGCTGGCCATGGGGCAGAAAAACCCGGCGAGGAACATGGCGCAGATGATGGCTCGTCCGTGACAGCGCGGTTGGCTCGTCCGTGGAGCATGCTTTGTTTTGTGAGCTGGCTGGCAGACGCTTGTGCTCCGCTGCTTGGGGCCCTGCGTGCGCCGCTGCACCCCTCACCGAACGACCCTCGCCCATGTCCATGTCCATGTCCGCCACCGGATTCCTTAGACCAGGAGGCATCAGCAGCAGCAGCAGTGCGGGTGGGCATGGTGACAGAGGGGGAGGAGGCGGGGGAGGCGGGGGAGGCGGCGGGAGCATCACGCAGCACCGCGTCGTGGTGGACAGCCGCGAGCGCGACCTCCGTGCGTTCCCCAGCCCCGCGCAGTATGAGGTGAGCCTGGTGAATGACCTCCGTCACGTGGTGTCTGTGCGGCTTGCCAGCGCCGACGTGCCATTTGCTGCGCCGCTGATTGGGGCGCGCTCGAGCACCCTGCCATTCCTGTGGTGGGGCACGGGCGTCGCGGTCCTCATGGAAGCGCGAATGCAAGAGGGTGACTACGCTAGCGGGGCCCTGCTGGCTGCGGAGCTGGGGCGGGCCATGAATGATGCAGGCGCAGATGTCGATGTCTCGCACTCTGGTCGTACGGGGGCGCTGACGATCGCTGCCACTGCGCCCTTCGAGCTCCTTCCCCTGGCGGCCCAGACCGGCAAGCCTGTGACGCTGTCCCGCGTGCTGGGCTTGCCGCACTTGGTTCCTGTGCTGTCCGAAGAGGACCTGACCCCAGCGGACCCGGCGCGCCCCCACGTTGCAACTGCGCCTTTCCGCATCAGCCTCGAGCCCGACAGGTACATCGTTTTACACATGACGCCCAACGCAGAGGTGCTGTACAGCACGGAGGACGCGGTGCACCGGGGCTTCGCGATCATCCCCCTCACCGTCAATCAGCCCATGCAGCAGGCCCTAGGCGCTCACAACGCCATCGAGAAACTATGGTCGCCGTGCTTGGCGCGCCTAACGCGCATCGGCTTCCGCTTTGTGGATTTCCAGGGGGAGTTGTACAACTTCCAGAACCAGGACCACCGGATAGAGCTCGTTTTCACGTGCTGCGCGCCGCTCGGCTACGACGCGCGGGCGTAGCAGCGGCCGTATGAGCGGGCGTGGTAGCGGCATCAGCGGGCACGGCGGTGTCAGGTGCGGGCACGGGGGCGATGTCAGGTGCGGGCACGGGGGCGATGTCAGGCGCGGGCACGGGGGCGGAAGCAGGCATGGACGGCTGAGCCTCGTGACGGGCGACGCTCGCGCCCGCTGCCCAGGCCGCTTCTGCGACGCGACGTGCACGTTCCATGCACTCTGTGACACGCGTGCAGGCCTCGCCCACCGAAGTCGCTGCGGACGTGCCACCGACCATGACCATTGGCAAGCTCGCGGCGACCAGGCCTGCCATCGCGACGCACGCCGCCCAGACCACGTCCATTGCGCGAGACACAAAGGGCGAGCGCAGCATGGAGGACGTGTACGAGTACGCGCTGACGAGAATAGGCGGGACTGTCCGCGCGTCATGCAGCAGCGGGCGAAGCAGATTGCGCATGGTGCGCTCGGCGCCCGCGGTCACTGGCGACAGCAGCCACACCAGGGCGCACAGCTGCAGCACGGGGGAGGAGGCCAGTGCGCCCGCCACCACGCCCGGCGCGGCCCCCGCCAGGCCGCGGGCGAGGGCCTGCGTCGCCCAGAACGCCAGCAATGGGCGAGCGCGCTCGGCGGCCGCCGGGGCTGGGAGCGCGAGCGCGCAGTGCACCGAGAGCATGGCGGGGTACAGGGTGCCGAGATGAAACACGAACATGTGGATGACCGCGGACACAAGCGCCATGGTGGAGGCTCCTGCCTTGCCTTGCCTTGCCTTGCCTGCCTGTGTTTGAGCTCCTCCCCACCCTGGGCCGCCCCCCCCTTTATGCCGCGCGGCCCCAGTGTTCTTTTTTTGCCGCCATCAACTGTAAGGCTTCGCTCCCTGTGGCCCGGTTTGTGTTTGGGAGAGTCATCACAATCACACGTGATGCTGCAAATACGGAAGCATGCATCGTTCCGCCTGATCGAGCCGCGGCAAAAGGTGTACGTGGTCTCGGTGACACCCTCGCGCTCGCGGTGGTGTGACGAGCGATTCCTGACCGCCACCTACCAACCCCGCGCGGAGACGCAGCCTGTCCTGCTCACGTTCATACACTGGACGACGGCGCGCATGGCGGCCCACCCGGTGCTCAAGCAGCTGCCGGACCTGGAGCCCGGCGCGGTGTCCATCCGGGTGATGGAGGCCCGCGAAGCCGCGTGCATGGCGTTCGACCACCTGCACATGGACCTTGTGGTCGCGCATCGCTGTGCATCGCACACGAATGATGAGTGGACGATTGGGTACGCCAAGCGCGGCTGCTCTTCGTTGGCGGACGTCGCTTGGACGTGGCCCACCCCCATGAGCGAAGATGACTGGGAATGACGTGAGGCTGGTTTCGGGCTGGGGGCCCCGCTTCCAGAGCGCTGGTTTCGGGTGGGTCACACTTTTGGAGTGGAGCCAAGCTCGCCTCTCTCTTCCCTGCCTACTAAAGGCCCCCCCTCCTGCCTGGCCTCCCCCATTGGAAGAAGGGAAGGCCCATTGAAAGGCGCCCAGCCCAGCCCCAGGCCCAGCATGAAGCGCGAGCGGCAGGACCTGACGGACTCCCTGTGGATCACATGCTGGTCTGCGCAGCAGGACCTGTACCTGGTGCGGGCGGATCAGCAACGCAGCCAACTGTTTGTCCGGCAGATCAAGCGGTCCCCCCCCACCAGCGAGTCGGGGTCGCCCATGTACCTACCGCTCAACCCCCCGGAAGCCGCAGAAGCTCCGGAAGCCGCGGAAGCCGCGGAAGCCCCGGAAGCCGCGGAAGCCCCGGAAGCCGCGGAAGCCGCGGAAGCCCCCAAGACGTGCAGGTCGTGGGGCGACCTGCGCCTGATGCACATCCTCAGCATGCCGACCTGGCTGACCGTGATGGGCAGCCCGCACCTGCGGCAATCGTTGATGATGATGTCCGCGCAGCCCACGGCGCCAGCAGGGGTGGTGGTGCTCAGCGTGTTTGACAGCACGTACAACGTGGTGCCGCTGTCTGAGTGCTACGTACCACGCACCACAAAGCGCGCCACCCCGGGCGCGCATGGCGCGGCCCTGTCCATGGCGGACAACACGCCGGTATACGCATTTGTTCGCATCCTGGAGGACCCGCAGTGCGCGGAGGAGCCCCGCCTGTGGTTCCCAACAGAGGCGGACGTGTGCACCCAGGAGTGGGGGGCATGGTGCACGCGTGCGCTGAGCGCTGTCCGCGCCGTGGTGCACCAGAAAATGTACCGTGCCAGCCTGTACGAGACGCCAGGCGATGAGCAGCTGCAGCACCAGCAGCGCCTGCTTGCCTCTCAGCACGTCGCGCAGTCGCTGGACTGGGATGTGAAGCATCGGCTGGACAAGAACCTGCTGGAAGTGTTCCGGGCGCGCAGCAGCAAGAAGCGCAGGGGGAATGGCGCGCCCCCCCCGCCGGTCATCGACCAGGACTGCTGGATGAGCCTGGCCAGATACGCCGGGCTGCAAATGGCGTTTGCCTACGAGTCGCCCCAGCCTCAGGCCAACCAGGCCGCGCTGGAGGTGCTCAGCTACCTGGTGCACCCCCTCATCCAGGCCCTCGCGCGCAGCAAGGTCAGCGGGCGAGGGGGCGGGGGCGTGGAGCCGCACCTGTGCTTCCCGAGCACGCTCTCCCCGCTGATGCACGAGTGGCACCGCAGCATGGCTCCAGGCATGTACGAGACTGTGCGCATGTGGAGCACCGGCGCGCGCGTGATGTCCCAGCTCCTGGGGAAGACGGAGAAGACGGAGCAGCTGGACGAGCTGCTGGGGTCGCACATGGCAACCCTGAGCAACATCGAGACCGAGGGGGTCAAGGCGGTGCAGCGGCTGATGCATTTCACGCGGTCTGGCGCTGGCGTGGTGGAGCCGGAGCCCTGGGTCAAGGTATGGGCGCACGTGGCGCGCGTGACGCGGGATGTGCAGCGCAAGGCGGATGAGGCGGCTGGTGGGTTGACTGAGGAGGAGAAGCGCCTGTCAGCGGATGCTCACCAAGTGATGCAGCGCACGTTTGCCATCCTGCACGCAAGCATCGCCATCCAGGGGGTCCAGGGCGTCCAGGGCGTCCAGGGGGTCCAGGGCGTCCAGGGGGTCCAGGGCGTCAGCCGAGGCTGACGCACACCGGCGTTCGGCTGAAGCGGCACCCGACGCGTCCGCCCTGGCTGGCTGCGCACGCTGCGAAGGAGGTGGCGAGTCGGGTGCCCTCCACATCGCCAGGCTCGTTGGTTGTGGCCCGCACGTGCACTTCGTGCTGGAGCACCTCGGCCACCAGGGCTTTGAGGAGGTTGCTGTTCTTGACGGGGTGCTTGGTCTTGGTGATCCACCCCGTGCGCTCCCACAGGGACGCCCATTCATTGATGACCTTTACCACATAGAGGGAGCTAGTGATGCATACGATGAGTGTGGGATGAGTAGAGCTAGAGCTAGTGCTGAGATCCCCATGGCCCGGTGCTGGCTGCATGCGCTGCGCATCATTATGGGATGATGCTGCTGGCGATGCTCCCAGGCCCCGGGTGGCATGGTCTCCAAGGTCTTCAAGGTCTTCAATGTTGGCCCTGGCCCTGTTGTCGTCGCAATCCCTGTGACAATGCACCCTGCTGCTCGTCAATACACCCACCGCGGCGCGAATGCCCTCAATCGCGGCGGTCAGCTGCATACTCTGATTGGTGATGCCTGGCTGCCGCACAAACTTCGCAAAGCTACTGTACATGCTTGTTGAGTCTAGGTCTAGGGGCAATTGAGTGCTAGAGAGGGAAGCGGCAGTGTGGTTGTTGTGAGTCCATTCGATAGCCGGCGCGCTCGCATGCTCCTTGTCTGATTGTAAGCAATCTGATTGTAAGAAACACGGTGTGTGCGCAGCTGCATGTGCATGATCAGCGTGGGTCATGTGAAAACCATATGCTCCACATGCCCGCCGTGTGCCAGGGAAAAAACAGCCACCCTCTGTGTACACTCTCAAAATCATTTGGCGCTCGGGACAAGGGAGATCTGCAGCAGCTGACACACTGATGTGCTGAACAGGGCCACGCTCGCGACACGCGGGACAATAAATGGTGGGTAATTGATACCTAACGAGCAGCCGGAAAATAAATGCGGGTGCCGATGCCAAACGGCAAGCCAGAGCCAGGAGGCATAAGGCAGGACACAGAGGAGGGCACATACACTGCACATACATGAGAGGAGGGTTGGAGGCCTTCGCCGCTCTGCCCTGCCGTTCCAACGCTGCTGCTCATCTGATTGCGCCATGGCCACGCAACCTCCGGCGCTGCCATCCATCTTGCGCGCGAGCTTCCTCAGCGCGCGCCCAGCGCCCGCTGCATTGGTCTACGGGAGCGTCGGGAGCGTCGGGAGTGTCGGGAGTGTCGGGAGTGTCGGGAGTGTCGGGAGCGTCGGGAGTAGGTCGACCACCATGAACAACACGGGCGTCCTGGGGTCGCGCACCAGCGAGGTCCTGGCCCTGAACATGATGCTGGACGAGTCGAGCCCGAGGGCCCCGCAGCCGCCCGCGGGGCGGGTGGCGCTGAAGGCCCACCAGCTCGCGCTGCTGCACCGCTGTCAGATGCTGGAGCAGGGGGACGTGCCCGAGGACATGCTGGGGTACGGGCACCGGCGTTCTTCGCACGCCCTGACCCTGGACGGGCACTCCGAGGTCCGGATGCGCACGCGGATGGGCATCCTCGCGGACCGCGCAGGCTCGGGCAAGTCGTTTGTTGTGCTGAGCCTGGTGCTGGGCGACCTCGCCGTGGAGGATCAGCATCCCGCCGTGGACCCGCTGGTCGTGAGCATGGCGGGTGGCCAGATCACCCTGTACGCCGCCCCGCCAGAGCGGCCGGTGCTCCGCCTCACGCTCATCGTCGTGCCGCACACCATGGTCACGCAGTGGCGAGAGTACGTGACGCGCTTTGCGCCTTCGCTCAGCCTCGCGGTGGTGAACCGCCGGCAGCACCTGGCCAATGTGCGGGACATGCACCAGCTGCGGGCCCTTGACCTGCTCATCGTGACGACCACGTTCTACCCGGACATCGTGGACCGCCTGGCCACGGTCGGCTGTCGCGTGCGGCGCGCAGTCTACGATGAGGCGGACAACCTGCCCCTCACCTCCCCCCACAGCGTGGACGCGCTGTTCACCTGGTATGTCAGCGCGTCCTATGGCAACATGCTGTACCCGCGGGGCACGATGCTGCCCACCTATCACACGCTGCCGGCGGTGCGGACGTCGCCCGCCCTGATGGAGTGCCTGCAAGACCCCACGCTGCGCATGGTGCAAGGCATGCGGGCGTCCGGCGCGCTCCGTGCGCTGTTCCTGGGGCTCGCGACCCGCCGCAACGTCACGCGTGCGCTGGTGGTGCGCAACTCGGACGACTTTGTGGCCGCCTCGATTGACCTGCCAGAGATGATTGTGCATCGCGTGCGGTGCCCCAACCCCGCGCTACTGCGCGTGGTGCATGGCGTGGTGGACGCGCCCGTGATCCAGTGCCTGAACGCGGGGGACATCATGGGCGCGCTGCAGTGCGTGGCCCCCAGCAACCGCACGACCGACGAGGACAGCCTGGTGCTCCTGCTGCTGGACCGCATGGCAGTCCGGGTGCGCAACCTGGAGGTGCGCATCTCGGCGGTGGAGACACTCGAGGCCGAGCCTGGCGCATCGGGGATCAGCGGCGAGCTGGCGGGCCTGCGCAAGGAACGGGACGACGTGCAGCGCCGCATGGCGATCGTGCGCGAGCGCATCACGTCGGCGGACACATGCTGCATTTGCTGTGACAACATCTGCAACAAGACCGCGGTGCCCTGCTGCGACAGCACCTTCTGTTTCAAGTGCATCACCAAGTGGGTGGTCACGCGCAAGGAGACGTGCCCGCTGTGCAAGGCGCGGCTGGTGCCCAACGACCTGCTGGTTGTGCAAGATGCAGCTGTGACGCCCGTGCGTCAGGTGGTCGGGCCGTCCTACTCCTCGGCCGCCGCCGCCCAGGAGCAGGAGGAGCAGCAGGAGCAGGAGGAGGCGGAGGATGGACGCCCAGAGCGCATCGCGGCGCGCCTCGCCCGGAGCGGCAGCGGCAGCAGCAGCCTGACAAAGCTGCAGGTGCTGCAGCGCATCATCACAGCGCGCCGTCGCGACGAGGCAGCCAAGCTGCTCATCTTCTCGTCCAACGAGAACACATTCGTGGAGGTGTCGCGGATCCTCACGAGCTGCGGCATGCGCTTCGCGCAGCTGAAGGGCAACGGCGGGTGCGTCAACAACATCCTGTCGGACTATCGGGGCTCCGCGCTGGATGCCCTGCTGATCAACACGACGCACTATGGCAACGGCCTCAACCTGGAGAACACCACGGACGTGATCCTCTTCCATCGCTTTGGGACGGAGATCGAGCACCAGGTGCTGGGCCGAGCCATGCGCATGGGCCGCACGGTCCCGCTGCACGTGTGGTACCTGCTGTACGAGTGCGAGGACATGCCCGCGCCCAGCGAGGCCGCCTGAGGCCTGCACCCTGCCTGAGCCTAAGGCCCACAGCCAGAGGGGGAAGATAGCAGGGAGCAGGAAGATCACTCACACCACGGCGCAGCAGCATGGATCTAGCGGCGCCTGCGGTCTCATTTGTGGGCTTCCACGATGTGTGGACATACTACTGCCATGCGCCAGAGAGCGATGATTGGACGACCTCAAGCTACGTCAGGCTCGGGGACGTGAGCACGGTGCAGGACTACTGGGCGATGCAGGACGCCCTGGACCCGTGGCTGACGGCGGGCATTTTCTTCGTGATGCGGGAGGACGTGTACCCGTGCTGGGATGATCCCGCCAACTTGCGGGGCGGCTGCCTGTCCATGAAGGTCACCCGGGACCAGCTGCGCCCCATGTGGCTGTACCTGACTCAGCGCCTGCTGGGGGAGACCCTGCTGCGCCCGCCCCCGACTGGCGCGGGAGACCCGGGCCCCTCGCCCTTGAATGGCATGTCCGTCAGCCCCAAACGCAACTTCTTCATTGTCAAGCTCTGGCTGCGCACGACGGGCTTGGCAGCCGGGCAGCCGTGGCAGCGGGAGCACTTCGACCTGCCCGCGTCCTACACCTGGGAGGTGCTGTTCAAGTCCAACGAAGAGAGCATCCACATGAGCCACGCGGCACCCGCACCCGCACCCGCACCCGCACCCGCACCCGCGACTGAGCCTGGCCCACGGCTCGCTGCCCTGCCGAGCAGCACGCGCTCGGGAGGCTCGGGAGGCTCAGGAGGGCTCCGACTCGGACATGGCGTCCAGCGGCAGGAGACACAGCTCAGGCAACGGAGCGCAGAGGAGGCGCTCCCAGCCAGCGTCGAGCCAGGTGTCGGCGGCGAGGATGACCCAGGAGCGTGAAAAGGCGGCAAAGCGGGGGTAGCTCAGCACGTGGGCTAATGCAGCCCAGCGAGCGAGGGGGCCCCATGAGCGAGCGACGCGGCGGGTGGCGCGCTTCAGGTGCCACTCCAGGGATAGGGCGGTGTGGTGATCCCACGCCGCGTGTTCTGCGGTGACCAGGAACATGAACTGCCACGGCGCGCCGCCCTGAGCACGGTGCCGATGCGTTGCACGCGCTCCTCCGCTCACCTCGCCATTGTGTTGGCGGATGCGGCGGGCCGGCTGAATTGTGTAGCCCACATACGTTCGCGAGTTTGAGGAGTTGCACAGTGTGTAACACCAGTGCGTCGCCATGTCGTCGACGCCTCTTGTGAAAGGTTGCGAGCAATCTGCGGCCCAGGCAGCCGCAGTCAGTGCTGGTGCTGGCGCTGGTGCTGGTGGTGCTGGTGCTGGTGCTGGTGCTGGTGCTGGTGCTGGTGCTGGTGCTGGTGCTGGTGCTGGTGCTGGTGCGGGCGCTGGCGCGGGGCGCACGATGCTGCTGATGTAGTGGGCGGCGGGCCCGATGGCTGGATGGTGCGCCATAGCAAGTTGGGGCGCAGCACCTGCTGCCAGAATGCCCGTGCGGTGGATTGGTCAAGGATGCCATACTGCACGAAGTGGGACCGCAGCAGGGTGTGCAAGCCGTACACATCCAGCTCCATCAGCTGCTTGGCCCGCGGGCGCGGGGACATGCTGGCCGCCCATGAGGGGCGCGCCGCTGATGAGGTGCAGGGCATGGCCGGCTGCTGCATGCGTAATGTTCTTTGCAAACGGCGTTTCCATGATACAAACGCGAGCCCGGGGTCTCGGACCACCCATGCAGCGGCGGCCACCCCGTCTTTTTTAGGCTGTGAATCGGACTGTGACATCGGTGGATGTGAATGTGGATGTGGATGTGGACGAGGACGTGGCCGCGGGGGCAGCGATTGGTCCATACTCAACTCAGCTACTGCTAGGGGGGGCGAATGTTGTGTGGCACGCTCAGCCGCGCCCGTTTTTTTCATAGCCCAGGGCAGCACGGCACGGCACGGCAGAGCAAAGCAAAGCAGCGCAGCGCAGAAGAAATCAATGCCCATGCTGCCCAAGCGCCTGCTGTACGCAAGCGTTGCGTTCTTGCTCTCGATGGGCCTCATCCTGCTCGCCAAGCCAGCCATGCTGTTCGACGCGGAGGGGCAGCCCCGCCCCTTCGGCACGGCCGGCGCGACCCCGCAGGCAGGCGGGCCCACCGTTTTTTCGCTGGGCGTTGTGACCGCCATCCTCGCCATTCTCTGCGTGTATGTGTTCACATGGCTGGACACCTTCCCGCTGGCGCGCTGAGCTGGGGGGGCCCGCGCGGTGGCATCAGATCAGATCAAGGGAGCCGCCACTGCGGCCCCGTTCCAGGTGGGCAGAAGCAGCCAGGTGCAGGCGAGGGTCGCGCCCATGACCGTATGCAGGAACGTACGGCGACGCACGCTGGGCCCCGGCGCGGAAGAGGTGGCGCGGGTCGCGCTGTCATCGCTTGCCACGCTCAGCGCTGCGTCCAGCCACACGCTCGTGCCCACGCCCACAACGCTCAACGCTGCGCCCAGCAGCGCGGTGGTGGGGGCTGCCTGCTGCGTCACGAGAGTGGCCACGCCCAAGACCAGCAACACGAGCAGTTGGCACGCCGCATACATGACCAGGAACGGGCCGTCTCGCGCAGAAGGCAGCATGTATCGTACAAAGGGCAGGCGCTGCATGCGCGGGACCAGGCGCGGCGCTCGCCGTTGCAGCGCGCTGGCCAGGCCGGTGCTGAGGGCGGCGCTCGCAGCGACAGTGAATGCCACGCCCAGCGGCGCTGGCACGCGGGCCAGGCTGCGTGCGGCGGTGCGGGACCAACGGGGCAGCGCATCATCGGTTGTGCGCGAAGCCATGGCCAGCACTGTCAAGGCGCCACGCTGCAACTCTTGAGCGCCTGCGGCAGTGGTCAGGACAGATGGAGCAGCCATGTGATGCGTGTTGTGTGATGTGTGATGTGCGCGGCCCCGGAGGTGGGCGGCGAGGGGCTGCCTGCTGATGTAGCTGCTGCCCCAGTGAAATAAATTTCCCTGATAATGTTACACCCGCAACCCATCCGCCGCCCGCACGTGGGCCACCCAACATCTGAATCCTCATGTCGAACGCAACCGAGACCTTCATGCTGGGGGGGGGGCTGAAGAAGAAGCGGACCGTCAAGCGCCCCACCGCAGCCAAGAAGCCAGCTGCGGCCAAGAAGGCCGCCAAGAAGCCCGCCAAGAAGGCCGTCAAGCGCCGCGCCGGGGGCGGCCTGGTCGCTGACCTGAGCAAGCTGGCGGTGCCGCTTGCCCTGATGGTCAGCAAGGAGGCGCTGGCCAAGCGCTTCAAGGCGGGCAAGAGGCGCCAGGCCGGCGGCGGCTCCCTGGTGGGCGCGCCCCTGGACGCCACCCCCCTCGCCGCCCCCGCTGCCGCCCCCGCCTCGCCTGCCGCGGAGGCCTTTGGCATGGAGGGTGGCGCTCGGCGCCGGGCCAAGAAGCCCGCCGCCAAGAAGTCCGCTGCCAAGAAGCCCGCCGCCAAGAAGAAGCCCGCCGCCAAGAAGCGCACCACCAAGAAGCGCGTCATGCGCGGCGGCGAGGGCGAGGGCGAGGCGGCTGCCTCCTACTCGTTCCCGCCCACTGAGCCCTCTGGCACCTTTGCCAGCAGCGCCGACGATGCGTTTGGCCCCGTGCAGCAGGGGGGGGCTGCGGCGATGCAGCGGCGCAACGCCCTGGTCGCTCGCGAGTTCCGCGACATGGCCCGCCAGATCCGGTCCATCCTGAAGAGCGGACGGCACTGAGCGTCACAGGGCAGCAGGGGCCCTGGCGACGCGGGCGCCCGCCTGTAGCGTGCGCAGGCGCGCATCGTCGATCGCGGCGGGATCATAGGTGCAGCCCAGGTGCTCCCACGCGGCCCAGCACCGCGCCTGGCTGACCAGTGCGGGCAGGTCTGTGGACGCGCCCTGAGCGGCGCTGGCCTTCAGCAGCGGGTCGCGGGCCAGGGCGCGGGCTACGAGCCACGCGACGTCCGCATCCGGGCCGCGGATACCCAGCGCGCCAACCGGCGCGGCCGGCAGGACGACCAGCGTGCCCCGATACTCAGCCGCCCCGCCGAGCGGGGATGGGAGCGCTGCGGATGTGGCGGCCATGGGTGGTAGCAGCGATGGGAATGGTGGCGGCGCCCCCTTTGTTTGTCCCAGGCAGTCACCGCCCGCCTTAGGTGGGCTTGGCTTGCAGATGACAGCAGGGCCTAAAGCGAGGTGGGCCTGTGTCTGGGATCAGCCACGCACTGGCCACCCCACAGCCATGCTTGTCATCCGGCGGCGTACGGGCGCGGAGATCCGTGCCCTGATGCGTAACCACGGCCCCGCCACCACGGCGGAGGAGGAGGCGCTTCACAGCGGCGCGCACCTGCATCGTCGTTCCTGTGCCCCCGTGAGCGCAATCACGTTCGCTCTCCTCAACCTAGAGGAGAGCGCCGCGCGACTGCAGGCGCACCATGAGGAGGTCGAGGAGGTGCGAGCGGGACGCCTCCCGCCGCCGCCGCGGCCGATCCCGCCCATCCCGCCAGGCAGGCGGGCCCCTCACGCCTGGGCCGAGGCGCAAGAGTACCACCTGGGATGCGCGCATCAGGTCGTGACGCACTGGCTGCGCGAGCACGCGGACGAGGTGTCCGTGCTCCACGCGGAGCGCTTGCAGGCCGACCTGGAAGCCTACATGTACCGAACCAGCACCACGCGCTTCCAGGGCGTGCACATCATCAAGTGAGGGTCATTGATGCATTGACTGGGAAGCACTGGTGCAGCTGTGCAGCTGTGCAGCTGTGCAGCTGTGAAGCCAACCACCTCCCCACAGATGCCCACACTACAGCTCACAGCTCATGCATGCATCGCAGAGTTCTGGTGCGTGCCTTACATTTCGCAGCAGTTCGCGACAGTTCGCAGCAGAAGTGGAGCTCGTGCACGTGCGTGCGGACCGGTGGCACGTCCGCGTTGGATCCAGGCACCGTGCCCAGGGAGACATCTGTTGGCAAACGGTGACCCTCTGGAAGGGGGGCCCTAGGGGGGTGGAACCCCCCAGGTGGGGGAGGTTTGTGGCTTACCTCATGGAGGAGGTGTTGTACCTGTCGATGCGATTGAACTCGCTGAGGACAAGGGGCTCGCCGCGCGCTTCGACCAGCTCCTTCGCGGGCCGCCGGGGCGGGCCGCCGAGATACAGCTGGCGCACGCGGTCTGGGCTCAGCGCGACGTTGTGGTACGTGACGTCCCCGATCTTGCAGTCTGGCAGGGAGGACGCGCCTGGGAGGAGCAGCAGGTCCCCGTTGTTCTGCACGAGGGTGGTGGGCAGGTGCAGGGTGCTGTACAGGGTGTCGTTGAAGTAGTAGCGCACCGCGAGCCCGTTCTCAAAGTCGTTGATGGCCACGTGGTCCTCGAACACGACGGTGTGCAGCGCCCACTTGTTCAGGCCCAGCTTGAGCAGGTTGGCGCGCTTGCTCGGGTCGTCGCGGCTGGGGTTGGGCTTCACCTCCAGCAGGGAGTGCGGGTCCTGCGCCGTGTTGAACTCGACGACCAGGGAATCGTATGTGGGTCCAAAGCGGATGAGGGGGCACTTTGTCAGGACCTGGTTGGCCATGTCGTTCAGCAGCGTCCCATCCGCTTTCATGCGCCTCCAGGACACCAGCTTGGGATCGCCATGCAGCAGGATCGTCTTGTTCGCGACGCTCGCGGGGCTGGTGTTGCCGATGTAGAGCCAGAAGGAGTAGCTGAACTGGGCGCCCCCCCGGCGGTTGATGGAGCGCGTGAGGGGCGCGTAGTTGCTCGCGTCTGGGTCCACGGTCGTCCACGTGCGGTTGGCCACCGTCGCGGTGTGGGCATAGCCCCGCAGCACCACCGTCCTCAGGCTGGCATCCCGTGCCGCGTCTGTACCATCACTGACCAGGCGGTCCGCGCGCAGCAGCGCGAGGGCCAGCACGTACACGAGCAGCACGGCGACCAAGCCCGCCAGCACCTGCGCGGGGACCTGCTGGCCCAGCGCCCACGCCGCAGCCGCGGCGACGGCCGCGACCACGGTGCACAGTACGAAGATGCCCGGCACAGCCAACATTGCGCTGTGGCAGGGGGGGGGTGGGTCAGGCGG
>JACCDR011144698.1_pt1 | contig 15502 bp, 19 predicted proteins | sample 7446431 | NCBI WGS metagenome assembly JACCDR01 (sample SAMN15323443, study PRJNA562643) | freshwater metagenome | isolation source: river surface water | place: USA:Blue River Watershed | collected 2017-08-17 | reverse complement strand
GCCAGCACGGTCGTGATGGCAGCTGTCAGTGTGGTTTTGCCGTGGTCAACGTGACCGATGGTGCCGACGTTGACGTGCGGTTTGGTCCGTTCGAATTTCTCTTTTGCCATTTCTTCAACTCCGAAAAGTAGTGGTCAACAACCAAGACAGAGGGCGCACAACTTGCGTTGCGCGCCCCAAAACTGGTGCCCTTGGCGGGAATCGGACCCGCGACCTCTCCCTTACCAAGGGAGTGCTCTACCACTGAGCCACAAGGGCAAAAAATCTTTCAACAAACTCAAACCGGAAGACTGGAGCGGGAAACGGGAATCGAACCCGTGTCATTAGCTTGGAAGGCTAAGGTTCTACCATTGAACTACTCCCGCATTGATTGCGCCGCATGAGTGGCTGCAGCGCCAATGCTCGGAAACCTTTTCCAATTGCTCTACTTGTCAACCGGCATAAGCCAGTTTGCTGGTGGAGGAGACTGGATTCGAACCAGTGTAGGCGTAAGCCAACAGATTTACAGTCTGCCCCCTTTAGCCACTCGGGCACCCCTCCAGAAGCGAGTCTTAGATTATGCCATCTTTTCTTTGATTTCTGCAAGCTGGCACAAAAATTCTTACCAATCGATCGGTTTTTGAGCGTGCCGCGACAAAAAGTCGTTGGCCAAGGCGAAATGCCCGCAGCCCAAGAATGGCTCAGGCGGGCGCATGGCCGACAAAGGCGATGGGTGGTTGGCCTTCAACACCAGGTGGGGCGAGGCGCCACCCGACGCTTCAATCCCATCACTTTTGGCCTGGGCATGCGCACCCCACAGCATGAACACCACAGCCTGCCCATTTTGGGCCACGGCGCGCACCAAAGCGTCCGTCAACACTTCCCAGCCCCAGCGCGCATGGCTGGCAGGCTGACCGTCTTCCACGGTCAAGCAGGTGTTGAGCAGCAACACGCCTTGGCGAGCCCAATGCACCAAAGAGCCATGAGGCGGCGTGACAACACCCAAGCTTTGCTGCAGTTCCTTGAACATATTGCGCAAGCTGGGGGGAATGCGAACGCCCGCGGGCACCGAAAACGACAAACCCTCGGCCTGACCCGGCCCGTGATAAGGGTCCTGCCCCAAAATCACGACACGGACCTGATCCAGTGGCGTCAATGCCAGCGCACGAAACGGCTCCGGCGGGTACACCACCGCACCCGCGGCCAGCCGCTCAGCCAATCTGGCCGACAGACGCTGCCCCACGTCAGACTCCAGGAAATCGGCCACCAAAGACCGCCATGCGGGTGGCAGATCCGTCAGCACGGGCGGCCAAACGGTCAGGTGCCCGGCAGCCGGCACCTGGTCATCAAAAGGCAGGCCTTGCTGCGACACAGTTTCAGGCGAACAACTTGGCCAGGGCTTCGCCTGGCTCGGCGGCGCGCATGAAGGCCTCGCCCACCAGGAAGGCGTGGACGTTGGCGTCACGCATGCGCTTCACGTCGGCCGCATTCCAAATGCCGCTTCCGGTGACCAAAAGGCGGTCCGCCGGCACGTCGGGCAACATGTCGAGCGTGGTTTGCAGTGTCACTTCAAAAGTGCGCAAGTTGCGGTTGTTGATGCCAACCAGTCGGGTCTTGAGCTTCAAGGCCCGGTCCAGCTCGGCGCGGTCGTGCACCTCCACCAGCACCGCCATGTCCAGACTTCGCGCAATGGCTTCCAGATCGGCCATTTGGGCATCGTCCAAACAGGCCGCGATCAACAAAATGGCATCTGCGCCCATGGCCCGGGCCTCGTAGACCTGGTAAGCATCGATCATGAAATCCTTGCGCAGCACAGGCAGGTCACAGCTCGCGCGGGCTTGCTTGAGGTAGTCCACACTGCCCTGGAAAAACTGCTTGTCTGTTAAAACCGATAAACAGGCCGCGCCGTGCTCGGCATAGCTTTGCGCGATGTCTGCAGGAACGAAATCGGCGCGCAACACGCCTTTGGAGGGGCTGGCCTTTTTGATTTCGGCGATCACCGCCGCTTGCCCTGCCGCGATCTTGGCACGCATCGCGCCTTCGAAATCGCGGGTCAGCACACGGCTTTCGGCATCGGCGCGCATGGCGGCCAAAGACTTCTTGCCCAGGGCGGCGGCGACCTCTTCACGTTTGACCGCGACGATTTTGTTGAGGATGTCACTCATGCTGTTTTTCCCGATCAGACGCATCCGCGCCGGTTTTCAAAATACGGACAAAGACGCGGTGCATGACCGCGCCGACCACGACAAACAAGGCCGAGACGCCCAAAGCAATCCACACGCCTTCATCGCGCCACATGCGTCAGGTCGCCGACTGACCAAATGCCACAAATTGCGCCAGCTTGGCCTTGGCAGCGCCCGACTCGATGGCGGCACGGGCGCGCTCGACGCCCTCCCCGATGCTGGCCACCACATTGGCGGCGTACAAAGCCGCCCCCGCATTGAGCATCACGATGTCTCGGGCCGCGCCCGCCTGGTTGTCCAGAACGCCGCGCAAAACAGCCATGGACTGCTCGGGTGTATCCACCTTGAGCGCCCGGTTGCTGGCCATCGGCAAGCCGAAATCTTCCGGATGGATCTCGTATTCGGTGATCTGGCCATTCTTGAGCTCCCCCACCAAAGTGGCGGCCCCCAAACTGATTTCGTCCATGCCATCGCGGCCATAGACCACCACCGCATGCTCGGCACCCAGCCGCTGCAAGGCCCGCACCTGGATGCCGACCAAATCTGGATGGAAGACCCCCATCAGGATGTTGGGCGCACCCGCCGGATTGGTCAGCGGCCCCAAAATATTGAAGATGGTGCGGATGCCCAACTCTTTGCGCACCGGCGCGACATTCTTCATCGCGTGGTGGTGGTTGGGGGCAAACATGAAGCCGATGCCCACTTCCTCAATCGAACGGGCAATTTGCTCAGGCGTGAGGTGGATGTTGCCGCCCAAGGCTTCGACCACATCCGCGCTGCCCGACTTGCTGCTGACGCTGCGGCCACCATGCTTGGCCGTTTTGGCACCCGCTGCGGCGGCCACAAACATGGCGCAAGTAGAAATGTTGAACGTGTGCGCACCATCACCGCCCGTGCCCACGATGTCCACCAAATGGGAAGGGTTGGCCACTTCCACCTTGGTGGAGAACTCGCGCATCACCTGCGCCGCGGCGGTGATCTCGCCAATGGTTTCCTTCTTCACACGCAAGCCCGTGATCAGGGCCGCCGTCATGACGGGCGACAGCTCGCCATTCATGATCATGCGCATGATCTTGAGCATTTCGTCGTGGAAAATTTCACGGTGCTCAATGGTGCGCTGCAATGCTTCTTGGGGCGTGATGGGCATGGAAGGGTCCTTGCTGGAGTTCAATGAACGCGTGACGCTCAGGGCCGCACGAGGAAATTTTTCAGCATGGCGTGGCCATGCTCGGTGAGGATCGACTCGGGATGAAACTGCACCCCCTCGATGTCGAGTTCGGTGTGGCGCACGCCCATGATCTCGCCGTCATCGGTCCAGGCCGTGACTTTGAGGCAGGCGGGGCACGACGACCGATCGATCGCCAACGAGTGGTAGCGGTTGACGGTGAATTGCGCTGGCAAGCCCGCAAACACGCCCTCTTGCGTGGTCGTGATGACGCTGGTCTTGCCATGCATCAACTCTTTCGCACGCACGATCTTGCCGCCAAAAGCCGCGCCAATGCTTTGATGCCCCAGGCACACCCCGAGGATCGGCAAACGGCCCGCGAAATGCTGGATGGCTGCGACCGAAACACCCGCCTCGGCGGGCGAGCACGGCCCGGGCGAGATCACCAGACGATCGGGTTTTCGTGCGGCAATGCCTTCCAGGGTGATCTCATCGTTGCGAAAGACTTCCACCTCCGCACCCAGTTCGCCGAAATACTGAACGATGTTAAAGGTGAACGAGTCGTAGTTGTCCACCATGAGCAATTTGATTTTCTGTGTCATGGCGTTCACTCCAAACCTTCTTCGACCAACTCGCTGGCCCGCAACAAGGCACGCGCCTTGTGCTCGGTCTCGCGCCACTCCATCTCGGGCACCGAATCGGCCACCACACCGGCGGCCGCCTGCACATACAGAGTCTGGTCCTTGATGACGGCCGTGCGGATCGCAATGGCCACATCCATGTCGCCCGCATAGCTGATGTAGCCGCAGGCGCCGCCATACAGCCCGCGCTTGACCGGCTCCAACTGGTCGATCAGTTCCATGGCGTGCACTTTGGGTGCGCCCGTCAGGGTGCCCGCAGGGAAGGTGGCCTTGAGCACATCCATATTGGTCATGCCCTCATTGAGCAAGCCTTCGACGTTGCTCACGATGTGCATCACATGGCTGTAGCGCTCCACCACAAAGGCTTCGGTCACCTTGACCGAGCCGATCTGGGCGATGCGGCCAATGTCGTTGCGTGCCAGGTCGATCAACATCACGTGCTCGGCACGCTCCTTCGGATCGTTGATCAACTCCTGTTCTGCCGCTTTGTCTTTTTCAGGTGTGGCGCCGCGCGGGCGCGTCCCGGCCAGGGGACGGATGATGACTTTGGCACCCTCTTCGGTTTGCTCCTGGCGCACCAAAATCTCGGGGCTGGCACCCACCACATGGAAGTCGCCCAGGTTGTAGAAATACATGTAGGGGCTGGGGTTGAGCGAACGCAGTGCACGGTACAGCGACAAGGGGCTCTCGGTGTAGCGCTTTTTGATGCGCTGCCCCACCTGCACCTGCATGAAATCACCCGCGGCGATCAGCTCCTTGGCCTTTTCAACCGCAGCGATGTAATCGGCCTTGGCAAAGTCACGCTCAGCCGGATAAGACTGGCTGGCCTTGACCACCGGTGCACTGACCGAATATTTGAGCTGCTCTTTCAAATCGCGCAGGCGTTTCTTGGCACCCGCATAGGCTTCAGGCTGCGCGGGGTCCGCATAAACGATCAAGTAGAGCTTGCCCGACAGGTTGTCGATCACGGCCAGCTCTTCGCATTGCAGCAGCATGATGTCTGGCGTACCCAGCGTGTCGGGCGGGCAGGATTTCTCCAGCTTCTTCTCGATGTAGCGCACCGCGTCGTAACCGAAGTAGCCCGCCAGTCCCCCGCAAAAACGCGGCAAGCCAGGGCGCAACGCCACTTTGAAGCGGGTTTGGTATTGCTCGATGAAGTCCAGCGGGTTGCCCGATGCGGTCTCGACCACCACCCCGTCGCGCACGACCTCGGTCTTGGCGTCGGCACCAAAGCCACTGGCGCGCACCAGCGTGCGGGCTGGCAGGCCGATGAAGCTGTAGCGGCCAAAACGCTCACCGCCGACCACCGACTCCAGCAAGAAGCTGTACTTGCCGTTGTCCTTGGTGTGCGCCAGCTTCAAATAAAGCGACAAGGGGGTTTCCAGGTCCGCAAAGGCCTCCAGCATGAGAGGGATGCGGTTGTAGCCTTGGCTGGCCAGGCTTTTGAATTCAAGTTCGGTGATCACGGGCAAGAGCCTCCAACAGCTCGGCAACCTCAACGGAGGTGCATTCATTCATCCAAATGCCCAGCCAGTGCCGGGCGCGGGTGGCGGCTAATGCCGCACGGTTCAGGCGATGTCAGGCTGGCTGACGCCAGGGCCAGGCTCCCCGGCCTTCCGCTTGGGAATGGCTCGGCAGGCAGGCTGCGCAAGTGTGGCTGTGGATGATGAACATGATGGAGCAAGTGTAGCAAAGCCTGCCGGGCGTTTTCTCGCGCTCAACCGCGGGCTGCTTGGAGCCACGCAGGCAATTGGGCCAGAGAGTCCAGCCAGGCGGCAGCGGGGGTTTCTTGCACCGGCCGACCGTGGTTGTAGCCGTAAGTCACCAACACCACCGGGCAACCTGCCGCATGGGCCGCTTGCGCGTCGTTGCTGGAGTCGCCCACCATCAGGGTGTTGGCCATCGCCATACCCAGAGCTTCACAGGTCTTGATGAGGGGCAAAGGGTCGGGCTTCTTGCGCTCAAAGCTGTCACCGCCAAACACATGCCCAAAGAAACCATCGAGGCCTTTGGCCTGCAGCAACGGCCGCGCGAACGACAAAGGCTTGTTGGTCAAACAGGCCAGCTGCACACCGGCCTGGCTCAAAGCCTGCAAGGCCTCATGCACGCCGGGATAAACCTCTGAATGCTGGCCATTGCATTGCAGGTAATGATGCTGGTAGCGCTGCCAAGCCTGCTCGTACAGCGCGTCCACCGTCGTGCACGCGCTCCCCATCTCGGGCAAGGCCAGTTGGTGGGCCAGCACCGAGCGGATCAAATGCTCAGAGCCTTTGCCCACGGTGCGCTCAACCAAAGCCCGCGTGATCGGCGGCAAATCCAGATCGGCCATGGTGTGATTCAAGGCCACTTCAAAATCGCCCAGCGTGTCCACCATGGTGCCATCCAGATCGACGATGGCCGCTTGGATATTCGGCAACATCAGCTCAGCGCCTGACGCATTTGATCGATCACGCCCTTGTAGTCCGGCTTGCCAAAGATCGCACTGCCGGCCACAAAGGTGTCGGCACCGGCATCGGCCACACGGCGGATGTTGTCGACTTTGATGCCGCCATCGACTTCGAGGCGGATGTCTTTGCCGCTGGCCTCGATCAGCTTGCGGGCTTGCTCGATCTTGCGCAAGGCCGAATCGATGAAGCTTTGGCCACCAAAGCCCGGGTTGACGCTCATGATCAAAATCAGATCGATCTCGTCGATGGTCCACTCCAACACATCCAAAGGCTCTGCCGGGTTAAACACCAGCCCGGCCTTCACGCCTTTGCTCTTGATGGCCTGGATGCTGCGGTGCACGTGCGCGCTGGCATCGGGGTGGAAGCTGATCAGGTCCGCGCCTGCCTCGGCAAATGAAGCGGCCAAGGCATCGACGGGTGAAATCATCAAATGCACATCGATCGGCACGGCCACGCCCGCCGCCGTCTTGGCGTGGGGCTTCAAAGCCTGGCAAATCATGGGGCCGAAGGTCAAATTGGGCACGTAATGGTTGTCCATCACATCAAAGTGGATCCAGTCGGCACCGGCGTCGATGACGCTTTTGACCTCGTCGCCCAAGCGGGCGAAATCAGCCGAGAGGATGGAAGGGGCAATTCGGTAAGTGGTCGTCATCCTTGAATTGTCGCAGTTAACATCCACCCATGACTGCCTACGCCATCCAAATTGATGTCTTGCCCCAATATGTGGCCGAGCAAAGCGATCCGCTGCAAGAGGTGTTTGCCTTTGCATACACGATCACGGTGAGCAACACCGGCACTGTGCCCGCGCAGCTGATTGCACGCCACTGGATCATCCAGAACGGTCTGGGCCATACCGAAGAGGTCAAGGGCCTGGGGGTGGTGGGTCAACAGCCTTTGCTCGCTCCAGGCGAATCGTTCCAGTACACCAGCGGATGTCGACTGCGAACCGCAAGCGGCACCATGCATGGCAGCTACTTTTTTGTGGCTGCGGATGGTCACCGCTTTGATGTGCCCATTGACACCTTTGTCTTGGAGTCGTCCGGGTCCGGGGCGCCGGGGCGTACCCTGCACTGAGCCGCAGATTTAGGCTGGCTTGCGGTTAAGCTCGTCCCATGGGTGAATTTGACCTGATTGAACGCTATTTCAAGCGACCTGGGCACCAAGCCGATGTCGGCATTGGTGACGACTGTGCCATCTGGACACCTCGTGCGGGTCACCAGCTGGCCATCTCGACCGACATGCTGGTCGAAGGTCGGCATTTCCTGTCCACCGTCGATCCAGCACGGCTGGGGCACAAATCGCTGGCGGTGAACCTGAGTGATCTGGCGGCCTGCGGCGCGACCCCCAAAGTCTTCTTGCTGTCTTTGGCCATGCCGCGCGCGGACGAGAGCTGGCTGGCAGGTTTCTCACGTGGTCTGTTTGCACTGGCCGATGCTCATGGCTGCGAACTGATCGGCGGCGACACCACGCAAGGCCCGTTGAACATCTCGATCACGGTGATGGGCGAAGTGCCTGCGCAACAAGCCATCTTGCGTTCTGGTGCCAAGGCAGGCGATGACCTGTATGTCAGCGGCCACCTGGGCGATGCACGCCTGGCCCTGGAAGCCTTTCGCGGTCAAATCAGCTTGCCGCAAGCGGTCTGGGAAGCGGCCCGCCTGCGCATGGAAACGCCCACACCCCGCGTGGCCCTCGGCCAGGTGCTGCGCGGCGTGGCCACCGCCATGGCCGACATCAGCGATGGCCTCCTGGGTGATCTGGGCCATATCCTTCGAGCAAGCCAGGTAGGGGCCCGCATCGATTGGTCTGCCTGCCAAGGTTTGCTGGCGGCCTCTGCGACATGGCCTTGTCCCGAAACATTGGCGATGACCTGCGTGCTGACGGGCGGCGATGACTACGAACTCGTTTTCACAGCCCCCGCGTCTGCCCGGCTGTCCATTCAGGATGCTGCTGCGGCATCTGGCACGCATGTCACGCGCGTGGGCCAAATCACCGCAGAACGCCGATTGACCGTGGTCGACGCACACGGCCACACCATCGCTCACAACCTTCGTTCTTTTGACCATTTCGCATGACGATGACCGACCTCGATCCCCACACGATGGAGACACCTCGCCTTGTGAATGCGCGCTTCATGTTGTCGCACCCTGCACACATGATCGCGCTGGGATTTGGCGCTGGCCTCGCCCCCAAAGCGCCGGGCACCGTGGGCACGCTCTGGGCATGGGCCGCGTGGCTGGTGCTTCAGAATTTCTTGACCCCCACTGCGCAAGGCCTGCTGATCGCATGGAGTGTGCCGCTGGGCTGGTGGGCCTGCACCTTGACGGCGCGGCACATGGGCATTGCCGATCCTGGCGCGATCGTCTGGGATGAATTCATCGCCATGTGGCTGATCCTGTGGTTGGTTCTGCCTGCGGGCTTTGTGGGTCAGCTGCTGGCTTTTGCTCTCTTTCGCTTCTTTGATGCCGCCAAACCAGGCCCCGTGGCATGGGCCGACCAACTGTTCAAAGGTTTTGGTTGGCGTGGCGGCTGGGGCATCCTCTTCGATGACTTGGTGGCCGCCGCTTGCACCTTGCTGGTGATCGCATTGTGGAGGTGGGTGTGGTGAACGCCCTCGTCCAACGCTTGGCCGAGCGCCTGCTCGACTTGAAGTGGATGATGGCCACCGCCGAAAGCTGCACGGGCGGCATGATCGCTGCCCATTGCACCGACTTGGCGGGCTCCAGCGCCTGGTTTGAGCGCGGTTTTGTGACTTATTCCAACGAAGCCAAAACAGAACTGCTGGGTGTGCCTGCGCCGCTGATCCTGCAAGACGGCGCTGTCAGCGAGTCAGTGGCGCGTGCCATGGCTTTGGGGTGCTGTGACCGCTCCAAAGCACAAGTGAGCGTTGCCGTCACCGGCATCGCGGGTCCATCGGGTGGCTCTGCTGAAAAACCCATTGGCACCGTCTGGCTGGCTTGGTGCGTTGGGGGCATGGTGCACACCGAAATGCGGCTGTTCCCGGGCGATAGGGCACAGGTCCGGCAAGCCACAACGCAGGCAGCACTGGAAGGCCTGCTCAAACGCTTACCTTGAACCCAGGACAGAAACAAAAAAGCCCTCCGAAGAGGGCTTTTTTGAAAATCAGCTTGCGCCAAAATTTGGTTGCGGGGGCCGGATTTGAACCAACGACCTTTGGGTTATGAGCCCAACGAGCTACCAGACTGCTCCACCCCGCGGTAAGAGGTTAATTATACCTTATTCTGCGGCCTGTTCGGCAGAAGAATCAGCGCGATCGACCAATTCGACCAAAGCCATCGGTGCGTTGTCGCCCACGCGGTAACCCATTTTCAGGATACGTGTGTAACCACCAGGACGTGAAGCCGAACGTGGACCCAACACATTGAACAATTTGGTGACGCTGTCGCGGTCACGCAAACGGTTGAACGCCAAGCGACGGTTCGACAAGTTGTCCACTTTGGCCAAAGTGATCATGGGCTCGATCACGCGGCGCAATTCTTTGGCCTTAGGCACTGTGGTTTTGATGACTTCATGCTCGATGAGCGAGTTCATCATGTTCTGCAGCATCGCAAGGCGGTGCGAGCTGGTGCGATTGAGTTTACGAAGTCCGTGTCCGTGACGCATGGTGCTTTCCTTTCTTTATTAAACAGACAGCCGTATCAGGTACTGCCCGTGCACACCCCGGATCATTTCCGGGAACTTGAGATTATCGCTTTTCCAAACCAGCAGGTGGCCAGGCTTCGAGCTTCATGCCCAAAGTCAGACCGCGGGAAGCCAAAACTTCCTTGATTTCGTTGAGTGACTTGCGACCCAGGTTAGGGGTCTTGAGCAATTCATTCTCGGTACGCTGGATGAGGTCGCCGATGTAGTAAATGTTTTCTGCTTTGAGACAGTTGGCCGAACGAACCGTGAGTTCGAGCTCGTCCACAGGGCGCAGCAAGATGGGGTCAAAACTGCCAGCGCCACCGCGTTGTGCGGGTGCATCGAAAGCAGACAATTCGCTGCCTTCGAGCTGTGCGAACACAGCCAGTTGCTCCACCAGGATCTTGGCCGATGCGCGCACTGCGTCTTCAGCCGTGATCGCACCGTTGGTTTCGATTTCAATGACCAGCTTGTCCAGATCGGTACGCTGTTCAACGCGAGCGCTTTCAACGGTGTAGCTCACGCGCTTGACGGGCGAGAACGATGCGTCGAGAACGATGCGGCCCAAAGCCTTTGTGGGCTCGTCGGCAAAACGGCGCATGGAACCGGGCACATAGCCACGGCCCTTTTCAACCTTGATCTGCATGTCCAGCTTGCCGCCTTGCGACAGGTTGGCGATGACGTGCTCGGGGTTGATGATCTCAACGTCGTGAGGTGTCTGGATGTCAGCCGCAGTGACGGCACCTTCGCCGTCTTTGCGCAGACTCAGGGTCACTTCATCACGGTTGTGCAACTTGAACACCACGCCTTTGAGGTTCAACAAGATGTTGACCACATCTTCTTGAACGCCATCGATGGACGAGTACTCGTGCACCACACCGGCAATGGTCACTTCGGTCGCAGAGTAGCCGACCATGGAGGACAGCAAAACGCGACGCAGGGCGTTGCCCAGCGTGTGACCGTAGCCACGCTCGAAAGGCTCCAACGTGACCTTGGCACGGTTGGCCGCCAATTGTTCGACTTGGATGGCTTTGGGTTTCAACAGATTGGTTTGCATTCAGACTTCCTCTCAATACCCCCGGTCCGTTACACCGGTAAGGCTGATGAAGCACCCGGCCCACAATGCCTTGTGCGCCGGGAACGATTGAAACGACGTATTAACGAGAATACAGTTCGACGATCAACGATTCGTTGATGTCGGCGCCGAATTCGTCGCGGTCAGGAACCTTCTTGAAGGTGCCTTCGGCTTTGTCAGCATTGACTTCAACCCAAGCTGGCAAGCCAACTTGTTGAGCCAATTGCAAAGCTTCAACCACGCGGTTCTGCTTCTTGGACTTTTCACGCACAGCGATCACGTCACCGGCCTTGACCAGGTAAGAAGGGATGTTCACGGACTGACCGTTCACGGTGATTGCCTTGTGCGACACCATCTGACGTGCTTCAGCACGTGTGGAGCCGAAGCCCATGCGGTAAACGACGTTGTCCAGGCGGCACTCGAGCAAAGCCAGCAAGTTGGAGCCGGTGTTGCCTTTGCGGCGATCGGCTTCAGCGAAGTAGCGGCGGAATTGCTTCTCCAGCACGCCGTACATGCGCTTGACTTTTTGCTTTTCACGCAATTGCAGACCGTAGTCGGAAGTGCGTTGACCCGAAGTGCGACCGTGTTGGCCAGGCTTGGTGTCGAATTTGGACTTGTCAGCGATCGAGCGGCGTGCGCTCTTCAGGAACAAGTCGGTGCCTTCGCGGCGGGAAAGTTTGGCCTTGGGGCCGAGGTAACGTGCCACTTGATTTTCCTTTTATGCAACTGCCGCATCAGAAATGCGGGAGCCAGGCGATGCAAGCAAGGCCTGGCGGTGGGCTTGGTTTGAAATTAGATACGACGACGCTTTTGTGGGCGGCAGCCGTTGTGCGGAACAGGCGTCACGTCCGAGATGGAAGTGATGCGGATGCCCAAGGCACCCAGGGCACGAACGGAAGACTCGCGACCAGGACCGGGGCCCTTGATTTCGACGTCGAGGTTCTTGATGCCTTGTTCTTGTGCGGCGCGACCAGCCACTTCAGAAGCAACCTGGGCTGCGAAAGGTGTCGATTTGCGCGAACCCTTGAAGCCTTGGCCACCCGAAGAAGCCCAAGACAATGCATTGCCTTGGCGATCGGTGATCGTGATGATGGTGTTGTTGAACGAAGCGTGAACGTGTGCGATGCCGTCAGCAATGTTCTTGCGGACTTTTTTACGGACGCGTTGTGCTGCGCTGTTCGATTGTGCTTTAGCCATAGTGGTCTCTCAATCCTGCTTATTTCTTCAGAGCCGCTGCGCCTTTGCGCGGACCCTTGCGAGTGCGTGCATTGGTACGCGTACGCTGGCCACGCATGGGCAAACCGCGACGGTGGCGGAAACCACGGTAGCAACCGATGTCCATCAAACGCTTGATGTTCATGGTGGTTTCACGGCGCAGGTCACCTTCGATGGTGAACGCAGCGATGTGATCGCGAATTTTTTCCAGGTCGCCGTCCGTCAGATCTTTGATCTTCTTGGAATAAGCGATGCCACAGGCTTCGCAAATTTGTCGTGCGCGGGTGCGACCGATACCGAAGATGGCAGTCAAGCCAATTTCAGCATGTTTGTGCGGCGGAATGTTGATGCCAGCGATACGTGCCATTTTCGTCCTCTAAAACTAGTTCAATCAGCCTTGACGCTGCTTGTGACGTGGATCTGTACAGATCACACGAACAACGCCTTTACGGCGCATGATCTTGCAGTTGCGGCAAATTTTTTTTACCGAAGCAGAAACTCTCATGGTTCTCTCCTAAAACTCTTCGTTTAATCAGCTCTACAGCCAAGTTCAAATGGTGGTCCCGCATTCACAGCAGGAATTCATACGCAAGTCCTTCAAGACTTGAAACTCGCTTTCTTCAAAAGCGACTCGTACTGTTGAGACATCAAATAATTCTGTACCTGGGCCATGAAATCCATCGTGACCACCACAATGATCAGCAACGAGGTGCCGCCAAAGTAAAACGGAACATTGTATTTCAGAATCAGGAACTCGGGCAACAAACACACGAATGTGATGTAAGCCGCACCCGCCAAAGTCAACCGCAACAAGATCTTGTCAATGTAGCGAGCCGTTTGGTCACCCGGGCGAATACCTGGAATGAATGCGCCACTTTTCTTCAGGTTGTCTGCAGTTTCGCGGCTGTTGAAAACCAGCGCGGTGTAGAAGAAACAGAAGAAGATGATGGCTGCTGCATAGAACATGACGTAGATCGGTTGACCTGGCGTCAAAGTGCTTGCAACGTCCTTGAAAAAACGGACCACTGCGCTATTGGTTTCACCCGAGCTGAACCAGTTGATCACAGTTGCAGGCAACAAAATGATCGAAGAGGCAAAGATCGGAGGGATCACGCCCGCCATGTTCAGCTTGAGCGGCAGGTGTGACGATTGACCGCCATACACCTTGTTGCCCACTTGACGACGTGCGTAGTTCACCAGGATCTTGCGCTGACCACGTTCGACGAACACCACGAAGTAAGTCACCAGGACCACCACCGCAATGATCAACAAAGACACCAGAGGGTTCATTGCACCGGTACGCACCAGTTCAAACAAACCGCCCATGGCACTGGGCAAACCCGCTGCGATGCCTGCAAAAATCAGGATCGAAATGCCGTTACCCAAGCCACGCTCGGTGATTTGCTCACCCAGCCACATCAGGAACATGGTGCCAGCGGTCAAGCTGACCACAGCCGTCATGCGAAAACCCATACCAGGGTTGATCACAAGACCTGCCGAGGCTTCCAGTGCAATGGCAATGCCCAAGGATTGGAAGATGGCCAAACCGAGCGCGCCAAAACGTGTGTACTGCGTGATCTTGCGACGACCTGCCTCACCTTCTTTCTTCAACTGCTCGAAAGCAGGAAGAACGTAGGTCAGCAACTGCATCACGATGGACGCAGAGATGTAAGGCATGATGCCCAAGGCAAACACGGTAAAGCGCGACAAAGCACCACCTGAGAACATGTTGAACAGGCTCAGGATGCCGCCTTGCTGACCATTGAACAGCTGCTTGAGCTGGTCAGGATCGATGCCAGGGACAGGGATATGCGCGCCAGCACGGTAGACCACCAACGCGAGCAGCAAGAAGACCAGTCGGCGACGAAGGTCTCCGAACTTGCCTGTCTTGGCGATCTGATTAGCGTTGGTTGCCACGATGCGTCTCGACCATCAACATTCAGGCCAAGGAGCCACCAGCAGCTTCAATCGCTGCTTTGGCACCTGCTGTCGCACCAATGCCTGTCAACTTGACAGCCGTGGTGAGTTCGCCGGATTTAATCACTTTGACCACTTTGGCCAGCTCGGGCACGAGGCCGGCTTGCTTCAGAGCCAACAGATCCACTTCAGCCAAACCGAGCTTGCTCAGTGTGGTCAAGGTGATTTCTGCGTTGAATTTCAACAAATGCGATTTGAAACCGCGCTTGGGCAGGCGACGCTGCAAAGGCATTTGACCGCCTTCGAAGCCCACTTTGTGGTAGCCACCCGAACGGGATTTTTGACCTTTGTGACCACGGCCGGCGGTTTTACCCAGACCCGAACCGATACCACGGCCAACGCGACGAGCAGCGTGTTTAGCGCCGTCTGCGGGTTTGATGCTGTTGAGTTCCATCAGATATCTCTCAGAGAACTTTGACCAGATAGCTGATCTTGTTGATCATGCCGCGCACTGCAGGTGTGTCCTGCAATTCGCTGACGCTGTTGAGTTTGCGCAGACCCAAGCCACGAACGGTGTCGCGGTGGGATTGCTTGGTACCAATGGGGCTACGCACCAATTGGACTTTCACGGTAGTTTGGGTAGACATGTTCGATCTCCAGTTCAGGCGAACAACTCTTCAACCGACTTGCCACGCTTGGCAGCAACGTTAGAAGCTGTTGTGCAATTGGCCAGGGCGTCCAGAGTGGCGCGAACCATGTTGTAGGGGTTCGAAGAACCATGGCTCTTGGCCACGATGTCGGTGATGCCCACCACTTCGAACACAGCGCGCATAGGACCACCAGCGATGATGCCGGTACCGTTGGGGGCTGGTGCCATCATGACGCGGGCTGCGCCGTGGTGACCTGTCACTGCGTGGTGAATGGTGCCGTTCTTCAAAGCAACTTTGTTCAGGTTGCGGCGGGCTTCTTCCATCGCTTTTTGCACAGCCACCGGCACTTCTTTCGACTTGCCTTTGCCCATGCCGACTTTGCCGTCGCCATCACCCACCACTGTCAACGCTGCGAAACCCAGGATACGGCCACCCTTGACCACCTTGGTCACGCGGTTGACCGCGATCATTTTTTCCCGCATGCCGTCCTCAGGACCGTCATTCTGGGGTTTTGCTTGAAACTTAGCCATTTGATATTCCGATCCGTTTAGAACTGCAGGCCGGCTTCACGGGCGGCGTCGGCCAGAGCCT
>JACCDR011193192.1_pt1 | contig 15503 bp, 12 predicted proteins | sample 7446431 | NCBI WGS metagenome assembly JACCDR01 (sample SAMN15323443, study PRJNA562643) | freshwater metagenome | isolation source: river surface water | place: USA:Blue River Watershed | collected 2017-08-17 | reverse complement strand
GGCGGCACCGGCGACGACCTGCTCGATGGCGGCGACGGCGATGACCAGCTGTTTGGCGGCGAAGACCGCGACGAGCTGCAAGGCGGCCGTGGCAACGACCAGCTGGTGGGCGGCGCTGACGCTGACCGCCTCTTCGGCCAGGTCGGCAACGACACGCTGTGGGGCGGCGATGGCGACGACCTGCTCTATGGCTTCACCGGCACGAACGAGGCCAAGCAGTCCCTGGCCCCCGGCGAGACCGACGACGACCTCCTCGTCGGCGGTGCCGGCAGCGACATCCTGGTGGCCGGCCTGGGCCATGACACGCTGTTCGGCGGTACCGGCCGGGACGAGCTCCAAGGCAATGGGGGCAACGACCTGCTGCTTGGCGAGGAAGGCGACGACAACCTCTTCGGACAGGCCGGCGACGACCAGCTGCACGGCGGAGACGGCGACGACTTCCTCATGGGCTTCACCGCGAGCAACGAGGCGCAGCAGTCGCTGGCCCCTGGCGAGACCGACAACGACCAGCTGCATGGCGGCGCAGGCCGGGACACCCTGGCCGGCGGCTGGGGCGACGACTGGCTGGACGGCGGCGCGGGCGCCGATGTCATGGCGGGCGGCGCCGGCAACGACACCTATGTCGCCAACAGCGTGAACGACGTGCTCTACGAGGCCGAGGGCGAGGGCCATGACGTGGTCTATGCCAGCACCACCCACCTGCTCAGCGCCCACGTGGAGGACCTGCACCTGCTCGAGGGCTTCGCCATCCACGGCACGGGCAATGCGCGGAACAACCTGATCACCGGCAACAGCGCCGACAACATCCTCGACGGCGTGACCGGTGCGGACACGATGGCCGGCGGCGGCGGCAACGACACCTACTACGTGGACGATGCCGGGGACCGCGTGATCGAGCAGGCCGGCCAGGGCATCGACACGGTGCAATCGAGCATCCGCTACACGCTGGGAGCGAACGTCGAGAACCTGATCCTGCTGGACTTCTCCAAGCCCGAGCACGGGCTGGTGGATGGCCGCGACGTGCTGGTCTACGGCTACCCCAAGCGCAACGAACTGGACTACATGCAGGGCGATGCAGTGTCCGGCTTCCTGGGCACCTGCGCCCTCACCTCCATCGCCAACATGCTCACGCAGATGGGGCGGCCGACCACCGAGTCACAAGTGGTCACGCGCGCCATCGCCAACGGCTGGACGGTGAGCGACCCGGCCCTGCCCGCATGGCGCCTGGGCGGATCCAACATCGACGACCAGCGCCAGCTCCTGGAAAGCTACGGCGTGCGCAACCAGGCCATCCTTGGCTACAACGAAGCCGGTCTGGCCAACCTGCTGCGTGGCGGACGCGGCGTGGTGGTGGCGCTCAACGCGGGCGTGCTGTGGGGCGAGGCCGCTTACCAGGGCAATGGCGCGGTGAACCATGCCGTCACCCTCACCGGCGCGGTCCATGCGCACGACAGCGGCGAGCTGGTCGGCTTCTACCTGTCCGACTCCGGCCGGGGCCTGGTCAACGACATGACCCGCTTCGTCGACATCGCCACCTTCCGCGCCGCGGCCGATGTGGCGGGCGCCTATGCGCTGTTCACGCGGGACCCGGTGAAGCTGTGGGACGAGGACCTCGACGCCACCGGCAACGAACTGGACAACACGCTGGCCGGCAACCGCGGGCACAACCGGCTCGCGGGGCTGGGCGGAAATGACGTGCTGCTGGGAGAGGCGGGTGACGACACCCTCGATGGCGGCCAGGGCAACGACACCCTGGCGGGCGGCAGCGGGGACGACATCTACCTGTTCGGGCGGGGCGGCGGCCGCGACCGGATCGTGCAGGCCGATGCGCGGTCGCAGGACCACGATGTCCTGCAACTAGGCAATGGCATCGATCACACCTGGGTGTGGTTCAGCCGCAGCGGCAGTGACCTCGCCATCGACGTCGTGGGCACCACCGATCGCGTGACGATGGTGGACTGGTTCACCGAGGGAAACCAGCGTGTGGACCAGATCCGTACCAGCGACGGCTGGTCACTGGCACAACGCGATGTGCAGCAGCTGGTGGATGCGATGGCGGCGTTCTCTGCGGCGGACGCCGCCGAGGCTCGCATCGAGCCACGCCAACTGGCCATGCTTGCGCCGGTGCTGGGCACCAGCTGGCACGCCGCGTGAGGCGACGCAGCGCAGGCCCACACAGCCTGCGCTGCACCCGGTGTCGGCGTCAGCCCCGGGCGGGGACCAACGCCTCGTCCAGCACCTCCACCCAGTGCCGCACCGGCGTGTCGGTGCCGCTTTGCAGGTGGGTGATGCAGCCGATGTTGGCCGACACGATGGCCGCGGGCTTGAGCTCGGCCAGGTTGCCGAGCTTGCGATCGCGCAGCGTCTGCGAGGTCTCGGGCTGCAGCACCGAGTAGGTGCCCGCCGAGCCGCAGCACAGGTGGGACTCCAGGGGCGACACCCGCACGGTGAAGCCCAGCTCGCCCAGCCACTGCTCCACGCCACCGCGCAGCTTCTGGCCGTGCTGCAGGGTGCAGGGCGGGTGGTAGGCGAGCATGCCGCCCGTCGTCTTCACCTTGCCCTTGAGGCCGGGGACGATGGCGGGCAGCAGCTCGCTCAGGTCCTTCGTCAGCTCGCTGATGCGCGCCGCCTTCGCGGCATAGGCCGGGTCGTCCTTGAGGATGTGCCCGTACTCCTTGACCGTCACGCCGCAGCCGGAGGCGTTCATGACGATCGCCTCGACCTTGTCGACATAGGGCCACCAGGCGTCGATGTTGGCGCGCATCTGCGCCTTGCCGCCGTCCTGGTCGTTGAGGTGGAACTTCACCGCGCCGCAGCAGCCGGCCGCAGGCGCCACCACGGCCTGGATGCCGGCGGCATCGAGCACACGCGCGGTGGCGGTGTTGATGTTGGGGGACATGGACGGCTGCACGCAACCGGCCAGCATCAGCACCTGGCGGGCATGCTGGCGCGTGGGCCACGGGCCGGCCGGACGCGGCGCGGGCACCTTCTTCTTCAACACCTCGGGCAGCAGGCCGCGCACCGCCTGCCCCAGCTTCATCGCGGGGCCGAACAGCGGCGAGGGCAGGCCCTCCTTGAGCGCCCAGCGCAGCGCGCGTTCACCCAAGGGGCGCTCCACGCGCTCATCGACGATCTTGCGGCCGATGTCCACCAGGTGGCCGTACTGCACGCCGCTGGGGCAGGTGCTCTCGCAGTTGCGGCAGGTCAGGCAGCGGTCCAGGTGCAGCTGGGTCTTCTCGGTGGGCTTCTCGCCTTCCAGCACCTGCTTGATCAGGTAGATGCGTCCGCGCGGGCCGTCCAGCTCATCGCCGAACAGCTGGTAGGTGGGGCAGGTGGCGGTGCAGAAGCCGCAGTGCACGCACTTGCGCAGGATGGCCTCGGCCTCCTGGCCTTCGGGCGTGCCCTTGAACTCGGGCGAAAGCGTGGTTTGCATGCGGGGTCAGCCTCGGTGCGTGCGCTCGGGAAGCGGGACTCAGAAATCGGGGTACAGGCGGCCGGGATTGAGGATCCCTGCCGGGTCGAACTCGCGCTTGAGTTCGCGGTGGATGCGGTCCAGCGGCGCCGCCAGCGGCGCGAAGCGGCCGGTGGCCTGCGGGTCGGCCGGCAGGAACAGCGTGGCGCTGCCGCCCACCGCCTGGGCGGCCGCACGCAGCGCATCGCCCGAGCCGGGCTGGGCGCGCACCCAGCGCTGCGCGCCGTGCCACTGGATGAACGGATCCTCGGGCAACGCCAGCACCGGCGCCGTCTGCGGCACCGACAGGCGCCACAGGTCGCGCGAACCGGCTGGGGTGACGCGCTCGTTGAACCAGGGCAGCTTCAGGTCGCGCGTGGCAGCCCATTCCTCACCCACGCCTTCCATGCGCTGGCCGCCCAGCTTGCGGCAGGCCGCCTCCACGGCCGCCACCGCGCCGCGCAGGCGCAAGTACAGCGTGGGCACGCCGTTGTCCACGACCCAGTCGCTGGCGTTGAGCGGCAGCGGCTGGCCGCCCCATTCGTTGAGCTTGTCCAGGGCCTGCTGCTGCGGCATCTCGAAGCGCAGCGTGGCCTCGGCCGGCGCCACGGGCAGCACCTTCAGGCTCACCTCGGCGATCAGGCCCAGCGTGCCCAGCGAGCCGGCCATCAGGCGCGACACGTCGTAGCCCGCCACGTTCTTCATCACCTGGCCGCCGAACACCAGGGTCTCGCCCTTGCCGTTGACCATGGTCACGCCCAGCACGTAATCGCGCACCGAACCCACGCTGGCGCGCGCCGGGCCGGACAGGCCGGCCGCGACCATGCCGCCCACGGTGGCACCGCCGTTGAAGTGCGGAGGCTCGAAGGCCAGGCACTGGCCTCGTTCGGCCAGCACGGCCTCCAGTTCGGCCAGGGGCGTGCCGGCGCGCACCGTCACCACCAGCTCGCTGGGCTCGTAGCTGACGATGCCGGTCAGGCCCGTGGTGGACAGCACCTTGGCAGGCCCGCCGGGCTCGCCGTAGAAATCCTTGCTGCCGCCGCCGCGAATGCGCAGCGGCTGCCGGTCCGCCGCGGCGGCGCGGATGCGATCGATGAGGGAAGAGAGGGCAGCGTCCATGGCCTGCGATGGTACGCCCCGGCGGCCGGGCCGCAACCGGGCCCGGCCTTGATCTTTTTGGGATCAGCCGTTGAAAAAATCCACCGGCCGGCCCGGCACGTCGACCCGCAGGGCCAGCACATGGCCCGACAGGGGCAGCGCCTGCAGCTCCTGCGCCGGCCGGCCCTTGCTGGCGGTGGTGAGGTACAGCGTGCGCAGGTCGTCACCACCAAAACAGGGCATGGTGGGGCAGCGCGCGGGCACCTCGATGGCCTGCAGCACCTGTCCGGCGGGAGACAGCTGCAGGACCCGGCCGCCCTCGAACATGGCCACCCAGTAGTTGCCCTGGCTGTCGATGGCCGCACCGTCCGGCCGCCCGCCGTAGGGCGCATCCGCGCCCTGCCCCGGCTGCCACCCGGCGGGCTTGGGCGGGAACTGGTGGAACACGCGCTCGTTGGCCAGGGTGTTGGCCTGCGCGTCCCAGTCCCAGGCGCGGATCACGTGGCCGGGCGTGTCTCCCCAGTACAGCGTGCGCGCGTCGGGCGAGAACGCCAGCCCGTTGGCCGTGGTCGCGCCCCCGGCCTTGCGCTCCAGGGCGCCGCCGTCCAGGCAGAACAGCGCCGCCTCGGCCCGGTCCTTGGGTTCGTAGAGCGTGCCGGCCCAGAACCGGCCCAGCGGGTCGGCCTTGCCGTCGTTGAAGCGCAGGGCCGCCGGGTCATGCCGGGCGGGTGCCAGCAATTCCAGCGCGCCGCCCCAGTCGCGGGCCCGGTAGACGCCATCGCGCAGCGCGATCACCAGCCCGCCCCCGGTCGCGGGGGCAATGCAACCGGGCTCCGAGGGCATGGCCCAGTCGTCCTGCGCGCCGGTGGCGGGGTCCAGGCGGCGCACCTGCCGCCCGGGGGTGTCGACCCAGTACAGTCGCTGCTCGCGGGGATGCCAGAACGGCGATTCGCCGAGGCCATCGGCATGGCGGGTGAGGGAGCTCCAGGGCATCGTGCGTCGTCGGGGCGGATGGGATCGGGGGATTGTGCCGCCTGCACCCGCCGATGAGCCCCACATCCGGGTACGTAACGCTAACATTCCCCGACCCATGCCCGAACCCCTGTCGCCCTCCCCCACGGCCGCCACCAGCGCGGCCCTGGAAGCTGCCCGCTACGCCCTGCTGCGCCGGCTCGGGCCGGCCCTGCGGCATGAGGCGGTGGCGCACCTGCAGCCCCTGACGATGGCCGGCAGCGTGCTGGACAAGCGGCTGGAGGCGCCGCAGCCCGACCTGGCCCAGGTGGCCGACGGCGCGCGCCGCCTCATGGCCTCTTCACGGGGGGCCATGCAAAACTGCCTGGATCTGATCAGCTGGCTGGTGCCCGAACCCGGGCGCACGGTGCCGGTAGGCGAGGCCGTGGCCGAGACCGTGCAGCTGCTGCGGGGCAGCCTGGGTTTTCGGGGTTTCATCCTGCGCGATGAAGTGGGCGGGCTGGACGTGAGGGTCCCGCGCGCGGCCCTGCGCTACGTGCTGCCGGCCAGCCTGCTGTGGCTCACCGACAGCGCCGGCCCGCCGGCCGAGGTCACGGTCACGGCCCGTTCGCAAGGGGGGCAGGTGATACTGGTGCTGGAACTCACGCCCACCGACGGCCCGCAGGGCGGGTCAGTGGACACCCCGGGCCGCGCGCTGGAGGCCGATGAAGTCGCCCTCCTGGCCCGCGCGGAGGGCGTGGGCATCGCGCTGGAAGGCGACACCCTCACGCTCTCGCTGCCGACAGCCACCTGAAGGCAGCAACCCCAGGTCAGGGCCGGGCCCTGACCATGGGGCCCGCCGCCTCACTCGGGCTTGAAGCCCGCGCCCTTGAGCAGGTCGGCGCTTTCCGTCACATAGCCGGCCATGTACTTGCGGAAGTCCTCCACGCCCTCCACCACCGGGTCGATGCCCAGGGGCTCGAACGCGCCGGCCTTGGCCAGCTGGCTGACCGCGTCGTTGAAGGCCTTGTTCAGGAACTGCACGCGGTCGGCCGGGGTGGCCTTGGGCGCCCACACGCCATACCAGGACTCGGTCACGAACTTCGGGTAGCCGCTTTCCACCGCGGTCGGCACGTTGGGCATGACCGCGCTGCGCTTGGCGGAGGTCACCATGATCGGCTTGACCTTGCCCGCCTTGGCCATGGACTGCAGCGCCACGATCGCGTCGATCTGGATCTGCACATGGCCGCCCGCCACATCGGTCAGCGCCGGGGCCGTGCCCTTGTAGACGGCGGTGGTCAATTGGGTCAGGCCGCCCTGCTTGGCGAACATCAGCGTGCCCAGGTGGCTGGCGGCGCCCAGCGCCGGGAGGGCGGCCGTCCACTTGTCGGGGCTCTGCTTGGCGGCAGCGATCACCTCATTGAGCTTGCCCTGGGGCAGGTTGGGCGAGATCACCATCAGCAGCGGGGCGGCGCCGACGCGGGCCACCGGTGCGAAGTCCGCCAGCGGGTCATAGGGCGGCGTCGCCATGACCTGCCGGGTCAGCGCCTGGGTGGAGGCCGAGAACAGCAGGGTCTGGCCATCGGGGGCCGAGGTCTGCACGAACTTGCCGCCCACCGTGCCGTTGGCGCCGGGCTTGTTCTCCACGATCACGGACACGTTGAGGTTGGTGCCCAGCTGCTTGGCGATCAGGCGCGCCGCGCTGTCCACGCCACCGCCGGGCGCAAACGGCACGACCAGCCGCAGTGGCCCTTCGGGGGGCTTGCCCTGCGCCAGCGCGCCCGTGCTGGCGCCCATGGCCAAAAGGGCCACTGCGAGGGCCCTGCGTGTGATGCGATTCATCGCTTGTCTCCTTTTATGAAAAAAATCAGGACCGGTACCCCTTGCGCCACGCGCTGGAGCCGCCCAGGAGCGGCGCCTCCGGCGCGGGGCCATGGAGCTTGGCGTAGGACTCGATGGTCTTTGTCATCCTCGCCAGCAGCCAATCCGCCACGGCATCCTCGGCCTCGCCTTCCTCAAGGCGGGCGAGGATGCCACGCACAGCCTGCGGCTGTTCGGACACCGGGCCGGGCGCGAGCAGGAAGGCCACCACGGCGGCCTGTCCCAATCGTTCGCTCTCGGCCCAGAGGTAGTCGGCAATGTCACGCTCGAAGTCCTCCAGCGTGACGCTGATGCCGCTCATGGTGCAGGAACACCCCAGCGCGATATGCTGCGCCGACAGCCGGTGCCACAGCTCGGCCAGGTAGGCCGCCTGCTGCTGGTGGGGTGTGGTGGCCACGAGCACCTCAGGCCTTTGCGCGCAGGGCCGCCGTCTCGGCCGCCTTCACCTGGCAACGCTCGTCCAGGGCCACGCCGTACAGCTTCTCGGCCGCCTCGCGGCTCACGTAGCCCTCGCGCACGTCCTCGGCCACCTTGGCCGCATCGCGCTTGAGGGGGCTGCCGAAGCCGCCGCCGCCGCCCGAGAGCATCTTGTAGGCGTCGCCGCGCTCCAGGCGCACGTTGAAGATCTTGGCGTTGGGAAGGTCCTCCTTCCACTGGCCCTTGTGGCGGATGGCGATACCGTTGCCCGCCGCCTCCCCGCCGCCTTCCAGGCCCCAGGGCTTGCAGTGCATGCGGTCGATGCGGGTGGTCACCGAGAACGGCGACAGCGCCTGCACCACCATCTCCGCGCCCAGGCCGCCGCGGAACTCGCCCGCGCCGCCGCTGTCCTCGCGGATGCGGTAGCTCTCCACCAGCACCGGGTACTTGGCCTCCAGCTGCTCGGTGGGGCTGTTGTGGGTGTCGCCGTCGTTGATGCACACGGTGACGGACACGCCATCCTCGCGGCTCTTGGCGCCCCAGCCGCCGCCCAGCGGGCCGATGCCCACGATGAACAGCCGGCCATCCTCCGGCGAGATGCCGTGGATGTTGGGGAACACCAGGTCGGCATGGTGGCCGGCGATGGAGCGGTCGGGGATGGCCGGGGCCAGCGCCTTGAAGATGGTGTCGATCACCGTCATCGGGAACGTCATCCACACCCGCATCGGGTAGGGACGCTCGGCGCTGATCACCGTGCCCATGGGCATCACCACCTTCAGCGGGCGGAAGCTGCCGTCGTTGACCGGGTAGTCGGTGGGCGTGGTCAGGCACTTGTAGGCCACCTGCGCGCAGGCGATGCCGGTGGTGAAGCCGGAGTTGTAGAAGCCCTTGACCTGGCGGCTGACGTCCGACAGGTCGATCTCCATCTCGTCGCCCTTGACCGTCACCTTCACGCGGATGGGGATGCGCTTGCCCACTTCCAGGCCGTCGTCGTCCATGAAGGACTCGGCCTCGTACACGCCGTCGGGGATGGACAGGGTGTTCTTGCGCGCCAGGGCCTCGGAGGCGTTCATGATCTCGCCGATCGCGGCCTGCACCGCGTCGTTGCCATAGCGCTGCACCAGCTCCAGGAAGCGGCGCTCGCCGGTGGTGATGGCGGTGATCTGCGCGCGCAGGTCGCCCAGGGCGCGCTCGGGCAGGCGCACGTTCATGGCGATGATGTCCACCAGGTCCTGGTTGACCTTGCCCGCGCTCTGGTACTTCACGATCGGGATCTGGATGCCCTCGGAGAAGATGTCCGTGGTGATCTGCCCCAGGCTGCCGCCCACGTCCAGCCAGTGCGCCATGCAGCAGGTGAAGCCAATGAGCTCGCCCTCATGGAACACCGGCATGGTGAACGTGAAGTGGTTCAGGTGGCTGCCGGTGGTGTAGGCATCGTTGGTGACCAGGATGTCGCCGGGGTGGATGTTCTCGTGCCCGAAGTGGCGGATCTTGGACTTGACGGTCTCGGACATGCCCCGGATGAACATGGGCAGGCCCAGGCCGATGGAGACGGTGTCGCCTTCCTTGGTGAACAGGCCCACGGTGAAGTCCAGCGCCTCATAGATGATGAGGTTGTACGCCGTGCGCATCAGGTTGGTCTTCATCTCCTCGGTCACCGCGAACAGGCCGTTGCGGATGATCTCGACGATGACGGGGTCCACGGCCTGGGCCTGGGCCCGGTCCTGGAGTTGGGGGGTGGTCACGGTGTTCACGAGCGGTCGCTCCCGATGGAGATTTGCAGGTTGCCGAACTGGTCGACGACGACGGTGTCGCCGGGTTGGACGACGGTGGTGGAGGCGTGCTCCTCGACCAGGGCCGGGCCCTGGATCACGTTGCGGTTCTTCAGCAGGTCGCGCTTGTAGACCGGGGTGGAGACGTAGTCACCGGCGCTGCGGAAGTACACGGGCTTGTGGGCGCGCAGGGCCGCGGCATCGGGGGTTTCGCCGCCGCTGGCCACCTCGTTGCGCGGGGGCTTGGCCATGCGGCCCTGCACCGTCACGCGCAGGCTCACGATGTCCGCCGGCTCCTTGGGCGCGGAGGTGCCGTAGCGCACCTTGTGCACCTCGTCGAAGTGGTTCTTGATGGCGGCGCGGTCCTTGCCCTCGAAGTAGGCGGTGGGCAGGTCCACCGTCACGGCGTGCTCCTGGCCCACGTAGCGCATGTCGGCGCCGCGCTCGAAGACGATCTCCTCGGGGCGGATCTGCGAGGCGCTGATGGCGGCGCGGCCCTCGTCCTCCATCTCCTGGTAGATGGCCTCGATCTCGTCGAAGGACAGGCCCTCCAGGCGGCGGAACACCGAGCGCACATAGTCGTAGCGCAGGTCGGAGAACAGCATGCCGTAGGCCGAGAAGTAGCCCGGCGCGTGCGGGATCAGCACCTTGCGGATGCCGATCTCGCGGGCGATGGCCGAGGCGTGCAGCGGGCCGGCGCCGCCGTACACCACCATGGTGAAGCTGCCGGCGTCCAGGCCGCGCTCGGTGGTCACGGCCTTCACGGCGTGCGACATCTGCGTCACCGCGATGCGCAGGATGCCGTCGGCGGCGCGGGTGGCGTCCAGGCCCAGGGGCGTGGCGACCTTTTCCTCCATGGCCTGGCGGGCGCGGTCCAGGTACAGCGGCATCTCGCCGCCCAGGAAGTTGTGTTCGTCCAGGCGGCCCAGGATCAGGTTGGCGTCGGTGACGGTGGGCTCGGTGCCGCCGCGGCCGTAGCACACGGGGCCGGGCATGGAGCCGGCCGACTGCGGGCCCACGCGCAGGGAGTTGCCCAGTTCCACGCGGGCGATGGAGCCGCCGCCGGTGCCGACCTCGAAGATGTCCATCATCGGGATCTGGATCGGCAGGGCCTTTTCATAGCCGCCGATCAGCGCGCTGCCGGTGGTCAGGGGACGGCCCTCGCTGATCACGCCGGCCTTGGCGGTGGTGCCGCCCATGTCGAACGCGATGGAGTCGGGCAGGCCCAGCTGGGCGCAGATCGCCTGCGCGCCGATCACGCCGGCGGCGGGGCCGGACTCCAGCATGCGCACGCAGTCGCGGCGGGCGTGCTCCAGCGGGAACAGGCCGCCGGTGGACTGCACGGCGTAGAAGTCGCCGTCGAAGCCCTTTTCCTCCAGGTGCTCCTCCAGCTCGCCCAGGTAGGCGGACACGCGCGGGCCCACATAGGCGTTGGCCACGGCGGTGGACACGCGCTCGAACTCGCGGTACTCCTGCGACAGCTCGTGCGAGGCGGTGACGAAGGCGCCCGGGATCTCCTCCTGCAGGATGGCCTTGACGCGGCGCTCGTGGTCGGGGTTGCGGTAGGAGTGCAGCAGCAGCACGGCCACGGACTCGATATGGTCCTCGCGCAGCTTGCGGGCCAGGGCGCGCACGCCCTCCTCGTCCAGCGGCTTGTGCAGCGAGCCGTCGGCGCGCAGGCGCTCGCTCACCTCGTGGCGCTGCGAACGCGGCACCAGGGGCACGTGCTTGGAGAAGAACAGGTTGTAGGCATCGGGGCGGTTGACGCGGCCGATCTCGTAGATGTCGCGGAAGCCCTCGGTGATCAGCAGCGCGGTGTTGGCGCCGTTGCGCTCGAGCAGCGTGTTGATGGCGATGGTGGAGCCGTGCAGGAACAGGTAGCCGTTGGTCAGGTCCACGCCGGCGCCGTCCAGGGTGTTCTGGATGCCGTCATGCAGGTGGCCGTGGGTGGACAGCGCCTTGCCGAAGGAGATCTCGCCGGTGGCCTCGTCGAAGCAGGCCATGTCGGTGAAGGTGCCGCCGATGTCGACGGCGATGCGCAGGGATTTCTTGGATGCAGTCATGGGGGATTCCTTCAGGCCTCGTCGACGACCGTGTTGCGCAGCGTGCCCAGGCCGGTGATCTCGACCTCGATCACGTCGCCGGCCTTCATGTAGACGGCCGGCTCGCGCTTGTCGCCCACGCCGCCGGGGGTGCCGGTGGCGATCACGTCGCCGGGATGGAGGGTGGTGAAGCCCGAGAGGTATTCGATGATCACGGGCAGGGTGAAGATCAGGTCGGACAGGCTGGCGCTTTGCATGACCTGGCCGTTCAGGCGGGTCTGCAGGTTCAGCGCGTTCACGTCGGGGATCGCCTGGCGCGTGGCCATGAAGGGGCCCAGCGGACCGGTGGCGGGGAAGTTCTTGCCCGGCGTCCACTGGTGGGTGTGGCGCTGCCAGTCACGGGCCGTGCCGTCGTTGAAGCAGGCATAGCCGGCGATGTGCTCGAAGGCGTCGGCCTGCGCGATGCGGCGGCCACCCTTGCCGATGATCACCGCCAGCTCGCCCTCGAAGTCGAAGCGGCTGGTGGTGGACGGCTTGGGCAGCGGCGCGCCGTGGGCGCTGAGGCTGTCGGCGAAGCGGGTGAAGATGGCCGGGTGCTCGCTGTCGGGGCGCTTCATCTCGGCCACGTGGGTCTTATAGTTCAGGCCCACGCAGAACACCTTGCCCGGGTTGGCGATGACGGGCAGCAGGCGGCAGTCCGCGGCGTTGCGCAGCTGGCCCGACGTACGGGCGGCCTGTTCCAGGGCATCGAGCTGGCCCGCGGCGATCACGGACTTCAGGTCGGGGTACTGGGCCTGGAAGGCGGCCGGGGCCTGCCACCAGGAGGCTTCGTCATTCCACAGGCCGTAGCTGGCCTGGCCCTGGTGCTCAAAACTCACGAATCGCATCTTTTTTCTCTAGGGGAGGGTCGATGAAGCGCGAGTCTAGGGAGCAGCCCGGCATCTGCATAGAATCGAAACCGTGTTTTCAGACATGCCTGAATAGGCATACCAGGACGTTCCATGCAGATCCAGGATTTCAGGCTGTTCCTCGAGGTGGCGGAGGCCGGCAGCTTCACCAAGGTGGCGGCCCAGCGCCAGACCGTTCAATCCCACATCAGCCGCCAGGTGGGCGAACTGGAGAAGGCCTGCGGCAGCCCCCTGTTCCGGCGCACGGGCCGGGGCGTGGTCCTCACCGAATTCGGCCAGCATGTGGCGCAGCGCGTGCGCACCTGGCTCAAGGACAGCGACGAGCTGTTCGCGGACATCCGCCAGACCTCGCGCGTGCCCATGGGCGAGGTGCGTCTGGGCATCCTGCCCTCGGCGGCGCATCCGCTGATGACGCATGTCTTCAAGCGCCTGCACCGGGAGTACCCGCGCATCACCCTGAACATCCGCGAGGGCCAGGGCGGCGAGCTCGACGCCATGCTGGACGCGGGTGCCGTGGACATGGCGATCCTGTTCCGCTACGACAAGCCGTCCACGCCCGACGAGACGCTGCTCGTCACCGCGAGCACCTACCTGGTGTCCAGCCCCGGCTTCTCCCTCACCAGCGGGGACAGTGTTGAATTCAAGCGCCTGGAGGGCCTGCCCCTGGTGCTGCCGCGGCGGCCGGCCCACTGGCGCGCCATCCTGGACGAGACCGCCCGCAGCAAGGGCTTCCAGTTGCAGGCGGCGGTCGAGGCGGATTCATTGACCGTGCAAAAGGAGCTGATCGCCGACAACAAGCACCTGTACGCGCTGCTCGGCCCCTTCTCGGTGAACAAGGAGGTGCGCATGGGCCGGCTGCAGGTGGCCAAGGTCATCGCGCCGGACCTCAAGCGCTACGTGACGCTGGCGCGGCCCAAGCAGGGCCAGCTCACGCAGGCGAGCCGGATCGTATCGGCGCTGATCACCGAGACCGTCAAGGGCTGGGGCGGACAGTTGACGGAACCCGTCTAGGCCGGGCCGACAGCGCGGGCGACCTGCGCCTTTGCGTCGCGCAAAAAAAGAGGCCCGCTTGCGCGGGCCTCAAGACCTTGGAGACAGGAGTCGATCAGCGGTTGTACGCCGTCTCGCCGTGGCTGGCGATGTCCAGGCCTTCGCGCTCTTCCTCTTCGGAGACACGCAGGCCGACCACCAGGTCCACGACCTTGTAGGCGATGAAGGACACGACCGCCGACAGGATCACGGTGGTGATCACGCCGTGGAACTGGATCCACACCTGGGAGGCGATGGAGTAGTCGGCGCTGGCCTTGTTGGCCACGTAGTCGTAGATGCCGGTGCCGCCCAGGGAGGGGGCTGCGAACACGCCGGTCAGCAGCGCGCCGACGATGCCGCCCACGCCGTGGACGCCGAACACGTCCAGGGAGTCGTCGGCGCCGAGCAGGCGCTTGAGGCCGCTGACGCCCCACAGGCACACCAGGCCGGAGATCAGGCCCATCACGATGGCGCCCATCGGGCCGACGAAGCCGGCGGCGGGGGTGATCGCCACCAGGCCGGCGACGGCGCCGGAGGCAGCGCCCAGCATGGAGGCCTTGCCCTTGGACAGCGCCTCACCGGCGATCCAGGACAGGGTGGCGGCGGCGGTGGCCACCAGGGTGTTGATGAAGGCCAGGGCAGCGACGCCGTTGGCTTCCAGGTTGGAGCCGGCGTTGAAGCCGAACCAGCCCACCCACAGCAGCGAGGCGCCGACCATGGTCAGGGTCAGGCTGTGCGGAGCCAGGGCTTCCTTGCCGTAGCCGATGCGCTTGCCGATCACGTAGGCACCCACCAGGCCGGCGATACCAGCGTTGATGTGCACCACGGTGCCGCCCGCGAAGTCCAGGGCGCCCTTGGCCCACAGCCAGCCGGCGTTGGCGACGACCTTCTCCAGCGAGGCAGCGTCGGAGATGGCATCCGGGCCGTCCCAGTACCAGACCATGTGCGCGATCGGCAGATAGGCGAAGGTGAACCAGATCACCACGAACAGCAGCACGGCGGAGAACTTGATGCGCTCGGCGAACGAGCCCACGATCAGCGCGCAGGTGATGGCGGCGAAGGTGGCCTGGAAGGCGATGAAGCTCAGTTCGGGGATCACGACGCCCTTGCTGAAGGTCGCGGCGACGGAATCCGGCGTCACGCCCTTGAGGAACAGCTTGTCCAGGGTGCCGATGAACGGGTTGCCGCCGGTGAAGGCCAGGCTGTAGCCGTAGATGACCCACAGCACGTAGACCAGCGCGGACACCACGAACACCTGCATCAGCACGGACAGCATGTTCTTGCTGCGCACCAGGCCGCCGTAGAACAGGGCCAGGCCCGGCAGGGTCATCAGGATGACCAGCAGGGTGGAGGTGGTGATGAAGGCGGTGTCGCCCTTGTTGGGGGTGGGGGCGGGGGCGGCTTCAGCGGCTGCGGCGGGGGCAGCAGCAGCAGCCGGTGCGGCAGCGGAGGCCGCGGGGGCGGCCTCGGAGGCGGCGGCGGCGGGGGCCGAGGCGGCCGGGGCCTGCGCCAGTGCGGCGCCGCCTCCGGTCAGCATTGCCAGGCCGAAGGCCAGGCAGGCAAGAAGCTTCTTCATGTGCTTTCTCTCCGTGATTCTTGTTTAGAGGGCTTCCTTGCCGGTCTCGCCGGTGCGGATGCGGACGACCTGCTCCAGGTCGTAGACGAAGATCTTGCCGTCGCCGATCTTGCCGGTGCGGGCGGCGCCCTCGACGGCTTCGATGACGCGCTCGACGAGGTCGTCGGCCACGGCGGCCTCGATCTTGACCTTGGGCAGGAAGTCGACCACGTATTCCGCGCCGCGATACAGCTCGGTGTGGCCCTTCTGGCGGCCGAAGCCCTTGACCTCGGTGACGGTGATGCCCTGCACGCCGATGGCGGAGAGGGCCTCACGCACCTCGTCGAGCTTGAACGGCTTGATGATGGCGGTGACGAGTTTCATGATGGTTCCTCGAAG
>JACCDR012288743.1_pt1 | contig 15506 bp, 23 predicted proteins | sample 7446431 | NCBI WGS metagenome assembly JACCDR01 (sample SAMN15323443, study PRJNA562643) | freshwater metagenome | isolation source: river surface water | place: USA:Blue River Watershed | collected 2017-08-17 | reverse complement strand
GGGGTGGGGCCGCGACACGCGCGGGGGATGGGGGTGCTTAGATCTGGCTCTCAGTGGAAACTCAGTTTTTCAAATGCCCCTACGTTTTACTCGGGAATACCGCCCCACTCCGCTAAACCCCGTTCCCACACAGTCACCCCGAATTACCCTAAAATTCCCCCGCCTCCCTGCGGCTCTCCGCCGCTTTAGGCCCCGCCAGGGGCCTTTTCTTTTCCACTCTCGTGATATAAACGCGCCGGGCGGCGTGCTACGGCTGGTTTTCCAGCAGTGCTTTCTCCTGACGAGTGTGGTGACAAATTAGGACGCCGCCCGCCTATATGTCCTTCGACCTCACCGTACCCCCAGAAGACCCGGCGCGCTACATCGACGAGATGCGGCGCGTGCATCTGCCAAACGTGCACGATGCCCTGCTTCATATGTACGAAGCCGCCGTCACCAGCGGTAAGGTCTCTGACATGGCGAAGTACGTCGAGGTATCCCACAAGTGGACCGCCCCGCGCGAAAAGCAGGACGACTACGCCAACCTGCCGGTATTCGCCATCAACATCAACACCAACGCGGGGACATTCTCGGCGCAGTTGGTCGAGGATGGAAAGCAGCCGGAAATCATCGACCTGGAGCCGTCGACCAAGGCACTGCCGTCCGAACTCCCAGTTGAACTGACGCAGGATCTGCCGTCGCTCCAGACCGTGGATCTGCGCTCGCTCCTAGACTGATGCTCAACTTCAGCGCCAGCCCGACCGGCCTGAACTTCATGCGCAGTCGCGCGTTCATCAAGCTCATCATGGGGCCGGTGGGCGGCGGCAAGTCCACGGTGTGTCTGTTCGACCTCATCGAGCGGGCCATCGCCCAGGCGCCGTACAACAACGTGCGTCGGACGAAGTTCATCATCCTGCGCAACACCATGCAGCAGTTGAAGGCGACGGTGAAGCCGCTGATCGACCAGTGGCTCGTGACCATCGCGCAGAACCGCATGGGGCAGTGGCGGCTGACGGACAACGTCTTCGAGATGCGCTTCCGCGCCCCCGACGGGACCGTCGTCCACTCCGAGTTCTGCCTGATGGCGGCGGACACCCCCGACGACGTGCGGCGCCTGCTGTCCGTGGAAGCCAGTGCGGCGTGGGTGGAAGAAGCCCGAGAGGTGGACCCGGAGGTGTTCCAGGGCTTGCAGGGCCGCGTGGCTCGCTTCCCGAACCGGGCCTCTGGTGGCGTGACGTACCCTGGCGTGATCTGCTCTACCAACCCGCCGCCGCTGGGAGGGTTCTGGCACGACATGATCGCCAACCCCCCTCCCAAGCACGAAGTTTTCATCCAGCCGCCCGCCATGTTGGAAGACGGGTCGCTGAACCCTGCGGCCGAGAACATCCAGCACCTGGACCCCGACTACTACGACAACCTCATCGCCGGCAAGACAGACGGTTGGATTGACGTGTACATCAAGAACAACTTCGGTGCCGGTGACTTCGGCCAGCCGGTGTTCAAGTCGAGCTTCCGTCGGGGGTTCCACGTCGCGGAGAAGAACCTCCAGCCGGTGATGCAGTCCATCAACCCGCTGATCGTGGGTCTGGACAACGGGTTGCAAGCCGCTGCTGTCATCGGCCAGGAAGACGCTCGGGGTAGGGTGAATGTGCTGGGCGAGGCGTACGTGCCGGTCGACGATACGATGGGCGTGGAATCGTTCCTGGACCGGATACTCATTCCGAAACTGCGCAACGAGTTCCCGTTCAAGCCGCAGAACATCGTTTTTGTCCTTGACCCGGCGTGTTTTCAGCGGTCCCAGGTAGACGAGAAAACCATCGCCCAGGCGGTGCAGATGCGCGGGTATACCGTCCGGATGGCGACAACAAACGACCCGGAGCGGAGAATCTCGGCGGTTGAAGACCTGTTGACGCGTCAAATCGACGGCAAGGCCGCACTGCTAATCGACCCCCGGTGCACTCACTTGATCGAAGCCTTGGAGTGGGGGTATCGGTACAAGAAGATGGCGTCGACAGGACAGACGACCACGACCCCCGAGAAAACCCACCACTCGCACATCGCGGACGCCAAGCAATACTTTGCACTGCATTTCAGCGCGCAGCGAATGGGGTCGGATTGGCGGTCGCGGGGTGGCGCTCGCAAAATACTCCAGGCAAACTACGCTTACGTGTAAACTCCCACCATGCAGCCCCAAGCCCTTGGCCTACCCATGCCTGCTTCGGCAGGGGCTCCGCCTTCGGCGAAGGTAATCAACATCGGTGGGTTTCTCCCCATCGGGAATGTCGGCGAAGCGCTGCGTATGCAAGCCGCCGAGGCGCCCAGCGCCAAGTCTGCGTTCGAGGAATCGCAGTCCAAGCCCGTCATCACCGGGCTGGCCGGGTTCATCCGCAACTTCTTCCAGCGGGCGCAGGACGCACGTACGACGGTCGAGACCGAGATGATCGAGGCGCTGTACGCCCGACGCGGTCAGTACACGCCGGAGAAGCTGCAGCAGATCAAGGAGAACCGCCAGCCGGCCATCTACATGATGGTCGCGTCGGCCAAGATGCGCCAGATCGAGGCGCTGCTGCGGGACATCCTGCTTGGTACCGGAGGCGACAAACCCTGGACCGCGCAGCCGACACCTGACCCGGAGATCCCACCGGAGCTTGCCCAGCAGCTGGTCATGCAGCTGCAGCAGGAGGTGATGGCCGCGATGCAGACGGGCTTCATGCCGTCGGTGCAGGCTGCGGCCGAGCGAGCGCGCGAACTCAAGACGGAGGTGCAGAACCTCATCGTCGAGAAGGCCAAGCAGGCAGCAGAGCGCGCCGAGATCAAGATGGAGGACCAGCAGGTCGAGGGAGGCTTCTACGAAGCGCTCGACGCCTTCATCACCGACTTGGCGACGTTCAAGACGGCGTTCATGGCGGGTCCGATCCTGCGCAACAAACCCAAGCTGAAGTGGGGTCCGGGGCGGCAGGCCATCGTTGAGCAGAAGCTGTGCCCCGAGTGGGAGCGCGTCGACCCGTTCGATATGTACCCCGCGCCGTGGGCGACGGACCTGCAGCACGCCCCGTTCGTGCGGGTACACCACCTGACCCGTGAAGCGCTGACAGAGATGATCGGCGTCGATGGGTTCAACGAGGACGCGATCCGCGAGATCCTGACCCGCTACGGCGACATGGGCCACTCGGAGAACCTGCAGTCGGACAACGACAAGGCATACGCCGAGGGGCGCGAGACGGTCAACAGCCAGGAGACTTGGCTGATCGACGCGATTCAGTATTGGGGCTCTGCGTCCGGGAAGATGCTGCGCCAGTGGGGGATGACCGAGCAGGAAGTCCCCGACGAGACCAAGCAGTACCAGATCGAGGCGTGGATGGTCGGGAGCATCGTCTTCAAGGCGGTGCTGAACTCCGACCCGCTGGCCCGTCGACCGATCTACTACACGAGCTTCCAGCGGGTGCCTGGAACGGTGTGGGGCAACGCCCCGTACGACCTGTGCCGCGACTGCCAGGATATGTGCAACGGCGCGGCTCGGTCGCTGGGCGCCAACATCGCCATCTCGTCCGGCCCCCAGGTGAGTGTGCTGGCCAACCGCATCCCTGCGGGGGAGGACATCACCGAGATGTTCCCCTGGAAGATTTGGCAGTTCGAGGCGGACACGATGGGCTCGACGGCGTCACCGATCACGTTCTTCCAGCCCAACAGCAACGCCAACGAACTGATGGCCGTGTTCGAGCGGTTCTCGCTCCTGGCCGACGAGTACACCGGCATCCCGCGCTACATGGCCGGGTTCAACGGTGGCGAAGGCGGAGCGGGCCGCACGGCGTCCGGCATCAGCATGATGATCGGCAACGCCAGCAAGACGATCAAGCAGGTACTGGGCAACATCGACACCCACATCCTGAAGCCGCTGATCGAGCGCCAGTATTACCACAATCGGGTGTTCAGCGAAGATCCGGACTTCGACGGCGACATCGCCATCAAGGCGCGCGGCGCCCTGTCGCTGCAGACCAAGGAAGCTGCCCAGGTGCGGAACAACGAGTTCCTGCAAGTGGCGCTCAACAGCCCGGTCGCACAGCAGATCATGGGCATCGAGGGCGTGGCGGAAATCCTGCGCGGGACCGTCAAGCAACTCGATCACAACGTAGACCGCGTGGTCCCAAGCACTCCCGTTCTTCGACAGCGTATGGCGCAGCAGCAGTATCAGCAGATGCTGGCGACGCAGGCCACCGCGCAGCCCCAGAAAGACAAGCCCCCCGGCGGTAGCAACCTGATGGACGGGAGTCCGGCAACCAACAACTTTACCCCGGTGGAGGGGTAACCCGTGCCGTACAAGTCTAAGGAAGCCAGAGCTGCCTACTATCAGGCCAACAAGGAAAAGATCCGCTCCGCGAACAAGGCGTGGGCGGCGGCCAATCGTGAAAAGATGGCTGGGTATGTAACGGCATGGGTAAAGAACAACCCGGAACGCCGAAAAGCCATTCTAGATACGTCTGCGATACGATGCGCCGAGACAAAGAAAGCTTCCGAAGCGGCTAGACGTGCGCAAGATCGGGAGCTTTTCAATGCGAGGTGCCGCTCTAGTGCGGCGAAAAACCCCGCTCGGGTCCGTGAGGCTGTGTCTAAACGGCGGGCTCAGAAACTGCGAGCCACCCCCGGTTGGTTTGGCGAGCTTGACGCATTAGTTGTGGCAGAGGCGCATCGACTAGCGGTATTGCGCGAAGCCGCGACTGGTTTCAAGTGGCACGTAGACCATGAAATTCCACTTCGCGGTGTCAGAGTTAGTGGATTGCATGTTTGGAACAACTTACGTGTAATCCCAGCAAAAGATAACATCGTAAAACGTAATCACTTCAGCCCACAAGGAGCTTGATATGGCTGGCAAGAACCCCTTCGCTGGGTACAAGGAAGGTAAGGAAACCAAGCGCCAGGAGCGCAAGGAATCTGCGCCGCTTCAGCGCTACGAAGCCAAGAAGGGCATGGAAAAGAAGATGCCCATGAAGGGCGGTAAGAAGAAGTGCTGACGCCGTGGACGATAACGTTGTCAAGCTCATCCTCGACAAGATCGACACTGTTCACAAGTGTCTGGACGAGCACGTCCAGTCTTCGTCGGATTGGCGCGTCAAAATCGAAGGTCGACTGACGGCCCAGGACGAGCGCCTGGAGCTTATCGAGGCCGAGGCCAAGACCGCCGCCAGCACACTGCACACCGTCGAGTCTGCGGTCACGACTGCCAAGACGATGAAGACCGTGATCTCGTGGGTCAGCGCCATCGCCATCGGCATCGCCACGATCTGGTACGCGACCAAGTCGCTCATCAACGGCGAAAGCCCGTTGTGAGACACCCCCGCCTTGTCATCGGCGCGTTGTCGTTGTCTGCGGCAGCGTTCGGTTCGCTCGTTCTCAAAGAGGGCTACACGGACAAGGCAGTCGTTCCAGTCGAGGGCGACGTTCCTACCGTGGGGTTCGGTTCCACCAAGCGCGAGGACGGCAGCAGCGTGCAGATGGGAGAGACCATCACCGCCCCGAAGGCGGTCGCCCGCAGCCTGAACCACATTGCCAAGGACGAGGCAGGGCTCAAGCGCTGCGTGACGGCCCCGATCAATCAGGTCGAGTATGACTTGCTGGTCGATCATGCGTACCAGTACGGCGTCGGTAAAACGTGCACCAGCGGCATGGTCCGGCACACCAACGCACAGAACTACCTGCAAGCTTGCGAAGCCTACCTAGCCTATCGCTTCGTGGCGGGGTACGACTGTTCTACGCTGGTCGACGGCAAACCCAACAAGCGCTGCTGGGGCGTGTACGCCAGAAGCAAGGAACGGCGAGACAAGTGCATGGCCGTGCAAGACATGCCGCCCAGCCTGGGAGCGCGGGGGTGATCGACCGCTTTACCAGCACGAAGCTGTGGGTGTGCCTGATCGGGATGCTCATTGGCTCGTTCCTGCGCTGGCGGGGAATCATTACCGACGATGCATGGGTCACCGTGATGGTCACTGGCATGGTTGGCTACCCGATCTCCCGCGTGGCGCAGAAGGCCGTCGAAGGAAAGAAGGCGGAATGACCCATGCGATCAAACTGCGTGCTATTCGCAGTTGCCCTCTACCTCAGACGCCGCCGCAAAGGTAACGAAGGGTATCTGGTCATGCGGAAATCGCGGCTCGGTTGGTACTGCCACATGCTCTACGCGGAGCGTCGCCGCGATGGGTCGCTGCGGGTCATAGGGTTTCGTCCCACCGACGCGCGACCGCTCTTATGCCCACCGCCGCTGTTCCAGGGCTCGTCCAAGTGGGGTGACTTGTGAACGTCCAACTCATCGTTGCGTGCGCCATCGCCATCGTCGCCGGGCTGTCTGGCTGGTACTTGCGGGGCAACATCGCCGAGCGGGACGCATCCGAGATGCGCATGAAGTATGCGCAAGACGTTGCGAGAGCAACCGAGCAAGCCAGGAAGGTCGAACAAGACCGTGTACGCAAGGTGGAGGACGCCGCCCGTGACGCTGACAAACGTGCAGAAGCTTTCCGTCGTGACGCTGTTGCTGCCAACGCTGTTTCTCAGCGGCTGCGCGAGCACATCGCCGCCCTTGCCTCCGGTGGCTCCGGCTTCGATCCCCCCACTGCCGAAACAAGCTCGCCAGCTTCCGGCCCAGGAATGGTGTTCACCAACGTGTTCGGGCGAGTTGACGAGGCTGCGAGTCGATTTGCTCGACTCGCTGACGAAGCAAGGTCGGCCGGGCTTGCGTGTGAAGCCGCCTACGACGCCGTGAGGAACACCCAATGAAGCCGACGGTACTTGTTTACGAGTCAACAGACGGGTGGCGCTGGCGGTTGGTGTCGCCCAACGGGCGCGTTCTAGCGTCTGGCGAATCGTTCTCGTCCAAGCGTAGCGCACTGCGCGCAGTTGCCACTGTCCGTCGGGAGTTTGCCCGGTGCAAGGTCAAGGTAACACAGTAACCCGCTGGGTGGTTATCTGGGGCGACCGGTACGAGTTCGAGGCGTATTTCAAAGACCGCGCGCTGGCGGAAGCCTACGCCGCGAGTAAGCATGGCGTAGTAAAGTCGTTCACGGTAGAAAACTGGCCGGCACGTACGCTGACATGACAGACCTGGAGATTTTCTCGCGTATCCCTGAGTCCCTGCTTGGGCCGTTTCTCAAGCGGCAGCAGGAACAGGCGTACAAGGTTCTGTCCACGAACAAGGACATGGCAACCCTGCACCAGTATCAGGGCCGTGTCCAGCTTGTCGACGAGATGTTGAATCTGCTCGACAAGGCAAAGAGTTTGCGATAGGCGCAAACCAATGCTAGGATAATTACTAGCGATCACCAAAGCACAGCCGAATACTCGGCAGCAGAGGATAGATATGGCTACACCACGAATCGTTCAGCAGCAACTCGAAGCCGCGGAAGCGCTTCAGCAGAGTATGCAGAACCCGCCCCCGGCGGAACCTGTCGATACGGCTGATCCAGAACCCGCACCCGCTCCGGAACCTGCCCCCGCACCCCAGCCCCAGGACATCTGGGAGCACAAGTTCAAGACCCTCCAGGGCATCTACAACGCCGAGGTTGGTCAAGTTCGCGCGCAGAACAAACTGCACGAAGCCGAAATGGTGAAGCTTCGACAGCAGCTTGAAGATCTCACAGCGAAACTTGCGACCAAGGCACCGGACAAGAAACCGGAAGTGGACCCCAAGGATGTCGAGAATTTCGGCGGTGATCTGGTGGATATGGTCCAGCGGTACCTTACGAGAGTGCACGCGGAGATTCAGAACGAATTTGGAACCGCGCTGACCAGACTCGACGCCCGCGTGGCCGAGTTGGAAAGCAAGGTGACTGGGGTTACCCAGAAGACCGCGGAAACGCTTGAGGAACAGTTCTACGCGACGCTGACAAAGCTCGTGCCGGACTGGGAGAAGGTCAACCAGGACCAGCGATTCTTGGAATGGCTTGGTCAGATTGATCCGATCTACGGGGTGCCGCGCCAAGTTGGGCTGAATGCAGCCTACAAGGCGTTGAAGGCCGAACACGCTGCCCGTGTGTTCCAGGCGTTCAAGGAAACCCTTCCGAACAAGCCGCGTCCGGAGTCGATGGTGGCCCCTCGGAGCAGTTCGGCCGCACCTACCCCCAGTGCGCCCGCGCAAGCCAGGGTGTTTACACGTAAGTTCATCGAGGACTTCTACGCGGACCAAGCCCGAGGCCGACATCGCGGACGTGAAGCGGAGATGGCGCGGCTGGAAGCAGAGATCAACGAAGCCATTGCCACTGGCCGCGTCAACTGACGCCCTGGTAACGGCACTCACTGGAGATTTTCATGTCGACTGTCACCCCTGGTGCCGTTACCCCCGTCGGCGGTTCGTTCAACACGAACCCGGCCTATTCCGGCACGTTCATCCCGACCATCTGGTCGGCGAAGCTGAACGCCAAGTTCTACACCGCCTCGACCTTCGCGGACATCTGCAACCGCGACTGGGAAGGCGACATCAAGAACATCGGCGACAAGGTCATCATCAACAACATCCCCGATCTCGTGATCGCGGACTACGTCGTTGGTGGCAACCTGTCGTACCAGACGCCCCGTCCGAACACCATCGAGATGGCTCTGGACCGCGCGAAATACTTCGCCTTCAACGTCGCCGACGTGCTGGAGTACCAGTCGAAGCCGAACCTGATGGATATGTTCAGCAGCGACGCTGCCGAGCAAATGCGCATCGTGATCGACTCGACCTGCATCTACCGTACGTTCAACCAGGGCGCTGCGGCCAACCGTGGTGCGACGGCCGGTGTGCGTTCGGGCTCGTTCAACCTCGGCACGGACACCTCTCCGATCACTCTGAACTCGACTGCCGGTGACGCCAGCAACGTGCTGACGAAGATCCTGCAGATGGCTTCGGTGCTGGACGAGCAGAACGTCCCGGAGTCTGGCCGTTGGCTGGTCATCGACCCCGCCACGCGCACGCTGCTGATGAACACCAACCTTGCCCAAGCCCAGTTCATGGGTGACGACAAGTCGATGGTTCGCAACGGCATGATCGGCACCATCGACCGCTTCAAGGCCTACGTGTCGAACAACCTGCCGTACAAGGCCGCGAGCGCGTCGGTGTGGACCTCGGGTGACGGCAGCGAGACCTCGGTTGCAGGTTCGTCGCACGGCACGCGTGTCCGCGCGATCATCGCCGGCCACACCAGCGCCATCGCGTTCGCCAACCAGATGACCAAGACCGAGCAACTGCGCAACCCGACCGACTTCGGCGATCTGGTTCGCGGCATGAACGTCTTCGGCCACAAGGTCGTCAAGCCGGAATCTCTGGCTCTGATGATCGTCGCCTAAGCGTTTACTCGTAAGCAAGGAGAACTGACATGCCCAATTCGTTCGCTTTTGGTCGCTTCGACCTCGCCCCGACCAGTGCCACTGTGGATGCTGTGGCCGGCGTTGGAACTGCGCAAACCGGCGCTGCTGCGCTGACTGGCGCTATCAACAACGTGACGACCGCTGTTGGTCAGACCGCTGTTGCGCTGCCCAGCAAGCACGCGGTTGGTTCGCCGATCATCGTTGTGAACGCCTCGGCTACTGCGGCTTTGGTGTTCCCGCCGTCGGGCGGCAAGATCAACAACGGCTCCGCTGACGCGTCCTTCTCGGTCGCCCAGAACAAGCCGACGGTTTTCTTCGCCCACCCCAACGGCGTTGATTTCACCGCCGTCCTGAGCGCGTAAGTAACTAGCTAACGCGTAAGCGTGATAGAGTACGCCCGGCACGTCCGGGCGTACTTTCTTGTGAGGGCATATGCCGACCGTTACCGGAACCCAGATTCTCGACAAAGCCGAGACTATCCTGCAGGATACGACCAACGTGCGTTGGCCGACTGCGGAGCTTCTGGGTTGGCTGAACGACGGGCAGCGAGAGATTGTCGCTTTCCGCCCCGATGCCGGAAACAAGATTGCGCAGATGTCGCTGGTTGCCGGGACAAAACAGAGCGTCCCAACCGACGGGTATCAGTTGCTCGACGTGGTTCGCAATTTCGACAACGCGGGTACTACTGCCGGCCGCGCCGTACGGAAAGTCCCCCAGGAGCTACTCGACGCCCAGGTACCGGATTGGCACGCCGCAACTCCGACGACTACGGTTCTTCATTTCACGTACGACCCGCGCATTCCGCGCACGTTCTACGTGTATCCCCCGTCTACCGGTACGACCAAGCTAGAGATTCTGTACTCGGCAGCGCCTGCAAACCTTGCGGCGGCGGGCGATGTCATTTCCATCGACGACATCTACGCCAACGTTCTGCTCGACTACGTTCTGTACCGCGCGTACAGCAAGGACTTTGAGCTTACCGGTAACCAGGAACGGGCGCAGTATCACTACGCCAAGTTCGAGGCCAGCCTGGGCCGCAAGGCAGCGACCGACGCCGCGTCTGTTCCGACCAACGAGGTTCGTGGGTAATGAAGTCCCTCGACCTGTTCTTGCCGCGCGTGACGCCGTACGTCTTGGACGCTACGGAGCCTATGGCTCGGCAGGCCCTGGTCGACGCCGCCATCGAGTTCTGCCTACGCACCAACGCGGTCTACACGATCACCACCGCCAACGCGACGGCCAACCTCGGTGAGTACGACATCGAGGAACCGACCGGTATGGAGACGGTGCGTGTTCAGGACGTGTACTACGGCCGGACCAAACTGCGCCCCGTGGACACTGCCGCAGTAGATGAACCGTTATCGCTGCGCGGCGCGGTGGATGGTGAGTCTCCCGTGGTCGGGACTCCGGTGGCGTTCTACGCCCTGGCCGGTACGAACACCTTCACTGTGTACCCGCTGCCGGAGACCACCACTGCGGGCATGTTCACCGTGAAGGCGAGCTTCGCTCCGACGCGCACTGCAACGCAGTTGGATGACCTTCTGTACGACAGATACCTGGACGCCATTGCGTCCGGAGCAATCGCCAATCTCGTGGCGGTCCCGGGTCAGAGGTTTACCTCTGCCGGTGGGTATGCGCTCCATCGAGAGCGTTTCGAGCGCGGCGTCAGTCGCGCATTGGCCGAAGCCCGCAAAGGGGCTGCAGTAACCAGTACGCGGGTCCAACCCCGCTCATTCGCGTAGGAGTTTTAGATGTCTAAGGGCAATACGTACGAAAGCGACCTCCTTTTGCTCGTGTTCAACAACACGAACATCGGTCTGGTCGGCGACGCCACCGGTCTGCGCGGGTCTACCACCGCCGGTTCGCTGTATGTCAGCCTGCACACGGCCGACCCTGGCGAGGCTGGCACCCAAACCACCAACGAGGTGTCGTATACGGGCTACGCACGTGTGGCCGTAGCACGCAGCGGCGCAGGCTGGACCGTCACTGGCAACAGTGTGAGCCCCGCCGCCGCAATCACGTTCGGCGCGTGCACGGCCGGTTCCGCGACCGCCACTCACTTCGGCGTTGGCACGGACGTTTCCGGCACCGGCAAGCTGCTCTACAAGGGCACGATCACGCCAAACATCTCGATCTCCAGTGGCGTGACTCCGCAGCTGACGACGGCGACGGCGATCACTGAGGACTGAGCCGTGCGCTGGTACGTCATCAACGTACTGTGCGCTCTGGATCAACTGGTGAACGCCCTGTTCGCTGGCTGGTGCGACGAGACGATGTCCAGCCACGCATACCGGCTCTGGCGAGCCGATAAACCGTGGGGGTGGCTGATGAAGGTCTACGACGCGCTGTTCTTCTGGCAGCGCATCCCTGAAGGTTACGTCGGGCACTGCCACTGGGCCTATGCGCGTGAGCGTGAGCGGTATCAACTTCCCCCGGAGATGCGGACATGACACCGGCAGAGATTCGTGCGGCGATTGCTGCTGATCCAGCCTTGCAGGCACTAGGCAACGACGCAGAAGCGCTCGCTGTTGCACTCAGCACCGGACGCACGCGGCTGCAAGCGCCGACGATGATCAGCGAACGCGGGATTATGGAGCGCTATCCCGGTGGCCCTGTCGCGGCAGATGCCGTGCTGGTGAAGCTCGAAACGTTCGCGGCCAGCGGAGCACCAGGCAGCGGCCCCGTCAAGCGGGCGATGAAGTTCCTTGCCAGCGCTGACGGCCTCGATATCGGCAGCGCAGCCACTCGGGCACAACTGGACGCGCTTGCTGCGGGTGGAGTCATCACCTCGGGCGAGGCAGACAACCTGAAAAACCTGGCGCTGGTGCCGGTTGTTGTGACGCCGCGCCAAGTCGTTGACGCATTGCAGGGGGCCTGAACGTGGCTGATATCAAGCTCAAGTACCCAAGCACATCGTCCACCGCGCTAACGATCACGCTGGCCTCGCTCGCGTCGGGTTCGTCCGGTGTCTACACCTCGGGCCGCGAGTCCACCAGCGTGGACAACACCACCAATCTGGACGTTGACCACCTCCTGAGCGGGCAGATCACCACCGGCACTAGTCCGACTGCCTCTCGCAGCATTAACGTGTACGTGGCTGCGCCTCTGTCCGTGAGCAGCGGCACGGCAACGTGGCCGGATGTTTTGGACGGCACCGACAGCGCGGAGACGTTCACCTCGGCCAACGTGATGAACGGCATCGTCAAGCTCGCCGCGTCGATGACAACTGACTCGACAAGTGATCGGGCGTACACGTTTTCGGGCGTGTCTGTGGCGAGCTTGTTCGGCGGTTCTCTCCCGCCGTTCTACTTGGTCTACGTGGCGCATGACAGCGGTGTCAACCTGAACGCCACTGCGGGCAACCACAGCATCCACTACTACCGGGTCCAAGCCCAGACGGTCTAAGCCGTGGCCGGAAAACTGTTCCGCGTCACGCGCACATCCCAGCCGCAGCAGCCGACTAGGATCGATTGGAGCAATCCGCTCACGGCGGGGCTCGCAATGGCTGTCGCCTCTCACGGCGGCACCATCCAAGACATCGTTTCCGGGCGCGGCCCAGCAGCCGGGAGCGGCACGCCGACGAACGGCATTGCCCGCTTTGGACGGTCGCGCAACTACGCGAGCACTGCCGATTTCTTTACGACGCCATCGTCGTTGGATGCTCCGACGCAGTACACGGTCATCAGTCGTGGCTCGTGGACAAGCATTACCAGCTTCGGTTCGTTGTGGGCCAAAACGTCGAACCTTGGCACGACTAACGGATTTAGTCTTTTCAGAAATTTTGGCTCATCTGGTGCCGCGACGATCAGTCACGGCGGCACAAATGTGTCAGTTGACGCAGGGACGGATTTGTCAACGCGCGTTTCATCCGCGCCCACCGTTACGACGGCGTTTGTTTGGACAGGAACGCGGCTCAAATTCTGGCTAAACGGCGCACTCATCAGCGACACGGCCTTAAGCACTGCCGTCACATCTGGCGCGGGTTATCTCAAGATCGCGTCTTCGCGTGACACGGTAGCGACGACGGGCAGTCACGATCACACGCTTGTGTGGACTCGCGGGCTGTCGGACGCCGAGGCGTCGTGGCTGACACGCGGCGACAACTCGTATGCGGTGTTCGCCCCCGTCGAGCGCCAAATCTGGGTGCCCGTCAGCGCGGCGAGTGGCATCCCAGTGCTATCCGCAGCAACCGCAATCGACATCACCAGCACCCAGGCGCGGCCGAGGGTGACGGTAACATTCGCATAGGAACCCTATGAGCACCCACGCCAACCGCGTTCAGATGAGCGTGTCCGGTACACCCGGCACCGGCACCATCACGCTCAACGCCGCCACGACGGGCTACCGATCATTCGCCAGCGCCTACGGCGGCAACGCCACCGTCGATGTCCTGATCGTGGACGGCACGTCGTGGGAAGTCGCTCGTGACTGCACGTACACCAACAGCGGCACGACGCTGACACGCGGCACGCTGGAGAGCAGCAGCACGGGCAGCGCGATCAGCCTGACGAGCAGTGCGGTGGTGAGTGTGGCGCTTCCTGCGAGCACGGGCAACGCCATTGAGGATGTGTGCATTGACGGCGGCGAGGTCTACGTCACTGCTGATGGCACGAACACGCAGACGCTGACACTTGCGACGTTTGAACGGATGCGCGGCAACGCTGATAGCCCGAGCAATGGTGTGTTGCGCACAGAGGTTAGAGATCAGCGAGGATGGTGGAACGCTGGAATTGCGCGGTTCACGCCGACAGTGGCGGGGCGATATCTTGCCATTCTTGGGGCGCAGGGCGACATGCAGGCGTCAACCACTGGCATCGTTACGTTTATCCCAGCTTGGTACAGGAACGGTAGCGTTTTGTCGTGGGGTGCGCGTGCGGCTTCGGCAGGCGCACAAAACATCTTTCTGGGCGGGTCTGCTGTCGTCATTGCGAACATGAACGGCACCACCGATTACCTGGAGCCTTATGTGTTCTACGAACACGGCGGGGCCACGCCTAGCGGAACTCTGCGCAATATCGCGCACGGAAACTTCGTCATGATTCGATACCTGGGGCGCTGACATGCTGAGTCGTGCTTTACGCTTCCTCGTTCCAGACCTTCGCTTTCCTGACGATTGCGAAATTGTTGATGGCGTTGTTGTCGCGTGGCGGCGTCTAGAGCCCCAACCCACCCCCGCCGAAATCTCCGCCGCGATGCTGCCTGCGGCCAAAGCCCAGCGCATCGAGCAAATCAAATCCGACCGCGACCGCCGCCGCGTGGCCGGCTGCCCTGTCGGGGCGCATGTCTTCCACTCTGACGACACCAGCCGCATCCAGCAAATCGGCCTCGTCATGCTGGGTGCCAACATCCCTGCAGGGCTGAAGTGGAAGGTCATCGGCGGTGCGCTGGTGGACATGACGCCGACGCTGGCCGGTCAGGTCTTCGCGGCTCAGGCTGCGCGTGATGCGGCGCTGTTCGCAGTCGCCGAGAGCCACATCGCCGCCATCAACGCCCTGACGACGGTCGAGGCTGTCGAGAGCTACGACGCCAGCACGGGCTGGCCGGAGTAAGGCATGACCTGGGGCGCGGGGCCGTGGGGTAGCAGTGCGTGGGGGGCAGCACCCGCCACGGGGCCGCTGCTTTACGTGGTCATCTACCCGAGCGGCGATAGCGCCCCCAGCGCAGCGCAGATCAAGGCAGGCCAGCGCAGCAGCGGTGCAGCAGCCACCGCAGCGGCGAGCACGACTGCGCCGACCGGCTCGGGGGTGTTCGACTGGCCTTCGCTGCTGGGCGGGCTGACGGCGGGGACGAGCTACAAGGCGGCGTTCGTCTGGAGCGATGGAAGCTCCGACTCGAATGTGGCGGTGTCGGGGGCGTTCAGCACGACCGCAGCAACGGCCGACGCCGTCGGCGCATCTTCTGGCGCGGCTACGGCATCGGCCGTCGGGGCTTCTACGCTCGCCGCCCCCGGTTCGTCTGCTGGTGTTGCGGCGGCGTCCGGGGTTGGTGCAGCTACAGCCGCATCCTCCGGCGCTTCTGCGGGTGTTGCATCGGCGTCTGGGGTCGCGTCCGGGACATCTACCGGGGCGGGCTCGTCCGCCGCCACCGCGACCGCTTCCGCTGTTGGTGCCCTGACCTTCGCTTCGGGCGGTTCCGTTTCTGGGTCCTCCACTGCGGCCGCGTACAGCGGTTCTGGCGTCACTGGTGTCGGCTCGTCG
>JACCDR011638728.1_pt1 | contig 15506 bp, 14 predicted proteins | sample 7446431 | NCBI WGS metagenome assembly JACCDR01 (sample SAMN15323443, study PRJNA562643) | freshwater metagenome | isolation source: river surface water | place: USA:Blue River Watershed | collected 2017-08-17 | reverse complement strand
GAGCTTGACGAGTTGAATACGCGCGCTCGTCAAGCACAGGAAAACATGCTCAAGCTGAATAAGGAACTTGCACTGCAGAAGATCAACGCACTGCGCGGTCCTGTCGTTGACGGAGCCAACGCTGGCTTTATCTTTGACGGCGCATCGGTGGCTAAGCAGTACGAGGAGCAGATGAAACCGGTACTGGCGGCTTCGCGGTCGGCTGTTGCTGAAATAACGACCATCCAGAAGAAGGCCGGTAGCGAGGCTCAGTTTGCCGTCAACTCCCTAGCCAAGGAACAAGAGGCAGCGGTGACGCAGGCACGCAACGCCATGGTTGCTGCAGGTAATACTATGGGTGTTGTCGGGGAGGAGTTGACTAAGTTCCAGAAAGCCCTCCGCGAAAGTGATCCTCTGTTGATTGCCTTCGCTGAAAAAATGCAAAGGATTGCAACGCCTGATTTCTCTGTGGCGACAGGACGTACTCAGGAGTTGGTCAATGCACTGGCAAGTATCGACGCGAAGGCTGCGGAGGTGTCCGCGTCAGCTATGGCTAAGCTGCAGGCTGCGTTCAACAAGGATACGTTCGCGGAGATGACCACTCCGCTGTTCAAGGAGTTCCTGACGACATTCAAGCCGACGGTCATCCCGACTCTCTCGCTGGAGGAAATCACGCCAGCTAAGGTTGCTGCTCCGTTCCAAGGCGTCACCATCACGCCGCAGATCGACGGGACGAAGCTTGTTACCAACATGCAGGACGCACTCAAGAACACGGTGTTCGACATCAAGGTCAGACCTACACAGGTAGGCGGCGGTGGGGGCGGTTTCGCGGACGGCGGATCGGTCGGCGCAGGCTCTCCGTTCACCGCTCTGGGGGCGGCGCTAAGGATGGCTATTAGCCTACCTAAGTACGCTGGGGGCGGCGCAGTCAGGGGAGCCGGTACCTCACGGTCAGACTCGATCCTGAGTTGGCTATCGCACGGCGAATACGTTATTAACAATCAGACCGTTCGTCGCTTCGGTACGCCCTTCTTCGATTGGCTGCAGAACGCTGCCGGTCGCGGGTCGGCGGCCTTGAGCCTCGCCGGGCTTCCAAAGTTCGCAGACGGCGGCGCCGTAGGTGCAGCGCAGAAGATTTTGCAAACGATTGCAAACCCGGCAGAACGCGACTCTATCGATGTGAACCTCAGCATCGGCAAGGAACGCGTGACGGTACGCAGCGGCCGGGAGGATGCACGCCGGCTGGTCAAGGCATTGCAGGACATTAACAGGGGATTGTGATGGCTATCGTATTGGACGGAGTCACGCTCAGTGGCTCGTTGCAGTGGAAGGATCGCTTCGAGTTCTCGCCCGTCGCGCAGGCAACAAAGCGCACACTGGGCGGGGGCTTGGTCGTCTTCAGTCACAGCCTCGTCGCCGGGAGGCCGGTGACTCTGGAGGCGACCGAGGAAACTGGCTGGATAACAAAGGCCATGCTAGACTCCCTCCAGAGTAAAGCTGCGGTCCCGGGGGCGGTGTACAGCTTTGAGTACCACGGAGAGGTCTTGTCTGTGGTATTCCGGCACGATGAACCCCCGGCCGTTGGCTTCACGCCACTCGTCCCGAAAGCTACTGCCGACGCAGGAGACTACTACGTCGGTACTCTGAAACTTCTGACCGTTTAAGGAGAAACACGCCATGCCCGTAGCTACATCCGATCTGAAACTGCTGAAAAGCCAAAGCGTCGGGGATGTCGCCGCCTCGAACGGTGGGCGCATGTCCAGCAACATCATCCCCACTGGCGTTACCGGCAATATCTTCCCGGACGTGCCGCAGGCCGAACGCACGGCGGGGAGTACCAAGTTCCGCAAGTGCTTCTACAAGAATACGAACGCAGCCAACCTGCCCCTGCTCAACTCCCGGCTCTTTCTGGAGAACTACACGCAGGGCGACGACGCCGTCTACATGCATGTCGGAAGCCAGACCAACCTGCAGTCGGACCTGACGGGCTCCGAGAAGCTGTACGGCTGCGGCAAGCTCGATGCGTCCGTGTCGGCCGGCGCCACGAGCATGACCGTGTTGATCGAAAACGCATCGACTCAGTTTTTCCAGAACGGCGACGTGGTGCGTATCTCGGACCGGGCCACCATCGACGGAGCAGGCAACGAAGAGTTCGTGACGCTTTCCGGGGCACCCAGCATTGCCGGCAGCATCGTTACCTTGAACTTCACCCCGGCGCTGGTCAACGGCTACACGGCGGCGGCGTCCCGGGTGTCGAACGTCTACGCGGGCGGAGACCTCATTCCGGTGGCAGACAGCTTCGTGGCCTCGACAGTTGGTTCCGGCGACTACGATGAAGTTGCCAGTCCGCCGACGCTGTACAACAACGGCGCGGTGTTCGATGAATGGACCCTGACGTTCACGTCGAGCACTGCGTTCACGGCGGCGGGAACCCGCGAGGGCGCACTGGCGGCAGGCAGCATCCTCAGCGACTACTCCCCTACCAATCCGGCGACTGGTCTGCCGTTCTTCACGCTGCTTTCGGCCGGCTTTACTGGCGCATGGACGGCAGGCGACACGCTGACGTTCCGCACGTTCCCGGCTGCAGTGCCGCTCTGGTTCAAGCGCGTGGTCCCGGCTTCGGCCGGCGCTATCGCAGGCAACCGCTTCGTCGTGGGGATCGACGGCGAGACGGCATAACCGTTACCGACTGCGGAGGCAGGGTGACCCATAGAGCCTCTTCGGAGGCTTTATTTTTGCGAGGTGGGTATGGCTGAAAAAGTTAAACGAATTCTGACCGGTGACGTGTCCCTAGCCTTCGACGCGACGGGGGATTTCACGCAGCAGGTGCCTCCGCTGATCTTCGAGATGGACGACCGAAAGGACGCGGAGGAATTGACGTACGGGGCGGTGCGCATCCGTCAATACCCGCATGATTACGGAGTTACCAACGTTATTGGTACGCCGCTGTTCCCTTCTTTGTTCTACCGCACGACGGAAGGTCAGGTGTTCTCTACCGGAGAAGTGCGCTCGCGTACCGTCAGGGAAAAGGTGGTGGTCGCCGGGGCGACAGAGGTTACGCTACGGTACCCGGTGTTCTCTGGGCTGAGTTTTGCAGTAGACGGAGACGCGTACGATGCGCGAGGCAATCCCCTATCCGGCCTTTCATTGGCTTTCGACAGCAAGAAGAACGCGCTGGTGACCAGCAAGCCGTTTTTCGGCGTGGTGACGTACGAGTACGTGACTTCGTACCGTATCCTGCGCTACTTCCCGAATATCAGCTTGTTGACTGAGTTCGAGATGTACTACCTACCAGACCCGAAGGACTACGGCGCGATGATCGCTGTGCCTGCTTCGCTGCCGTTCTCCATGGACCCTGTCGTGTTTCAGGTGCAGCCTCCGCAACCTATGGAGTCGGAGTTTGAGCTATACCGCGTGGAGTCCACGTCTGTGGTTACGAGCGAGGGCGAGTACGAGATGCCTATGGGCTGGAAGAATACACCGCCTGATGGCTCATACCCGGACAAAACGCAAGGAGGGGCTGACCTTTACACTGCACTTAGCGCAAGCGACTCGTACCTCAACGTGTCCCGAGTCCATGAGGTTGCGTACATCACGCTGCGTAACAAGGACAGACAGGCCAACTACGCTGACTCTGAGCGCTTGCCTCTGAACTACGCGAAGGCGCTTACGCAGCGCGACCTTACCGCCACCAAGGTAGATGCGTACTACGATAATGTGCAGAAATTGCAGGCTGAGTCTATCCTGATGAGGAGACAAAAGAATCTGATCCCGATTGCTCGACCGTACGACAGTGCGGCGAACGTAGCGGCTTCGCGTACGGTCACTGTCCTGTCTATCAGCGAAGGAAATGGCAATAGGACTAAGGTCACCAAATCGGACCAGTACAAGATCAAGCTGACCCCGAAAGCTTCATCCAAACCCAACATCACAAACCTACCGCAACGCCGTGAGCCCGGCGACGAAGACCGCTCAGTGTTGCGACAGGCTATGATCTTGAACGGCTATATCGCACGCCTTTGGGAGGCAGTTGACTGGCTACGCCTACGTCGTCAACTGGAGGCGTCCTATGACCCAGAGGTTTACCAGTTTGACTGGACCGGCTGGCCTACAAATTGAACACGTTTGCAAACCATGACAACTCACATTGCTAATGGCCCCGGAGGACTGCTCAATCGCGTGGAGAAAGTTAACCTAGGTACCGGGTTGATTTACTCTATAACTGTAGGCGAGCCTAGAAGCTTGCGCATTCTTTCGGCAATCGCAACAGGATACATGCCTACGCTTGTCGTTTCGTCGCAGGAATCGTTCATCGACCCTAATACTGGTTTAGGGACAGTATTCACTAACTATATAGCCAAGGCGCCGAGTGGCATTACGGTGCACACATTTACGGGATCAGTCACGACCTCCCGCGTAGAGGAGGGCGGAGACCTTGTGACTACGGTAGAGAATATGGTACCGGGTATGGGTGTTGGCGGCGGAGTGCCGGGGGGAGGAAGTGGTCCGGGCGGGCTGTGGTGGACTACATCGTATGCTATACGTTTTAACGGGGCGCTGCAGATAGTGTTATCGGGGCCTACTTTCAACGTATTGTCTCCGTCATTCGAGTCGCTGGTGGGCGGGCCGGATGGCCCTCGACTGACTGTATATCTCGCAGACCTTACGATCCTCGGATACCTAAGCACGTACCCTACCCCGTACTATCTTCAGTCTGATTGGGCTGGAGGGACGTGGATACAGACCCTCACGCAGCAATCTACAACCGACATCCTGTTTGGTCCACAAATAACGTTTAGTGTGCCTGCCGATGTTGCCGCCCCCGCAGGTGACTGGAACCAAGATTCGTGGTTTGCCCCTCCGACAATATCGTCGTTTCGCGTAGTAGGAACCAACGTAGGTACTGCGATTCTGGCTGGCGTATTCGCGTACATTATTGACGGTACGGTGTATGCGGAGCGCACTAACGGAGATGTCACGCAGTCTGTGAGCGTAGCTACCGGTCAGTTTTTAGTGCCGAAATCCGGGCTCGCCTCGTCCGACGGCTCAGGCAATCTGGTAGTACGGGTATTTGGGCCTGTATCTTTCAGCGTAACCTATTGGTTGTCTTCTAGCTCTGGGACTAGATACTCCAACCCTAGCTCGTACTACTCTGGCACGATAGGTGGGGCCTTTGCTTCCGCGTGGAGTGCGGCACGGAATGCTGCGCGTATCAGGCACCGGGCGGAGCTAAAAAAGATATCCGACGAGTGGCTCGCTACTATGAAAGTAGCCCCTATCAGTATCGACGTAGAGGGGCAGGTAAAGAAATACCATCCCCGCAGTCATAGGGTGACACGACCCGTCCCTATGGAGATTCTGGAGAATACACTCACCCAAAGTACGATAGGGCAAGTTACTACATTCACGGCGCGAGTGTCGTTGCGTTATGTGGTCCAAGAGGGAGAAACCACACGTACCGTCTCGCAGGTAATTGAGGGTACTGCGGTGCGTACTACCACATACCACAATTACCGCCTCCCTGCAGGCTCGACGCAGGATACAGGTACTACCTACTCTGAGAGTTTTACCTACACGAATTTTCCTGTGCTGACTTCCTCATACGGAGATGCCGATTTTAACGATATTGATGCCACGGATTCTTTCTCTTCGGTAAGTCATCAGTACCGACCTCGGCTGCTTCTGGATGTAAGCACAGACCGAATCATGCAGGTACTGAATGGGACGTACGTCGATGGTTTGGCTGGCCCGGGGGCACTACCCGGTACGGAAGGGTATCTCATGCTGACTACCTCATCCCCTCCGTACCCTGCACGACAAAATTCTGTAACCATGACTATCCCTGACATAGTTATGCAGTATCACACGGAGATACCGATGGTTGGCGGTAAGGTAGATGCCGATGACTGGCCCTCGTTTACGTCGTCTTCCCTACTGGACGGAGAGACAATAACTGTCGTACCGCTGTCTGCTATGGTGGGCGCAGAAGAGCGCGGCGTGTTTTGCGACTACCGTGACGTTGGGAGTATTACTCATGCAAAATTGTATGGCCGCGCGAAGTACAGGTATGCCAAATCTACCGGCTTGTTGTCTTTTGTGGATTGGAAATCGTTCGTGGACTCTGACGGTGACCCGGCACCTGTGGTTATTCCTTGCTCGGGCTCCAATTTCGCGGCTGGTCATTTGGTATGCATCAGCAGTCAGGTGAAATGGTCGGACCTCGTGCTGGCTGGACGGGAGCAAAAGGCCGACATGGCGAAACCGCTCCCTGAGTCGCCAATTTCTCCGCTCTACGCCGCCGTAGTTGCTGCGCTAGCGGCTGGTGGGATCGGATAAGCTATACTCTATTCATCTATAGGAGAACAGACACCATGGCAAGTGAACTGAAACTTTTCAATTCGTACAACTTTGTGACGAAGAATGGCACCGTCGATCTGGATACCGACCCGATCAAGGTTGCCCTCCTTACCTCCGGGTATGCGTTCAACGCGAACCACACTGTCTTCGCCGATCTGTCTGCGCACGAAGGGGCCGCAGGCAACGGCTACACCCTCGGCGGAGTGACGTTGACCGGGCAGAGCGTGACTATCGTCGGAGGTGTTACGGTCTTTACTGCCGATGCGGTGGCGTGGTTGCTCCTCACCAAGACGTTCCGCTGGGCGGTGCTGTACGCCGACAAGACGGCGAACGGTATGACCAAGCCGCTGCTTGGTATCGCTCTCCCGGACAACACGCCAGCCGACGTTTCTGTGGTTGCATCGGACTACGCCCTCATGTGGAACGCGAACGGCATCGCCCGGTCTTCGGTGGTTTGAACACGTTTGCAAACTAGGCAAGCGAACGGAGGCGCATAGTGCTATTCATCGAAATGGGCGTAAGGCCCTACACGGCACCAGACGGCTTGGCCGTTAATCTGGAGATGCAGGACACGGCGCCGACGACTGTTGGTACTCTGCTGGATCAGGCAGCAAGTACGCAGACCGTAGCGTTTGCGCCTACCGCCAAGTTGGTAGTTAAGGCGCAGACCGCAGGCAAATACACGCTGACTTCGTTAGTGGTGGATTCTGCGGGGCTGGAGCAATCGCAAGGCTATGGCCCGCAAGGCGTGCGGCGGATACGTACCAGCATCGAAGGGGTGTTCGCCTTGGCCGAAACTACCCCAGTACGTGCGGCCGTCGAAGGTATGTATCGTTCCATCGTTTCTGCATTTGTCGAGGCTTCCTATGTTCTGATAGGTCGCGTGCAGGCGGCAGCCGATCTGCGCTACAACATCACGAATACTACGCCAGTACGCGCGGCGGTAGCCGGGGAGTACCGCTCCAAGGTGTCGGCGTCGGCAGACGGTACCTACTCTTACCTGACGCGCATGCGTAGCGCGACGCAGGGCAAATACCACATGACTGCCCCGCTGCAGGCCGCGCTCACCGGCACGTACAAGCTGCGCGACAGAGAGACCGTACAGGCGGCTTGTCGTGGCGTATGGGCCATGCCGGGCAGCTATGTGGCGAACCTCACGCAAGCCCCGTTCATCCAGCTTGGCCCTGACACCATTCATCTGACCGATGCAGAGATTTCTACTGATGAGGGCGGTTTCCTTTGGCAGGGAGCTTTCGGTATCGCCAGCCTCGCGGACTACAGCAAGTTCAAACGCGATACTGCCTTCACGGTCAATATCTACGGTGATGTGTTCCACTTCATCGTGGACGGGAAGGAGCTTGATCGTGATGCGCCGGAGGGTTATCAGGCTCGCGTTACTGGGGTCAGCCCGGGTGCTGCCTACGATTCGCCGCGCATGCAGAGCCAAGACTACCTCTGGGAGACGGCAACCACTGCGGCGGCAGTCGCAGAGGCGTTGATGCCCGGTATCACGTGGGGCGTCGTGGATTACACGATCCCCGCCTTCCGCCTTGGTGCCAGTAGCGCAACTCCGGTAGAGATTGTGCGCACGCTCGCAGAGGCCGTCGGGGGCGTACTTGAGTCAGGTATCGACGGCAGCATTTACGTGCGGAGGCGCTACCCGGTATCTGTTCTCGCCTACGTCTCTGCTTTGCCTGACCACACGCTTACCGAGTTGCCCGACATTTTGTCTGTGTCGGAAGGCTTCACCGTCGGCGACACGTTCAATCGGGCCTTGATCGGGGATGTCGATCAGAGCATTTCTGATTCTCTCGAATGGGTGCCGGATTTCTCTGGCGCAAAGACCGGGCTCATCCGTGCGTATCTCTATCCGTGGCGCGGAGGTACAAAGCTAATCCATACCGGAGCGGACACGGTGTCAGTCGGATACCCGGATGTAGTCATCCGCACGGAGGAAGAGCTAGTCGAGGTATTCGAGAATCATGGTACTGTCTCGTTCCCGATCTACGATGTCGTGAGCGTCGTCTGGGAGGCCAAAGACCTTGGCGGTATCGTGTTCTCGCAGGATAGCAAAGAGTTGTCGGTGTCTGGTGAGCCGTTCAATGGTTTGGTGCGCCTCACGTACCGGACGCGCAGCATGGACTATCGTGTGGCGCTACCGTCAGGCCGCCCGACGCAATTCCTACTTGAATCAACAACGCTATAAGGAGCAGTGAATGGCTGACAACACTTTGCTGACCGCGCACATAGTCGTTGACTTCGAGGGCGGGTCGGCATCCGACATCGGCCTTGTGGTCGAAGTCGATGACCGCGAGGACGGCTACAACGCGGGCAGGACCAGCTTCTTCCCGGGGCAGGATGCGTACTTGCTGGCCTTCGTACCTACTGGGTACTACATCGACGCTACGTACATTTCGGCTGGCGTCCTTTCGTTGGTTGGCTCCGACACGAAGGAGGTTGAGGACTTTGTGGAGTTCCCCAACACTGACGACGCCTCGCTGTCTTACCCGGCCACTAGCGGTTTCACGTACTCGTGGTTGGGGTCGAATCTTGGGCTTGTCACGCTTGCTTCCCAAAAGACCGTGACATTGCCGGCGCGAACCTTCAACACAGTAACCAAGAAGTTCGTTCCTGAGTATCGGGTTGGTGTGGCGAAGCTGAACTACAACGCAGCCTGTTCCGTCTACAAGGTCAGCGGCGTACCTACCACAGTCAGCCGCGTGCTGGCCTTCTTTGTGGCGAAGAAGCTGTGAGCTACATCGTAGTCATCCGTGGGGCGGGCGACCGCAAAGGGTCAGACATCATCGATCCTTTGCTGTACTCGCTGGAGGCCAAGCTTGCTCGGGGCGCGGCTGAGATGGATGCCAATGCAGAGCAGCAACAAAACGTAGACCTCACCATCACTTACCGCACAAACCTTCGCCTAGGGCAGCTAGTAGAGGTGCAGGACGCCGTGCAAGGGGAGACTTGGCGAGGCAAGATCACCGGCATCGCCCATCGCGTGCAGGACAACACGGTTACCACTGACTTGTCGGTTCTTCGCGTGCAGAAAGGATTCTGATGAGCCATCCTCTTCGCCAGCTTCGTGGGCTCTTGAAAGACCCCTCCCGGGTTACTGGCACTATTCAGAAGGTCGCGGGCGCGACTGTCTATGTCGCTACCACCCGTGGTATCGTAATGGCTACTGCCGAGTCCACCGCTGGGCTGCGTGCAGGGGCTTCGGTGACGCTCAACGGTGATCGGATTACGTCGGTGCGAGTGTCGGAAGGCGACTTGCCACTATTTTCGGTTTGAAATCGTTTGCAAAGGAGAAGTAAATGTCTGTTCAAGTGTTTGAATCCACGGATGTCGGCGCACCCGTTCTCAGCGGCAGTATCGGCGCACTGCTTTCACTGCTGGACGCGTGTCTGGTTACTGGCTACGGCAGCAGTGCGATCACCAGCATCACCCGGTCCGGCAGCGTGGCGACAGTCACGAAGACGGCGCACGGTTACCGCAAGCACAACCGTATCACTATCTCTGGCGCGACGCAGACCGAATACAACGGCACGTTCCGGGTCGAGAGTGTCATCGATGCCAACACGTTCACGTACAACGTCACCGGCACGCCGGCCACCCCGGCGACCGGGTCTCCAGTGTCGATGAAGACCGGGGCGGGGTGGACCAAGCCCTATACCGGCACGAACATCGCAGCCTTCAAGCAGCCGGCATCTCTGGCGAGCCCGATGTTCTTCGAGGTCAACGACACCAATACGCAGTACGGTCTGCTTCGTGGCTACGAGACGATGACCGCCAGCGTGACGGGTACCGGCCTCTTCCCGACCACCGCGCAGCGCACCACCGGCGGCGTCGGTCTGTGGAAGTCGCAGACGGCGGACGCGACTGCCCGGCCGTGGGTTTTGATCTGCAACGGCGGCACGGTCTGGATGTGGACGAACACGAACACGTCGTCCGACGGTACCGGCGGCGTTCTCTCGGGCTGGGGTGACTGCCTGTCGTACAAGAGTGCGGATGCCTACAACAAGTTCGTCATCGGCAACGGCTGGACTGGTTCGTCGCAGACCACGCCGTCGTCCACGTACCACTTCGCCCCGAACCTGTCCATCGCCATGGGTCAGGCGGCGCCGACCGATCACTACATGGCTCGGTCCTACACGCAATCGGGCACTGCGATTCAGATGACCAAGATCAGCGACGCGGCGAAGGCCAACGGCCAGACCGTGATGGGCTGTCTCGGTACGAACGCACTCACGTATCCGCACCCGGTCGATAGCGGCCTGTACATCGCGCCGGTCTGGTTCTACGAGGCGTCTTCGTACCTTCTGCGCGGGGAGGCTCCGGGGCTGTGGAACATGCTGCACAACTCTCCGCTCACCGTGTACGACACGTTCACTGGCCTCGCCGCTCTCCCGGGCAAAGAGTTCATGGCCCTGCGCTGCATGCCGGGCGGGAACCAGACGAGCCAGAACTGCTCTGTCGTGTTTGAAATCTCCGACACGTGGTAAGCCATGGCTGATCTGGGCGCAATAGCTCTATCGCGTAGCGCAGCCTACCCTCGCACAGGGGTAGTGCTGTCTACCGCGTCCGTCAGCCGGCGTACTGCCGTAGCGGTAAGGACGGTATCTGCGGTACGCACCGCTCTGGGGGCTAAAGCCCCCTTTAACTTTTCTACGGTCCGGCAGGGCACGCGGAGGGTCTATCGGTTCCTCCCCTTCTGGATAACGGCCTTGCCGCCGCATAGCGTGCCGATTAACGGCATCTTGTCAGGTGTCGTGACGATAGGTGGAGCGCCTACACCGAACACCGTCGTGCGCGCGTACTTCCGGGACACTGGCGTCCTCATCGGCGAGACACGTACCGACGCGACGGGAAGCTTCACTTTCGCAAACCTAGACCCGGCCGGTTTGTATTACGTCATCGCGCTGGACGACATCACGGCAGGCCCTGCGTACAACGCACAAATCCGTGACGCGGTGAACGCTGATCCAGTTTGAACACGTTTGCAATTTAGGAGGTAATGATGAACGAAGACAATGTGATTCTGTTGTTCAACGAGGCGGCGGGTATCGTCGGAGACCCGAACTGCTCCCTGCCGATTCGCCGGCCGTACTACATCTCAATCGACGGCATGGACGGTTCGTCTGACATCGCCATCGAGGCCAAACTGCACTGGGATGCGGACTGGCAGGAGATTCAGGCGGTGGACACCACGGCTCCCTCTGCGATGATTTCGATGGACAATCCGCCGTCGCTGGTCCGTGTCAAGCGCAAGACTGGTACCAACCCCATCATCGTCTACGCTCAGCGCTGAGGTGAGGCTATGCCGAAAATCAAACAGCTTTTCCGGCGAGTAGGCATCGCTCGTCGTGTGGTCTCGCAAGACCCGACCGGGGCGGATGCTGACGATTTCGCCGGCGGGACAACGTCCTACGTCCGTACCACCCCCACAACGTCTGCCGTAGGGGGTGCGCCTGCAGGCAGCACGTTCTCTGGGTCTGTTGCGGACGCTCTCGACCGCATCCTGTACGCCTACCAAGCCCCATCGTTCTCTGCGTTCTCGTTCCCTGCGGCTACCATGGAAGTCGGGGCCACCCTCGCGGCGGGGGCGAAGTCTTTCACGTGGTCCGTGGTCAATGGCGCCAACGTCGCAGCCGGGTCTATCTCCATCAGCGAAATCACCGACGGACCTGTCACCCTCGGCTCGTCGCTGGCGAACGACGGATCGGAGTCGCTCGCTATCTCGGGCGCGATCACCAAGACGGTACCGGCGTCGCACGTCTGGCGCATCACCGGCACAAACACGCAGGGCGGCAGCTTCCTCCGCAACTTCGTACTCAACTGGTACTGGCGCGTGTACTACGGCGAGAGTGTCAGCGCCTCGCTGAACGAGGTGGGCGTCGAAGGGCTGCGGGCTTCGACCCTTGCGGCGGGAGCCAACGGCACGTACGCCATGCTGGGCGGTGGTTACAAGTACATCGCTTACCCCACGTCGATGGGCCTGAAGGCCACGTTCAAAGACCCGTCCACCGGGTTCGACATCGACATGCAGCCCGCAGTCACCGTGTCCGTGACCAATGCTTTCGGGCAAGTCACCGACTACTACGTGCATCGGACCACCAATATTCTCGGAGGCGCGATCAACATCGCGGTTAGTTAATCATGGGCGTTCCTGTTACCGGCACCATCTCCACTACCCATCCTTCTGACACCTACGCCACGCACGACGCCAATCTTGGCAAAGGTGGTTTGCACACGGTTGCAAACTCCACGGCCCGCGATGCGATCCCGGCCACGCGGCGGCTGGCCGGCATGCTCGTCTATCAGACGGCGGACGGCAAACGTTTCAAGCTCGAAAATGATCTGACCACGTGGACCGAAGAGGTAGCTGGCGGATCGCCGGGCGGGCCGTCCCTACCGGCCACCAACGACAGCCCACCTACCCCGGGTGCTGTACCTAACATGCCCGGGTCGGTAGGGCTTCTCGGCGAGACCATCGTTGCAAGCCCTCACGCGGATGGCTGGCTTATCTCGCAAGGGATGCGCGATGCCGATCCGTTGGTGTATCCACGTGACCAGTACGAGACGTACGCCGACGCCCTCAACATACCCGGGCTGCGGGCTCGCATGGTGGGCGGCTGGGATTGGGGTCCGATTGCTTTCGGGAAACTCAGTGACACCAGCCTAGTGGTGTATTGGGACCGCCTTGTGCCCGGGTCCGCGCCTCCGGTCCACGAGTTTATCGCTCTATCGTGGAATGAGACCGAGCCGGGGGTGCGCGGTACGATGTTCACCACGATTTACCCGCAGCCAAACTACACTGACGGACGGGCCTATAGCTACGGCAACTACCTATTCGTGACCCGGGTGAATACGAATAGCCCTGCGTTGCTCGAAGGGTTCCTGCGATGGAACCACGTGACCGGCGACCTTGTGGATGTACTTCGCCTAACGAACATCGACGCGGAAGTACGCGCTTTGGTGCCGGCCGGGAGTGCAGCGTGGGATATGTCGGTCCGCGCGGATACTGACGCTAGCTTTGTGGCATCGTCCGAGACCGATACGTTTCAGGTGTTCCAAGTTCGCCTGCAAGACCCCCTAGGGCAGGATACGAGATCATGGTACGGGACATTTGGCTTGCGTATTTTCTACGGCGCCGAGAGTTGGGAATACAGCGTGTCGCTCCTCGCGGGAGGGCACCTAGACCCGGCTACGCCTGCTGTGTTCGTCAGCGGTGACTTCGACGCCACTCTCGCTTTGGCTCCTGTCACAGGCAAGTATCTGGTGTTCACGCCAGAAGTCCGGCCTGACGGGAAGAACAGGGCAACTATTCTGGTTGTCAATCTGGACGGCAGCCTTGCGCAGCATGTGGTAGTGGCGGATGAGACGGCCGGGTGCGACTACCAGAGCCCGATCCAGACCTATAGCTGGAACGGTACCGAATATGGCCTTTGCTCGTCGGCTTCGTGGCGGTCAATCGACGACGATGATCGGTTCTGGGCCAGCGCATTCCATTTCGATACGAACGGCGAGGTGGTGGTCGATTTCATGGCGATGCGTCCGCCTGCTCCGCTGGACCTGCCGAATTACGGGTACGAGTCGTTTATCGTGCCCGACTGGGATTCTGCCGTGCCGCGATGGACGGTAATCGCTGCCCTTCAGCCGAAGAAACGGTTTGTCGAGTTTTACGTGGACCCGACCGTCGGTAGCATGGTCGCCAATGTATCGACAAGCTACTCTTTCTACTGGGATGAAACCGGCGCGTTCGTCGATGAGAGTGGCGCGGTTCGTCCCCCCAATAATCCGTATCCGTTCTATATCTTGCGTAATGGCAAGAAGCACGTGGTTGTCGATCCGGGGCCGGGCGGGTTCGGATCAAACGACACTACGCAGAATGCGTGCCGTTCGCCTCGGATCGCGCTTATGCCGCGTAGACTGCATCTCGCGGACAGCCAACGTGCTTCGGTTTCCCGGCGGTTGGCTTTTGAAGGCCAGCGGACGCATTCAGTGATTCTGACCAAGGCCGTTGGCGGAGGTGATCTACCTACAGAACAGAAAAGCGTCGAAGCGTCTTCGTACCACGCGGTTACAGCGGCGGGCGTACAGGTGAAGATAGGAGAATTTGCCACCCAAGTAGTGATATCATGTCTCCCGTCGCAGTTCAAGGATACGGTTTTGTACTTGATGGCAGGTCAGCCCGGAGCTACAGCAACGCCGGAAATGCTGGGCTACTTCATTTCGCCGAATTACTGGCTCTGTGGTGTGCCGGCTGTCCTGAAAACGATTACTGGAGCCCCGCTGTCTCTTGGGTTCAAAGGACTGCACTACGAAAACATATCGGCAGGGATTGATTACATTTGGGGGTCAGACGCATACCCTGTGCCACTCGTAGGCGTACCGGCGTGGCATGCGGATGTACGGGCGTACCGCTACGCTGACGCGGACCTCACCCCAGTGCAGGTATCCCTGTCTTCTGCTATCGAGACATCGCTACCTGCCTTCCTAGCGCAGCCTCTCGGGGGCAGCAACGACGGTAGTGACACCTGCAAGCTGGCTTTCTGCTACCCCGATGGCGGCCGGTATCAGTTTGCGGTGGCGGCGCCGCAGGTGCCTAAGTTTGTGCAGGCGAATGGCACACTAGGCGACGCCCCCGACGCAACCGCAGGCATCTGGAACGTGCTCGTAGGGTACATGAAGGGCATTATTTCCTTCCGGCCGTTCAAGCTGTGATAGGGGATGGAGGAACACTGACTACTCCATCAATACGTACACCGGATTGACCTCGGTTTTTTGTGTCTGTACTATACCGCCAGTTTGCACACGATTTCAAATAGGGGCACGCGATGGCTGAGGTACAAAATTTTGAACCGGATGGACGGCTTACCGTTACGTGGTATATCCGTCGAGGCTCCACGTTCCGCAAGCAGTATGTGTGGAAGACCGGCCCTACGGCGGAATCCGCGCTTCCTGTGGATTTGACTGGGTGGGGTGCGCGGGGGCTTATCCGTGACAAAACCGATCCATCTATCGTGTTGATTGACCTTACGGAAGTAGGTAAGGCGTCGATTACGCTAGGCGGCGCTACCGGCGAGATACTGTTCGAGGTGGCGGCAGATACGTCCGCTGCGATCACGGCGAAGAAAGGTGTCTTCGATGTTGAGCTAGTTAACGGT
>JACCDR011469538.1_pt1 | contig 15506 bp, 25 predicted proteins | sample 7446431 | NCBI WGS metagenome assembly JACCDR01 (sample SAMN15323443, study PRJNA562643) | freshwater metagenome | isolation source: river surface water | place: USA:Blue River Watershed | collected 2017-08-17 | reverse complement strand
TTCATTACTTAAAATTCTGTTTAAGTCTTCGGTTGTTATTTGTGTAGTAATACCTTTGCTAGTTGACAGCACTTTAGTATGTTCAACAAAAGTGCCATCATTAAATACAAATTCAGCGGTAACATGTTCTAATGCATCGTTATTAGCTATTAAATGTATTTTTTCTTTAGCAGGTATAAGTACTTTATTTACCTGTTTAAATCTGAATACAGGAGAATAATCTTTATCAGAGAAAGTTTTTCTGCCTGTTGGAGAAAGCATCAAGGTCGCTTGCATAGTAATGTAAATATAACCAATAGTCTACTTCGTCTATACTAAAGAGTAAGTTGTCTGCTTTAAAGTAGTCCTGCTCAAATAGACCAAATCTCCAATTACCATCAACAAAGAATATCACATCAGTGTCATGTCTGGGGAGTTGACTATATGGACTATGAATAATATCTAACACTACATCATCTCTTGTTGATACATCATTGTCTTTAGCTGTACTAAATAACTCAACTAATAAATGAAGTATTAGTTTATATTTAAATATAATATAAACAACAATCCAAATAAAAAGGAGCAGTAGTATACTATACTTGGAGTCCATGCAAAATGAGTTTAATTGTAAATGGAAAATTATCACTATAAAGCTTAGAAGCTAAATATCGTTTCTCTTCTTTATAGATTTTCTGAAAATCTTCGTCGAAGAAGTGCATAGAATTAGTGTTGTCAATCAAATCAGCTATTTTAATTAGCTTAACTAAATCAGAACAGTTACTTAGTCTATCAGCTTCTTTAGACTTTCTTTCTAATCTATTTACACCTTCTGTTGGTAAATAGTGGTCAGACAAAGCTACAACACCTTCTACTACATTTTTACAGAACTCTGTAGAATAACCTACATGTCTATAGATGTTATAAAGTTCTTGTGCTGTCATGTCAGAATCTTCAAGTATGTCATGTAATAGAGCTACATGCGCTATGTACAACTTTTCATTATCGGTTAAAGATAAAAAGTTACTTAAACTTTTTGCTAACATCTTAACTCTTTCACAGTGTTGAATCGCACTTTCACCTCCTTTTCTTAGTACATACTCAAGTTTAACTCTTACTAGTTCAAGAGGTACAGTATCATACACTTTCCATTTTGCTAAAACAAGAAATTGAGCTTGAACATGTTTTGGATAATGGTTAAGTGCAGCTTCTATTTCTTCAGAGCTTACTTCTGTTGTAAATTGATATTTAGCTATCATACTCTACGTAGGTTATGTTGGACGCGTTAGACATAGATTCAATTATACCTTTAATAGTATTCCAATCACCGCCAGCTAAACCAGCTCCAATTTTAGGAATACCTATTGTGTAGTCAGGAAAATCTTTTGCTATTTCTTTAAAGACTTTTTCAATAGCTTTATAGTCTGCTTGTAACCCTTTACCATACTTGTATTGAGTATAAGCATTTATGATTATTAGCTCCCTATCCTCAATAATTACATGAGCTACAGAATAAGTACCTAACTTATTAAAAGCTCCGCAAGTTGTTGCTTTGTCCGCAGATAAAGCTTCAGGAAACATCTTAGCAATTTGTCTAGCTATTCCTGCTCCCATATTACGAAAGCAATTGCAACCATGTACTATGACATCAAACTCACCTTGTAAAGCAAGCTTAATTAAGTCACCTTTAACAGTTTTCATTAAACAAAGAGTTACGTGATTTAAGGATAAGTTCATAAGCACGGGTTAACTTAGCTTCAAACTCAGCCTTAGACATATCTATTTTGTACTCAATAGTGTCTTTCATCTTACCCTTAAACAAAAGAATAAGACTATCTTTTACTTGAGTAGGCACACTCTTATCATTGAGCAACTTATCTAAAGTTAATTCTCTTTGATAAATTGTATTCCACCGTAAACTTCCTTCAAGTATAGCAGTAACCATAAAGGTACTTGCAAATCTTAAATGTGGGTGTTTTTCATAGTCAGTTAAGTAAGTACCTACAACTTCTATAGGTATTCTGTAATAGCTATCGTAATACCTAAATGTTTCCCCTACTTCAAGTACCCCGTAAGTAACAAGTTCTTCTTCTATGTACTTTACTTTTTCTACCTTTTCAGGTATTTGAATCTGCTTCATTGCTTTGTGTTTTAGACTTACTAAACCTTAAATTTGACTCACGCCAACGTGTTATCTCTTCCCAAGCAGTGTCAAGTTGAACTGTAAAGTCTTCTTCTGTTATTGTCTGTACAATCGAAGTGCTTGAAAGAAATCCCCTTACACTGTGGCCAACACCAAAAGGTACATCAGGGTTATCTGAAAAGATTGTACCAAAATTAAGAACAGTTTGATAGACTCTCGTCATTGAACTATGCCGATGTATTGCTGTTACAGAAACTTTAAAGCGTGTTTCAATTTCATTTGTTTCTAAAGTAACGCCTATTAGTTCAACTGTCAAGTTGAACGCTCTATCAAAGTATCTTACAGCCTCGCCTTCTTCTAAAAGTTGTATAGTTTGCCACTTTTCAACTTCTATTTTAACTTCTCTAACTTTTTCAGGTATTTGAATTTGCTTCATAGTTATTTATTAATAAAAAAGGGAGTAGCAATAATACTACCCCCTCTTCTTAGTTAAGTCTTAGTTTAATCTCATTAACAAATTCTAACAAAGTAAGATACTTCTTAGAGTTGTTGTAGTACAACATAAGTAACTCTGAGGTCAGTTCAGTAATTAACTTATTGTCTCTTAAGTATGAAACACGAATAGTATGATTATCAGTGTTATGTGTATTAACATAAAAGAAATAATCATCTATTTGTGCTATATTACTCTGCGTACTTGTTAAATCTTTGCCAAGATTTAACTTTCTTTTTGCCTTTCTTGATAGGCGCTGAACCTTGTTTCTTTTTAATAGGTTCAAAGTTATCATTGTGCATCTTGTTTAAAAACGGTAATAATTTGGTAATCTTTGCACTTGTACTTTTGTACAATTTTTAATGCTGTGGTGTGTGCTTCTTGTTTGCTGTTAAAAAGCTTCCAAAGAACCACTTGATAGCCCACGACTTCATTAAAGTGTACGGGTATTGCAACTTGATTCCAACCTAGCTTTTTAGGTGGTTTTGTTAAAAAGCTTAGTTTAATTACGTAGTTTTCTTTAACAGGTAACCCCTGTTCAGGAACTAATACGTAATCTTTAGTAGTTTTAGATAACCGCTTTTTAGACGGTATAGTACAATCTTGCGCTTTACTACTGAATGCCATTGCGCAAATTACGCAACTTAATACGAAGCTCTTGAACATATTTCAAAGGGGTTTGGTGTTCTCGTCTAATCTCAAGGTCTGTTTTGCCTTCTGCAATAGACTTCATGATCATCTCATCTCGTCTGTTTTTGTACATTCTGTTACAAAGGTTTTAATTGCTATTAATCTAAGAAGAGAACTCTTAGGTTTAATTACAAAATCATTACCTAAGTTATGTACCCTAAACTCTAAATGTATGCATTCGGAACTAGGGTCTATTAATAATAGGTTACTTGAAACTAACAAGCAACTATTAAACGGTGCTTCTAAGATAAGCGCAATTGCTACTCCTTCAGGTACATTAATCTTAGTTTTTAAGTTAATGATATTCAAGCCTTTTGTAATTTCAATCTGTTCCTGATTAAATACAAATGCGCCTACTGGAGAAAAAGCACTTATTTCGACTAATTTAGAATTGTATGTAATAGACATGTCATTGGGGTTTATTACTCCTAAAAGTAAATCAATTGCATTAGAAATAGCGGCGTGTTGTGCAGTCATAAATTGATAGTGGTTTAACTTGAACTAATGCTAAATTTTTGTTAGAAAATCCAGTGTTATTTAGACCACTAAAAAATACCGTCTTAGCTTCTACTAATTGAACTATATAAGTTAATTGTTTAGTAAACCAACTATAATCGTCAAATAAAGTTTTGTCTAACTTTGTCCAGAATTTAAGATGAGTATTTTCAACATGGAATAAATCAGGAGGTTGATGTAGCACAATGTAGTCTACAGTACCCTTAAGGTAGTTAAACTCAGAAAGATTAAGGGCTGTAATTTTAGGTTGAGGTACGTACAATCTGTTAGGTAAACTTCTGTCTAATGGTATTCCCCCACCTATTAGCAATGCTTTTTTATTAGGTTGTTCAGTATCAATAGTTACATTAGAAAAATCAGCACATAGCTTTATGTTTTCTAGTATATAAGTACCATTGAAGTATTCATAGTTATCAAAGCAACCCCTTATTACATATAGATGGCAATTAACAGAATGGAGATATCTATTTAAATCCGTAAGGTTTTTGAAGTCATCTTCTGTTCTAATTCCTAACGATCCGGTACAAATAATTGTTGAGTTATGAATACCTTTGTTGTATAACTTATCAATAAACAAAGAATACCGTTTATTCAGATTTCCAACTACTATTAGGCTCATGTTTAATTGAGTTATCGTATATTACGTATTGAGTAGTGTTGACAGTAAGTAAAAAACCATTCTTAAACATGTATCTACCTACTTGACTGTTAATAACAGATAAAGGGTCTGGGTTAGATTTAAGTAAAGCTTCGTAACTACTTACAAAGAAATCTTGTAAAGTAGAACTATATTTACTAAATTCTACTTTAGCAGGATGTTTATACTCAATTGAAAAATCTTCAATTTCAGCAACTCCTACCTGAACATCATTTATATAAATAGACCCAGCTCTTGCTAATCCTTCCCAGTCTAACCAATTAGCAGCTAATAGTCTATTTAACTTCATAGAGTTTCTTAGCAAAAGACAAAAAATCCTTTAGGCTACCATAGTCAATAAGCACACCCCCATCTACAACTTCACCATCTACTTGACTACTAAATACTATTAAAGAATACTTATCAATTCTTTTCGTAGCTGCTTGTGCTTTAATAATAACAGTTTCGTTATTGATTAGTCGGGGCACTTGAAACAGTAGAACTTTTACGCCTTGGGCTATAGATTCTAGTTCCTCTAACTGATTTTGGGACATCTCTGGAAGGTCGGAGAACTTTCTTTTTTCTCGACTCCAATAGTTCAATTTTAATGCCATCTTCACCAATGTTTATTCTTCTGTCTGATAAGACAATATAATTATCTTCCCACTTTAAATCTAACTGCTTAGCAAGTTGATAAAGGACAACACGTTGTTGTCCTTTAACGAACTCTGCTATCATATTAACTATAGACAATTTTTCATAGTCCCATAAATATGTAGCCCAATGAACATTACTGAGCAGCTTCTGTACTTTCTGCCTCATGTAGATATCGGGTTCTTACTAAAGTACCTTCTCCAAATTCTTCCGAAGATACTAAAGTACAATCAACTTGAGTTCTGTCTGAATCTTCTACAACCCACATTACCTGAGAATTGTTACCATAATTATAAACTACTTTTTGTCCTGCTTTATACATCGTATGTGAGGGTTAAGATAAATACTAAAAACTTTTGAATAATACTGATCTACTTCTTCTTCAGAAGAAAGTATATTAACAGAAGGAAGTTTACTTTTTATATCGTTTTCATCAATACCCAAAGTAACACTTAATTCTTTTATAAGCTTATGAGCATCAGATAATTTTCGTTCTTTTGTCATTTTTGGCTTAGCATTGTCATTTTAACAGCACTATGATGCTGATAATTAATCAAAGTAAAATCTTCAGGTTTAACAAAATCCTGTATATCGTTTAAACTACTAGACATTTTGCTTTTTGTCATTGTTCTTAAACTTACAAAATAAGCTTTAGCAGACTCAGAAATGTCTAAAGTAGGGAAAGGATACGGGGATTTTGACGCTATTACATTACAAGCTTCTACATGACTTTCATATATATGTGCATTACCAATAGAAATCTTTAGTTTACCTGGTTTTAAATCAGCTATTAAACTAAATATGAACATTAATGTAGCTGTTGAAGCAATATTAAAAGGTAACCCTAATCCTAAATCAGCAGATCGTTGTGTCATCAAACAGTCCAAATAACCGTCTCTGACGTTAAACTGATACATTACATGGCAAGGGGGTAACGCTGACTCATAGGGGCTTATTTCATTAGGATTCCAAGCATTAATAATGATTCTCCTTGAAGAAGGATTATTTAGTAATTGCTCTATTACTTCTGCTACTTGGTCAACTCCACCTGAATCAAAGCCATCATCTCCAAACCTACGCCACTGATGCCCATAAATCTTACCAGCACCAGGAAATTGGTTTACAATTTCAGAATCAGTTTTACCAATTAAATGTCCACCATGCAAGCGCCTTCTAAAATTAGCTACATCAGCTACCCATATTTTAGTCTTTAACTTAGATATATTGGTAGAACCTGACAAAAACCAAAGCAGTTCATCTACTACTGATTCGTAATAAAGCTTTTTAGTTGTTATAGCTGGAAAGCCTTGTTGTAAATCGTATTCTACTGACTCACCAAATAAAGCTATAGTAGGTTCTCTAGTAGAGTCAGAATGCACATAGCCTTCTTTTAAAACTTTAGTTAACAGTTCTTCGTATGTCATGTCGTAACAAGTAACGTTAATAAGTGTTCTAAAGTTTTTCTATAAGCTGAGTTATAAGTTTCAAAGAAATACTGTTGTTCTCTGTAAATTTCATAAGTCTTATCGTAGTAAGTTAATTGACCATAGTAAACTAATTTACCTATATACTTATATTTAATAAGTATATCGAATTTATAGTTTAACTTCAACCAAGCTACTACTTTAAATTGATTAGGGGTGAGTTCAGAGCCTGGTAATGGTTTACCATAATCACAAGCTCTGATTCCCTTACTCTTCCCTTCTTTTACGAAACATAAGTTGCATTCTGACAAAGGATAACCTAAATCAAATGCTAATTTGGCAAAGTTATCCTTTAGTACCATCAGAAAATGTAGTTTATGTTATTACGAAGCAAAGCTATTGCTTGTTCCGCATACTCCTTTTTATGAAATGTAATAGCACCATTATTAACTGGTAAATTCCAATTAGTAACAACTATTTTATAGTCTGCTTCAAGAACGATTTGAAATCGTTCTTCTTCGTTAGCAAAGTTAGGTTTCCAATAATTATTGTACTCCGTAGCAATCAAACGTAGAATTTCGTTCCAATAAATTCTAGGTTGTTCCTTTTTAATGTAAAGCCAATTAGAAACAGCATGAAGCTTTTGTTGGTACTTAGCTAATTCTTCATTTAGTTTCAGCGAGTCCTCTTCTAACTTACTTATATCGTAAGTAGGAAATTCTGATGCTTTGTACCAAATATTTCCTAGTCTTATGGCAGTAGTTGTTTTATCTTCTACTACCCTAACTAAAGTGCCAAAAGCAACTTTATCACCTACCTCTAAGCTATGTGCTTTGTCCCAGTACTCATTAAACTCAATTTCAATTTTAGGTGCGTAGCCTAATAATACGTCATTGTAGTAAATGGCATAGTATTTTGCTGCGGACTCCGCATGAACCTTTGCTAATGAGTTCTTTTTAAATGATCCTGGGTATTCTCGGTTTAATACATAAGCTACCATATAACGGGAGTTTTAAGATGTTTATTTAGAAACTGAAAACTATTGTTATGTTGCCATTTCCTTTTAGGAGTTCTATAAAGACCAGCAACAGGATGCTCTGCTAAAATAGTTGGGCAATTAATTATGTGCTGGTAATCATGTGCAAATGACCCCCACAACGCAGCTGCTTCTAAATTAGGTTTTACTACTTTAATAATTTCAGCAGTAATAGGCTCCCAACCACAAGGACTAGGTATTTTAGAATACTTTGCTTTCCATATCTCTAGCAAATTATCTTTACTATGTCCTAATGGAGTGCTATTAGTAGTCAGTAAGACATTAAGTAGCATAACACCTTGGTCAACCCATCGTTCTAAGCTAAATGTTTGCCATTTAGCTTCATAAAGATTATTGTCTATTTCTTCAATAGCATCCATTATTCTTGATAAAGAATCCGGACAATAATCGTCAACTGCTGAAGAAAAGGCATAACCGTCTGCTACTCCGTAATGATACGGACTCTGACCTAATATCAAACATTTGTAATGAGATGGTGGATACTTAAGAAGTCTATATACCTTATCTTGTGGAGGGTAAACATAACCATGCTCACGTTCAGCCCTTGTTATTCTTAATGTGCTAATCACGTCAGGTCTATTAAACATAGTAAGTAAGCTAGTAGCCCACTCAATATGCATAAACTGACTAAGCTGTTCTACAGTAAACATCCGTTTTTGTTAAAGTTGAGTAATCGTTTATCTCCGAACAACATGATAAAAGTTTTTGGTGGGTGCTGAGCAAAGTGTTCGTATATAGAACTTTCTAATTCAGCTTCAACTGAATCACATGATGCTGACATTTCAGCATCATGCATATAGATTCTTATTAAATGTCCTTCAACTAAATACAACTTAACAGGTGTTTTATAGTATTCAATTATTTTTTGCAGGTCCCAATAAATGTCGAACATTTTCAATTCTGTTTAAGCTCCAGTCATTGTTTAAGTCGCAATAAGCGTATAAGCTAAGGAGTCTTTTGTATTCAGCTCTACCAATTTCAATCCAATCAGAGTCAATATCAATTAACCCTACTTCGTTAACTCCTTCAGTTTGTATAACAAATATTTTATTATCAATTGGCTTATTAAAATAAGCACTTATACAATCACTGTAAAAAGCAAGTTGTCTAAAGTAGTGATATTTCTGAAAACTTCCTTGCACAAATTCCCAATTTTTATTACCTAATTTCCAAGAACCCATAAATGTAATTGGATTACTGGAACTGGTTTTTAAGTCAATCAGCGTAATTGTATCATCAAAGTTTATTATGTAGTCTGCTTTGATTTTAATAGGCACTTCAGTAGTTTGAATACCTAACATTTCATTGTTATAATATTCTACAGTAAACTTACCGAACATAGGGACTTCAGCTAAACCAAGCTGGTGACTAAACAAATCGGCATACCTAGATTGCTTTATTGCTTCTACGGAACTCATAACTTTGTTATAAAGAGGTTCTGCTAAATAACAAACATCTGGATCTTTATCTAACATTCTATTTACATAGTCCTCCCCTCCGTACCTTTTAAAGGTAGTAAGTTTAGCTCCATCAGTATAATTAGCATAAGCAGACATTCTCTCGTATGCCTTAAGAATGTTTTCATCTGTTACCGAACCTAAAGCTAATACTTTATCAGCTACTTCACCTAATTTACCAGATGGTTTTTCAATATTAAATAACTTAAACTTTTCAGGTTCTAACAGAGCTAAATGAACTTGAGTGCCTATTTCTAAGCTATCGGTAAAAAGTTTATCTTTTTTATGTTTAAAGAACGCTGGTGAACCACCTTGTTGGTAATTAATTTTACCTAGTGTTGAATTAGAAACAGCGGGTTCTATGTAGTATTCTACGTTATGATTTATCTTTATGTTCTTGAACATTTGCCTCTAAATTAGAAAAGTAATATGATATTTCAACTAAATCGGATTTCCTTATGGTGTAAGAACGCACCATTCCATTTTCAAACTTTACTAAGATTTGTGTTAAACCTTCTGCATGAACTGTTTCACCTATATACCGGATACCTAATAAAACCTCATTTACTTCTACTAATCCAGAAACAGGTATACTGTCATAACCTCTAATTTCAAGTTTATTAGTTACGCAGTCTATAAATGTATTGGAACTCAGTGTACCATCAGTATTTTGAACAGACCATACGTTAAAACTTGTACTAAGAGTTAATTTGTCAGCACTTAAAAAACATAAACTATCTAAATAAGGATAAATTTCATAAACTTTATTTAAATTAAAACTTATGTCTGATACCTCATCTATGTCTATAAAGTTTAGCTTAACAAGTTCCTGTTTTAGTTTATCTCTGAATATCATAGTAGCAGAGTATATAGTATCATAATACACTTTATCGTCTATATACCAAAGTATAGACCTTGCTACTATTTTTTCATTTTCAGATAATACGGCTAATTTAATATTAGGCTCTTCAACATATAAATCTAAATATTCCTGACAAGATTTATATCGCATACAAGAAGAGCCTAAAGTACCGAGTTCTCCGTATTTGTAGTTATCCACTAAGTAGTAGTTTCTGATACTTTCCCCATCTACAATACTAAATACGGCAGTATTAAAGAACGCTTTAATGTAGGTAGTAACTATATTTAATTCTTCTAAAGAATAAACGATGCCATAATAATCATATACAGCCTTAATAAACCTACCATATTTACCTGTGTATCTTCTTAAATGTCCTTCTTCTTCAAGATTATGAAAATATTTAGCAGCATTAGGTTTTTGATACTGGTGTTCTAAATAATAACTTACGCCATCAGGTTTAAAAGTTATTAAATTATAAAGAGGTTCCGCAGTAGAAGCCAATACTTTAGGATTACGAAATATAGTTAAAGCTTTTATTACTGGCTGTACCCCATTTAAAACAGCAACCTCATATAAATCTGCTATATCAGAATCATATTCCCATTTAATTCTCATAGCTAATTTCTTTACACATTTGTATAAAATCTACAACATCATATTGATTCTTAGATATATTTACACTTGGTAAACATATAACAACATTTCCTTTTACGTAGCCTAATTTAGAATCAACTCTATCAAATGATATTGATGTCAGTTCTCTACCAGTATAGTAACACTTCATTTTTTGACCTACGTACAAACCTTCTACATAATCCAAAGTAATAGTAAACTCCTTGCTTCTGTATTTAGCATTTCTTTTGAATTTGTTATAAGTTATTTCTATTTTACTTTTCTTCGGGCAGTACCTACACTTAGAGTTTTTTCTTTTGGCTTTTTCGGAGTATTCCGTACTTTTGTGTTGGACTTCTTTTCCGCAGTGACTACATGTTCTAACCACTCTTCAATTGATTTAAAATTTAATTTGACTAAACATTTTTTAGGTTTAAATGTTTTAGCAAATAAGCATCTTGAACTCTTTAATGGTTTTATTATATTTACATATAAACCTGTTAGTTGATACAGCCACTTAATTTTTAATGTAGTAGTGTATAAGGAGTTTTTAAAATCGTATTCAGGTTTAATTTCAACATAGCTTACAAGTTTATTGTCTATATCCTGACATACGAAATAAGAACTAGTGTCATAAGCGCACAAAACGTTTAACGCGGAAACATCCCATTCAATCTCAAAATCATAAGTGTATTCCGCGTCATTTAAATTTAGGTAACTGAGAAATAATTTCTCAGTTACCTGTTCTTTGTAGCTTACAACAAATCCATATTCAATAAGCTCATCCAACCAAAAACTAAAGTAGTCTTCATACTTGGAGTCTCTCTTCTGCTTTTTTAACATAATTAACTAATTCTAATAAGTCTTTATTATAAGGACTTAAGTTTAAGGCTTCTTCGGATAGTTTGCTTGCGGTATCAATAAGCTCATTATCAGCAAAGTACTTTACTAATTGGACTACATCTGAAATATTACCTGATTTTACTAGGTCATAGATTTGTACTAAGTAATCTTCAAAATAAGGATCAATTTCGTCCTCTTTTTCAGCTACTGCCGATCCTTTATAAAACCAAGAAGTATAGTTACTAAAACTCTCATTAAATTCTATAACTGATTGATTAGTGTACCATCCAGCTTTTTGTTCCGAAGTTAAGTTCTGAATTTCTTTTGGAGACCAAATTTGTTTGTAGCTAATATCTACTATCTGTTTGTACCAATAGTCAGGGCGAGATTTAGATATATTAGCTAATTTACAAAGAACCTTAAATTCAGCCCTTGTTAGTCTAATGTCATTCTGATATTTATACATTATCTTTTGTGACTTAGTTAAACTATTAAAAGCTTTTGTATTAGACGTAGCACTCAGATTAAAATTGAAGTTTGAATAGTTTCCGTAATTACTATAATTACCGTAATTGTAGTAACTACCGTAATCAAACACTTCCGACTTATGTTTCCAATGAATATTACCAAAATCTCTTATAATCTCATAAGCTAACTTAATACTGTTTAAGTACAAACTTAAATAGCATATTTCAAAGCTACTATGCTCATTAAGATAGCCACAAGACATATTAAAAGCAACACATTCTATGCCCGATTCTTTAAGTTGACCTACATCTGTAATTGTACCAGTACCTAACTGATAATTGTACTTTGTTAAATAAGGTGCAATAGCATCTTTAAATTCCTTACTAAGCACTTCCACTCCATTGGTCCTCTGAGTAAATACATTACCAGTAGCTACGGATTTATCTAACTGCATAACAAAATTACAGTCTTTAAAGAATGTTAAGTCTGCATTTCTTGAACCTATGCAACCTACTTCTTCATCTACAAATAAACAAGCTTTCATAATGTCATGATCACGCACTGCTAAATAGCAAGCATAAACACCACATTTATCATCAAAGCCTAAACCACATTGTTTATTTGTTACAGTGTCAAAACCATAAAGAACATCTCCCTTTTGTTGGAGTGTTGCAACTTTAGTATCTTTTTGAGCTTCGTCGTAATGTGCTACTATACAAGGATAATTAGTAGCCTTACCTTTAGTAATATAAATATTACCAGTCTTATCTTCTTCAATTAGTACATCTAACTCTTTAAACTTAGCTATAAGATAACTAGCCATCCTACTAGTTTTAAAACTTTCTGAGTTTATAGCTAATAGTTCAGCAAATTCGTTTTTATCGAATGATATGTTCATTACAGTATATTCCGTTACGTGTGATATTTCCTTTATTAGTACAGTCTTCATGACTACATTTTAAATAACAATCATCTGCATAAGGATGGCCGTTTGTTGATTTACAATATACATAGTATTTATCAGATCTATGGTTAGAAAATTCTAATAAAACTTTACTACCTGATGATGATTTACATAATTTATGTAAATCATCAGTACCATTAATAAAACACATGTTATCTAAATACGGAGTAAAGAAAGGGACATGTTGTGCCTGTTTAGTTACTGAAAGACGAACAGAAACTTTATGGTCTGTAATTTTTTCATAACCTAATTCTTGCATTTTTAGTTTTAACCACCAATGTTCTAAGTCATCTATTGCATAAATATTATCATAATAAGTTTGATTATCTATAGTCCAAAGTAGACATCTAGCAATTATCGCATTATTAAGGGACACAGTAGCAACTTTAATAACTTCAGGATTTTCTACATATAAAGTTAAGCAATCTCGCCTATCATTCATACAACTATTATGCAAAGCAGAATCATACTTTTCATCTTCTTCATCCCAATGAGCATCTTCAGAGTAATTCAGATAAGTATAAGCTTCTACTAACCTTTCTCCACTTAATTCTTCGTAGTCGAAGTTATTTAAATAATAGAAAAGGTAATAACTAAACACGTGATCTGTTAGTTTATAATTAGCTAACACAATCTTATACTTATTAAAAAATCTTAAGATTGACATTTGAGTACGGTACTTAGAAGTCCATACATCCTCACCTCTGTCAGCTTTTAGATTATCTAAGTAACTAATAGAATTATGATTACCAGGGTAAGTAAAAGCTAGATAATCAATAGATTCTATTTTTTGAATATCATTAAAAAGTTCAGGTGATATTTTATTAAGAATTTTCGCTAATTCTGGATTGATATTCATCAATTTGAGCATGAAGTTTATACAAAGAATACAACTGATTTCTTATTTTACCTTTTTTATCTTTGTAGATATTATACTTTGCTGAAGGAATGCCATCAGCAACAATGTAACAAGAAGAACAAATAGCTCCGTCGAAAGGAGTTAAGTAGATAGGTATATTTTTACCATGACAACAATTACAAGTACCTTCATAAGTATTATAATGTCCTGAGTCAGATGTAAGTTTAATTATAGGATTACTTGTGTCAGGCTTAAAATTGTGCAATACGAGAGTTGTTAAATACTGCTCATGATCTGGAGTGTCTAAAAATCGTTCTACTGCTGATAAGTTATATTGACGATTATGACGGATTTCCCCCCAACTAAATGTGTCTAAGTAAGGTACATTACCTCTGTAATTCCATACTAACTCAATTGAATACCTCTTATTTGTCTGATAACAGAATTTTATACCACTTTCTTTAGCCCAGTTAATGAGCATAGTCAGGTAAATTCTGTTATTAAAGTATATCCTGTCAATCAAAGTAACGTCTTCAAGATCCGAACCTAGCTGATATATTTCAGAATTTGAGTAAGTTTTCCATAACAAAGCTCTAGCCGCAACCTGACCATGAACCAATACAACTACCAAAGATATTTTGTTAGGGTTAATTGCGTATAGTTGTAAGAAACTACTTTTAGTACTGTACCGCATACAACTGTTATGAAGTTCATCAGTGTTGCGCATTGAGCAATTATAATTGTCTTCATTGTAGTACCAATAAATGTCCTCACCTGATACAACCTTAATTTCAACACTTTTTTCTGCTATTTTAGCTAATATAAAATTACTTATAGTTTCAATACTTTTGTTACTTAATTTTACATTAGCATTAAAATAAGTAAGTAATCTACCGTAACTAGTTCTGATACGCAGTTTAGTGTCTAACATAGGATTTTCAGTTTTTGCTAGTTTTGTTACGGGAAAATAACTAGCTTGATTAGGATTTTCACTTGAAATATCCAAGTAGTCTTTTTCCCAAATATTGTCAGTGCTCATCATACTATCTAACAATACTTTAAATTCGGGGAAATCTTCAGCTACTTGTATAAAGATTTTTAATAATTTTTCTGAAATAACCATTTGATTAAATCTAGTTGTTTAAAATTTTCAATACCATTTTCTAAAACGTAGTCTGTTGGGTCTTTAGCTAAATTAAATTCAATATAATCTAAATTATATGTTAACTTAAACCACTTAGACATTTCAATACCAGTTTCATCAGAATCATACCAAACCAGTATTTCCTTGTATCTTGCTTTTAATTCTTCTATTAACGCTATTGAAGGTTTATTTCCTTCTGCTTGAAACGAAATAGAATTAAATCCTAATTCCCTCATTAACATCACGTCTTTCATTGACTTCTGTATAATCAGTAAATTAGAATCTGTTAGTTGATTTAGACCTTGTATTTTACTTGTATTACCTAAAAATCTTCTTTTGTTTTTAGGAAAATAAAGTTTTATGTCATCAACTCCTTCTGTTTTTCCTAAGTAATAAGCATAACAAGGATATCGTTTAGAGTAAGTATAGACTACATCACCATTAACTCTTGCCCATTCTACAGCATGCACATTATACATAGATAAAGTAGGTTCAGTAATACCATAACTTAACCAGTACTGAATATCTGATTCAGTGTAATTACGTAAACCAACTTCAATAAATGCTTTTGTAGTTTCAGGAATAACATTAGTAAATGTAGCCGAATAATTGATTAAGTTTTTGTACACATAAATAACAGCTTCGTTATAGCTTAATTTATTTACATACGCAACTAAATCAAAACAATCCCACTTACACCAACC
>JACCDR010679695.1_pt1 | contig 15509 bp, 25 predicted proteins | sample 7446431 | NCBI WGS metagenome assembly JACCDR01 (sample SAMN15323443, study PRJNA562643) | freshwater metagenome | isolation source: river surface water | place: USA:Blue River Watershed | collected 2017-08-17 | reverse complement strand
ATGGAAGTGCTGGGTTGTCCCGAATTCCGGTCCATAATCAAGTACGAGCTCTAATCGGTCCTGGTGAAGGTAGGTGGTTTGCGGTGCGACGTGAGTTTCTTCCTGATGGTTCGTTCCGACTTTATCAGGTACCGCTTGATGTAGTTGGGACAGGCCGGATTGGTGACGGTGGACCATACTGCAAAGACGTTCTTTTGTAACATTACTTTTCTAAAAACCCGCGCCTGAGCGCGGGTTTTTTCTAAATCATGTTAATTTGTTTGATTTCATTAGTAATGAATGAGTATAACTCCGCTGGTCTATGTGCTCCTTCCGATCGCTTTTTCCCAAGGTTTTTTAGAATACCAATTTTTAAAATCTTCTTCCTAAAGTTACGTTTATCGACTCCAATATTCAAAATAGTTTCGTAGGCTTTTTCTAACTCAGTTAAGGTGAATTCATCGGGTAGTAACTGGGAGATTATAGAAGTGTAGCCTATCTTTGATCGCAAGCGTTCCAATCCGACTTTTAAGATTTGATCGTGGTCGTACCCCAAGCCCTTAGCTTTTTCTAAGGGAGTCCAAATACTATCTTCCCAACCATCTCTTTCGTTGTCACTCAGTTTATCCCAAGGTACTAAACCAAGATAAGCGATTGAAACAACCCGTCCTCGAGGATCACGCTTCGTCTCACTAAAAGAGTAAAGCTGTTCTGTGTATAGACGGGACTCGATTAAAGTTTTGTTTTTAATATGTCGCCGTACGGCTTGGTCAGCTGTTTCGTCAGGGTTAATTAATCCGCCGGGGAGGGAGTAGTCTCGGTCAGGGAAGAGATTGTGTTGCATGCGGTATAGTCTAACTAATAACTCAGACTCCTTAAGGGTAAAGAGAACTATGTCGGTAGCGACAACAGCATGTTTGATTGTTGAATTAACCATATAAATCAAGGATAACAGAAGCTCTAGATATTGTCAATAGTACAATAACGTGTCCTAATGATATTGTACAGTTGACACTAAGTAACAATTAGTATAAGTTAGTACTTAGATAGTGTTATAGATACACTAAGTTCCTTAACAATCCAAAGGGGTAAATATGACAAGCATAATTAATCTCAAGGCCGATTTCGCTCCTTTCGGAGCTGGTCAGGTCAATCTAGGGAGAAGTCGAGTCTTTGCTGGAGGTGAAGTCGACGTTGCGGTCATAGGGCGGTTGTTTGAAACCGTACTTCTCACAACACGACTGAATACCAGTAATGACATCATGGAGCTACTCTTGGTTACTGATGCGGTACGAAGAAAAGGGGTCGAAAAGGTCCATGTCTTCGCTCCGTATCTGCCGTATGCACGGCAGGATCGAGTGGTAGAGGAAGGGGAGGCTTTGGCCGCCGCTGTCTTTGCCAAGATTGTTAACGCCCAACAATACGCTTCTTTCTCGGTTTTTGACGCTCACTCTGATGTTGGTCCGGCCTTAATCGAGGTCGGAGAAAACATAAAAGCAACAGAGTTCGTCCGGCAAGTGCTTGCTGATAAGCAAGACTACCACCTGGTCGCACCTGATGCGGGGGCCGAGAAGAAAGTTGCCAAATACCACAACGCACTACACTGCACGAATGAACTGGTGCTTTGCACGAAGCGACGTGGTGAAGGTGGTGCAATTGTCGGTACGACCGTTTCGGTCAATGACCTGCAAGGCAAGGACACCTACATCGTTGATGATATCTGCGATGGAGGGCGTACTTTTGTAGCCTTGGCCGCTGAACTTAAACAGCGGAACGCCGGCAAAGTCCATCTCGTTGTCTCACACGGAATTTTCTCCAACGGAGAACAATTCCTCAAGGACGGTGGAATCGACCACATTCATACCACTGACAGCTTTGCTTCCGGTGGTTCCGAATACATCACGCGGTACAAACTCTGTACCATTCTTCCTGAACACAAGATTCAACACAACATCTGGAGATGAATATGAACCTGAATTCACAAATGATCGAAATCGACAACCTTACCGCTCGCATCAAAGAGCTTGAAGCCAGGCTCTTGCCGACTCAGAACAACGCTCTGCTAGGCCTGGATGTATACAAGATGGGGCATATGGAACAATACGTTCCGGGTTGCAACAAGGTATACGCTTACCTCACAGCCAGAAGTAACCGCAAGTTTGCGAAGATGCTCTTCTTCGGTTTGCAGTATTACCTGAAGCAGTATCTGTCCAGAAAACTGACGCCGGCAATGGGGGAGGAGTTTCTCCGTCACCGGGAAAGAATCCTGGGTACAAAGAACAGTGTGGAAGTTGAAAGAAAAATTCGAGCACTTTGTGTTCTCGGCTACTTCCCGCTTGAAATCCGGGCGGTGCCGGAAGGAACTGTGATCGGTGTCAGAAATGTGGTCATGACCATCACGAATACTCACCCCGATTTCTATTGGTGTGTGGGTTTTATTGAAAGTCTGATCCTCAAGATCTGGTACTCGATTACGGTCGCTACCTGTTCGTACACCTACCGAGAACTGGTTGATGTGATGTATGAGCGTACGGTTGATCCGGAAGCCTACGTAGCCAAGCAGTTTACGGTCCATGACTTTGGCTATCGTGGCGATTCCTCCGAAGAAGGAGCGGCATTGAGCGGAGTTGCTCACCTACTTTCCTTTACCGGAAGTGACACGGTTCCGGCTCTCAGCTTTGCCGACAAATTCTACAACACTACCGAAAATGATCTGGTGATGGCCTCAGTGCCAGCATCAGAGCATTCGGTGATGTGTAGCTTTGGTCGCGAAGATGAGTTGGCGGCTTTTCGCAACATGCTTGACTTGTATCCTTCGGGTATCGTCAGTATCGTTTCTGATACTTTCAATATCTACCGGGTATTGACGGAGTTTGCTAGAGCTCTCGGTCCGCAAATCTTGGCTCGACCAGCTGGTTCGAAAGTCGTTTTTCGGCCAGACAGTGGTAACCCAGAACATGTGATCTGCGGTAATCCTGAAGCAGAGCCTGGTTCACTCGAATGGAAAGGAGGGATTCGTCTTCTGGACGAAGCCTTCGGCCATACGGTGAATGCGAAGGGGTTTAAGGTTCTGAACGAAAAGGTCGGCATGATCTATGGTGATGGGATGTACCTGGAACGGTACGAACGGACTTTACGACGGTTGGAAGAAATGGGTTACGCAGCTAGCAATCTCGTGATTGGTGTCGGCGGCATCCTGCGCAACCATAGCCGTGACACCCTAGGCTTTGCCATCAAAGCGACTTATGTCGAAGTAGATGGTGTGCCAAGGGATATCGAAAAAGATCCGATCACCGATCCGGGCAAGAAAAGCCACAAGGGATTGCTTCGGTTGGAGCGGGATGAAGACGGAAATTACGTCACCCGCGACGGCTGCACCAAAGAAGAAGAAGCGACTTCACTCTTGCGTCATGTTTTCCGCGATGGAAAAATTCTTATCGATGAAAGTCTGGCAGAGATTCGGGAACGAGTCGAGGCCTCGCTCCGGTAAGGGTCGAAGGAAGGGTTTGCGAGCAGATCACTATCTGCTCGCTTTTTTTATATCCCCGGTTTACGTTCGCGGGTCGCGATTTGAAAGGCGGAAAGTTTTTTGTGATTTCTAAGGGTGGTAAATATTTCGGAGGCGATTTCGCCGGGGCAATGAACGGCGATCTTCTGGGCCCCCTGGCCAGTTATCAGGAGTTCAAAGCCGGCGTTAGTGAAGTTGGCGGTCAGGCGACGAAGGCTACCATTTCCTTTGTTTTGGGTAATGATACCTGGGGCAATCAGAGTTACTCCTGGTATTTTTTCTAGAACCTGAACTACTAATTCAGCGGTTTCGGTCAGGGTGGTATGTTTTCCTCGGCGTTTTGACATTGATTAATAATAACCTAATTGGCTGGAAAAAGGGGTAGATTTTAGTCGATAAGTCAAATCTGGCTCAGGCGCCCTAACTTTGACTTTTTCCCTAATTCTGCTATGATCTACGGCGTTCCAACCTCACTGTCGGTTTTGTTTAAACAAGCAAAATCAACGGTAAAGTATCAAAAAGTTATAAAGGTTGGGAACCTCTGTTAAGGACGGCCGTTACCTTTCTTTGCAAGAGGTTCTCAAAAGCGCACCACAAGTGCGTGTTTATTCGTAAAAATATAATATGTCACGATCACTCTATAAAGGACCATACGTAGACGAGAAGCTTCTGAAGAAGATCGCCGGAAAAAAACCCGGAGAGGGTGGTGTCATTAAGACCTGGTCACGCGATTCAATGATCGCTCCGGAAATGGTCGGATTCACCTTTGGGGTTCATAACGGCAAGGAGCATATCCCTGTTTTAGTAGCGGAAGAAATGGTAGGACATCGCTTAGGCGAATTTTCTCCGACCAAGAAATTCCATCGTCACGGCGGTAAGATGCAAAAAGAACTAGAACAGAAGAAGAAGGATGCCGAGATTGCTGCCGCTAAGGCCGCTAAAACCACTACGGCTACTAAGAAATAGTTATTAAGATATGAAAGCAATTCTAAAAAACTATCGCCAGTCACCACGTAAAGTGAGACTTTTGGCTGATGTAGTACGAGGAAAGAAGGTTAAACAAGCTCTCGACATTCTACGGTTTGTTGATAAACGAGCAGCTGTTCCGTTTGCTAAGGTGATAAATTCGGCTTTGGCTAATGCGGTAAACGCTGGTCATAAAGCGGAAGATCTTATCATTAGTAGGGTAGCAGTTGATAAGGGTACAGTTATGAAGCGCTTTATGCCTCGAGCTCGTGGTTCCGCGTCGCGAATTAATAAAAGAAACAGCCACATCACTGTGGAGTTAGGCGAAAAGTAATATGACACACGTAGCACATCCATATGTTCAACGTATCGGTGTTAATCGCGATTGGAAAAATCGTTGGTTCACAACTGATGCAAAAAAACTACGCGAATACATTCGTGTTGACGCCGCACTCCGACGCTTCCTTGCTAAAAGACTAAAAGGAATGTCGGTTGATACTGTAGAGATTGAAAGAAACCAAAAAGCTATTCGCTTGATTATCAAGACTGCTCGTCCAGGATTAATTATTGGACGAAGTGGTGAAGGGGCCACAACCCTTAAAAAAGAAATTGATCTTCTCTTGCGCAAGCAGAAGATGATTGATAAGCCAGAACTGAAGATCGATATCGAAGAAGTTCGTTCCCCAGAATCAAGCGCCAACATTGTTGGGCAAATGATCGCTGAAGGTTTGGAGAAACGCCTTACTTTCCGACGGGTAATGAAGCAAAGTGTTGAGAAGGTTATGGCCAATCGCGACGTACAAGGAGTTCGAATTATTTTGTCCGGACGACTTGGTGGAGCAGATATGGCTCGAAAAGAAGAACTTAAAAAAGGTCGAATTCCATTACAAACCCTTCGCGCTGATATAGATTTTGCACGCGTAACCGCTCGTCTACCATATGGTGCGATTGGTATCAAGGTATGGATTTATCGAGGAGAGGTTTTCACTGATCGCAAAAGTGGTCAAGCGGAAAACAGCCCTCGTTCCAGCCGTAAAGCTTAAGTAATTGCCTATGTTATTTCCGAAAAAAGTAAAGCATCGCAAGTGGCAGACTGGCCGCAAAAGCGAAGCAAAACGAAACACGCCTGACACGAGGGGTATCACCGTTGCTTTTGGTTCTTTTGGACTAAAGGCCACCTCAGCCTCACGTGTTAAGTCTAATCAGATCGAAGCTGCACGTCGCGTTATTTCTCGCACTCTTGGTAAGACTGGTAAGATTTGGATTCGTATTTTCCCTGATAAACCAATTACCAAGAAGGCGGCCGAACTACCGATGGGTAAAGGAAAGGGAGATCTAGATCATTACGTGTTTGAAGTAAAACCAGGACGCATCCTATTTGAGGTCGAGGGTGTGCCCGAAGAGTTGGCTAAAGAAGCTTTCCGTAAAGCAACTACCAAACTTCCATTACAAGGTAAACTCGTTTCTCGAGAGGAGACACGAGCTTAAGCAAAACTAATATGGCTAAGAAAATTGATCTAAAAAGCAAAACTAACTCTGAGTTGATCGAGATGGTTACTACCGGTCGAGAAACAGTGAGAGTCGAGCGTTTTAAGGACAAGTACAGTCGCAAGGCAAGTGTCATCGGTGGTGCTAAGCTCGAGGTTGCCCGAGCACTAACTGAGTTAAACGCCCGCCAGGCAGCCACTAAGTAATAGAGTATGACAAATGAAACAAGTAATCGCCGAATCCTAAGAGGAACCGTGGTCTCAACCAAAATGAAAGATACTATCACGGTGGCGGTGGAGCGCTATGAAAAGCATCCAAAGTATAAGAAATACATGCGTCGAACTAAGAAGTTTCTAGTTCACGACAGTGGCAATACTGCCAAAGAAGGAGAGGTGGTCGACATTAGGGAAACCCGTCCGCTCTCGAAGCGAAAGCACTTCGAGCTCGTAACTAAGACAAGCTAACATGATTCAGCCACAAACAATTGTAAAAATCACAGACAACTCTGGCGCCAAAGTCGGAAGAGTCTTCAAGGTTTTAGGCGGCTCGAAGAAGCGTTACGCCGAATTAGGAGAAATGGTGGTTCTCTCGGTTCAAACCGCTGAACCACGAAAAATGGTAAAGAAGAAGGATGTTGTCTATGGTGTAATTGTCCGCCAACGGAAACCTTTCCGTCGTAAGGATGGGTCGTACATCAGTTTTGACGACAACGCTGTTGTTTTGATCGACAAAACAAAAAAGGAACCTCGCGCTAACCGTGTCTTTGGACCGATCCCTCGCGAAGTTTCTGAAGCTGGTTATCAGAAAATCGTCTCACTGGCCCCTGAGGTAGTGTAGGTTTAATTTTAGACTTATGAAAATCAGAAAAGGAGATACCGTAAAGGTATTAGCGGGTAAAGACAAGGGAAAGGAGGGGACGATTCTCACTACTTTTCCAAGGAAGAATCTAGTTTTGATCGAAGGGATCAATGTAGTTAAGAAACATGAGAAAGGCAAGCGAGAGCGCTCAAAAGGGCAAATTGTAGAAGTCTCTATGCCAATCGATGTTTCCAACGTGGCATTATTAGAGGGTGATAAGCCGGTACGTGTCGGATATCAGTTTGAGGGTGAAGGTGAGAAACGAAAGAAAATCCGCGTCGCTCGTCCTAGTGGTAAGAAAATATAATTATGGAAACTACACAAGAACGAATCAAGGGTGTTTATGCCGCGCTCAAGAGCGAATTCGGCTACACCAATGTCATGCAAGCACCGAAGGTGTCCAAGGTAGTTGTCTCAGTTGGAACTGGACGTGTTCAGGATAAAGCGAAGATCGCTTTGATCCAGGATCGTCTTGCTCGTATCACTGGGCAAAAATCTTCACCAAGACCAGCCAAGCAATCGATTGCCTCTTTTAAGTTGCGTGAAGGTGATATCATTGGTTACCAGGTAACTTTGCGTGGAGCCAGAATGTATCACTTCCTCGATAAGCTTATCAACTTGGCTTTGCCTCAGACTCGTGACTTCCACGGTCTTAAGGTCTCTGCGATTGATGAGATGGGTAACTACAGTTTGGGAATAAAGGAACATACGATTTTCCCAGAGTGTGGTGATGAAGAAATCAAAGATGTCTTCCCGCTTGGTGTTACGCTAGTAACTACAGCGACAAACAAGAAGGAAGCTGAAGCTTTGCTTCGACAGATCAAACTTCCGTTACAGAAAGTAAATTAATTTTACTATAGCTAAAACAAAAGCCCGGCGACCATAGGTCGCCGGGCTTTTGTTAAAACCTATTTTTCACACAATTAACTGTGAGTACCAATGGCGATGAAATAGCGGTGGTTGTCTTCCAGGATTGTGTAATGGGCACGAAAATCACCGGTAATGTTTATACTCCTTACACCTGTATATTCACCTTTCAATGGATGGTTGTTTAGGGGTATCGAAAATTCATCTTCCATAAAGATTTTAAGTCTACGTGAAAAGGCTAATTTGATTTTGTTATCTAGTTTTCTAAAAGATTTAGTAAAGGTTTTAGAGAAAAGAACTACCACAGTAGAGTTATTTTTGTAGGCTTAACCAGCGCATGGCGTCATTAGCATTATCAAAAGCAGGGGAGACGTTACCTTTTTTATGTCCCCCTTTGCTTCTTTGATAAGCTTGATTAATTTAGGAGAAGGGTATTCAAACACTAAGTCGGTGTTTTGATTAAAGTGGTACAGGTAGTTGTTCACTATTGATGAAAGAGGAAGGTCGATCTTTTTAGCTGCTTTTTGAGCTTTCTCTTTTACTTCAACATCGAGACTAAATAATGCTGTAGTTTTCCTTGTGGCAGATTTTGTTTCCATATATATCCATTATATATACAATGTCAAGGGAGTATCTTACATAAAAGGCGGATTCTGTCTGCCGGCTTGACACAACAATATATATATATTAGTTTTGTTAGTAGGAGCAACGCATAGTGCGTCGCAAAATACCATATTGGTAAGGAAGAAATAGCGTGAAATTAATTCGACTTTTTGCCGTATTACTTCTTGTTTTGGCCTCGAATGTGTTCGGGCAAGAAGCTCAGGTTGCGCAACTAGATGTTTCAAAGTTGAGCCCCGAACAACGACAAGCTCTCACCGAAATTGCCAAAGGCATGGAAACTAAGGAGACAAACGTTCCTGAGATAATTGATGCTCTGAAAACTGTTGATGCAAGTACAGCAAAAGAGTGGGCCGAAGCAGGAACTGAAGCTGGACGTGCCGTAGCAAACTTCGCCAAGGAGATTGGTGTTGTTGCCAAAGACTTCCTTGATAGTTTTGTTGGGCAGGTACTCTTTGTGTTGATTGCCATAAATTATGGTGGAGGAACTATTCTGCAGTACACCATTGACTTGTTCTTTTTCCTCCTGGTTACACCGGTCTTTGTAATGTTTATGTACCGTTTGTTTCGTTTCTATGTCCTGAAGACTCGAGTGACCTATGAAATCAAATATCACAGCAACCCTTTTTTCAGAGTACTTGGTTTTAATGAAAAAACCAGAAAGGAAGAATTAAAAGATCAAGCGGATGCGGACGTGAGTTTGGGAACATCAGTAGTAACAGTTATCTTCATTGCGATTCTGACAGTGTCCTACTTTGCTGGTCTTTGGCCCGAAATGACTTTATAAGGCAGGTATGAATCACAAAACACGGTCTCTATGACCGTGTTTTTTCTTGTCTTTCCTCTAGACAATGTTGCGTGATAAAATTCTCTTGTTATGAAAAAGCACGACTAAACGTCGTGCTTTTTACTTCTATGGTATTGCTAGCTAAAGATCATGTAGAATCCAAACAGAAGTAACATGGTTGCTCCCATGAACTGTACTTTCTTCACATAAGATCTTGGTATCAATGACACCCCAAGTATGGTGATTCCCGTCACGGTAACCAAAGCTAATGAAGAGGCGAAAAAGACAGTCCAAAGTCGCGTAGTATTCTCGAGAGCAATACTGAGTGTTGCGAACTGAGTTTTATCGCCTAGTTCGTTCATAAAGACAATGGCAAATTGTGAGAAAAATAGCGCCAACCCGTTTTTACTTGGGTTTGAACCTTCTTCGTGATCGGGATCCCCCAGTTTGTAGTATAGATACAAGCTGTAGGCAATCAAGAGTACACCCCCAACTTGTGTTAGTAGGGGAAGTATCTCTTGTGGTATGAGATTTGTGAAGAAAGTAGTAATTCCAGCCACTAAAACGAGGGCTCCGGCTGATCCAAGAAAGATAAGCACCTTGTCATCTTTGTTAGATAAGGCTCCTGAACCGGCAGCAATTTGGGTTTTGTCTCCCAACTCCCCAATAAATACAATTGCGAACGTAGAAAGAAACAGCATTAGGTATTCCATTAAAGGCTCCTGTTGATCTTTCCTCACAATACACCCAGAAATAGGAATAGCCAATAGTGTTGCCTCTAAATCAGTGTCGACTAGGGTGTGATACAAAATGCAGACATTTCGGGGGTACTTTACTTGATATTTTGATAAAATAGTACATACTAACTTCAGGTTTGCATCCGTAGGAGGAATGGTGTATTACGTCTTGATGCCTGTGCTTTACATCACACCTTTAGGTTGGGTTGTGATTGGTTTTGTTACTGGATTCTGGTTTAATAATGCTGTTGTATTCTTTTTTACTGGAATTCTTGTTCTGTTAATTGTCCTTATCATAAGGCATTTTATAATACTGGAAGGGAGAAGTGGAAGTGGTGGCCTGGCAGGTTTTCTTGCAGTGATTAACCTGATGCTTGGCTTGCTAGTACTTTGGATTACTACGATTAGCGTAAATCAATGGTGGTTTAACATTCTCCCTACAGGGCTTCTGCGCTAACAAAAGTACCCAGCTCCAACTGAAGGAAGATTATCTGTGTCTTCTGTCAGCTGGAGCTTTTTGTTTTTTTGTTGACTTTTCCCTTATTTTTGGTATTGTAGCGGGCAAGGCGAATCCAAGAGTTTATAACCTTTGGATCGTTTGAGGCCAGTCTGCCCCAGGTAGACGAGCTGAAATTATCAGGAAGTAAGTCACGAAGAACTACGTGATACTACTTCAAAAATAAAATAAAATACGTGGCACGAAAATCAATTATTTTGCGCGCAGCGCGTGAACCAAAATTTGCTTGCCGCGTCGTCAGACGCTGTAAGCTATGTGCTAGAAAGCGCGGATACATGCGAGATTTCGACATTTGTCGTATCTGCTTCCGCGAACTAGCTCATGAAGGACATATACCAGGCATAAAGAAATCATCATGGTAGGAGATACAATTGGCGATTTCATCATTCGCTTGAAAAATGCAGGGGCGGTAGGCAAAAAAGAGGTTGCTATACCATACTCAAAACTAAAGCATGCAATCGCAGATAAATTAATCGCTGCTGGGTACATCGAAAACGCTGTACTACAGGGTAAAAAAGTGCAGAAGACGTTGTCCGTCACTCTTAAGTATGAGGATGGTCAGCACAAAATCCGTGGTGTTAAGCGCATTTCTAAGCCCGGACGTCGTCTATACACAAAGGTCGCAGATATTCATCGAGTTAAGTTCGGAGTTGGACATCTAATCCTCTCTACACCAGCGGGTATCCTCACAAATGAGGAGGCTAAGGCCCAGAACGTTGGTGGTGAACAACTCTTTATCATTTGGTAATATGAGTCGCTTAGGAAAACAACCAATCACCATTCCCGGAGGAGTAACTGTTGCAGTAGACAACGGTGTAGTTACTGTTTCTGGACCTAAAGGTAGTTTGGAGCGCGCTGTACGCGCTGATGTTAATGTGAGTGTGACCGATGGAATTGTGACTTTAACTCCCAATAAAACTGAGATGGCTAGCGCTCTTTGGGGTACATATGCGGCTCATGTTCGTAACATGATCAAAGGTGTTACTGAAGGATTTACTAAAATCCTTGAAATTGAAGGAGTAGGTTACCGAGCTGAAGTAAAAGGAAACAACTTAACTTTAAGTGTTGGCTTTTCCCATCCAGTGATTTTGGAGATACCAGCTGGTATCACCGCCTTGGTTGAGAAGACAGTCATTACTTTGACTTCACATGATAAGGATCTACTTGGTCAGTTTGCCGCTAATGTTCGTAAGGTTAAGAAGCCAGAACCGTATAAAGGTAAAGGTATTCGTTACCGTGGAGAGTTTATTATTCGTAAACAAGGCAAGAAAGCCGTTTAATTTAAGTATTGAAATATGGAAAAATCACAGTACAAAAATAGTAAGCGGGTTTCTCGTCATAAGCGAATTCGCGCTAAGGTTACCGGTACAAGTGAAAGACCACGTCTTTGTGTCTTTCGTAGTAATCGCTACCTATACGTGCAGTTAATCGATGATACGACTGGTAAGACTTTAGCTTCTGGTGATACCAGAAAGAGCGAAGGTAAAACCTTAATGGAAAAAGCGACTAATCTAGGTAAGCAGGTAGCCGAAAGAGCTACTACGGCCGGGATTAAGTCAGTAGTCTTTGACCGAGGTGGTTTCCGCTACCAAGGTACAATCGCCGCCTTAGCTGATTCAGCTCGCGAAGGGGGACTAAGTTTCTAAGGAGCGGAGGAAGAAGAAATATTTCTTCAAAATTATTAAATTAGAGAGTTGAGTGTTTCTTAAGTTGAATTTGCCTAAATCGAGAACAACTTATATACACTCATTAATAAATCTAAGCATGTCAGAAAATAAACAGCAGGAAGCTATAACCAACGGAGAGTTGGAAACTGGAGTGACTCCCGAAGTCGCTCCAACCGATGCACCAGCTGTGCCCGAAACTGAAACTTCAGAAGCTGGGCGCGGAAGACGCGGCGGTAATGATAAACGCGGAAATCGTCGACCACGACGAGGTACTCGTCCCGAGCGAGTTCGTCCCGAGTTTGATCAAAAAATCATCAGTATTCGTCGTGTAACTCGTGTGATGGCTGGAGGACGTCGCTTCAGTTTCTCGGTCGCGATGGTAATTGGCGACAAGATGGGTAAGGTTGGCGTCGGTATCGGTAAGGCGGGTGACACACAGGCGGCTATCGAGAAAGCGGTGCGTGATGCGAAGAAGCATATGATAATCGTTCCAATGAATAAACAAAATCGTATTCCGCACGATGTGCATACCAAGTATGCCTCAAGTGAGGTAATGATTATGCCGGCCCCTGGTCGTGGACTAGTAGCAGGATCTTCGGTTCGTACCGTTTTGGAACATGCCGGAGTTAAGGATGTTACCGCTAAGATCTTTTCTCGCAGTAAGAATAAACTTAATAATGCCAGGGCAGCTGTTGAAGCGCTTAAGCTTTTAAAGAAAAAATAATATGCAGTTACATCAACTAAAACCCAATAATAAGCGTGAGGTCAAAAAGCGTATTGGTCGTGGTGGAAAGCGTGGCAAAACCTCTGGTCGTGGTGGAAAAGGTCAGACCGCTCGCGCTGGTAACAGCACTCGCCCAGAGATGCGTGACTTCATTAAGAAGTTGCCTAAGCTACGTGGACATGGTGTTAATCGAGCACGAACTGTAAATAGTAGTAAAGTTAAGCCGACCGTTGTTAATCTAGCTCGTCTAGAAGCTATATTTGGAGTAGGTGAGGTTGTTTCGCCAAAAAGTCTAGTAGCCAAAGGAGTAATAAATAGCGTTCGCAAATCAGTACCAAAAGTGAAGATTTTAGGTAATGGTGAACTAAGCAAATCCCTCCAATTCGAAGGTTGTGAAATCGGTGTGGCGGCTTTAGCTAAGATTGAGAAAGCTGGTGGAAAAGTCATAAAATAGTTATTATTAACTAGTATGCAAAAATTATTTCACAAGCTTAAGCTCATCTTTACGGAGCCAGCCATCCGCAATCGTATCCTTTTCGTGTTAGGTGCGTTGGTGGTTTTCCGACTACTCGCTAACATTCCGATTCCTGGAGTTGATCCGGAGACCCTGTCGCAATTTTTCAGCAATAATCAATTTCTTGGTTTGTTGAATATCTTTTCGGGAGGGGGGTTAGCTAATCTCTCAATTGTGATGCTTGGTGTTGGGCCATTTATTACCGCCTCGATCATCATGCAACTTATGACCGTGATGTCACCAAAGCTCAAAAGTATGTACACAGAAGAAGGTGAGGCGGGTAGGAGTAAGTTTACCCAGTACGTTCGTCTCTTAACTCTTCCACTTTCGATTCTTCAGGGATTTGGTTTCCTTTCTCTATTAAAGAGTCAGGGTGTGATTGCTGGCCTTTCTACTTTCGAGTTCATTGTTAATGTGGTCTTGATTGTGGCTGGTTCAATGCTCCTAATGTGGATTGGTGAACTAGTAACTGAGTATGGTATTGGTAATGGTGTTTCCATCATCATCTTCGCGGGTATTGTGGCCACCCTACCTGCTACTGCTAGTCAATTGGTATACGCGTATGAAGCTTCTCAGCTACCACTCTTCATCGGCTTTGGTCTTCTGGCTTTAGCGATAATCTATGCTGTCGTGGTAATGACCGAAGCCGAACGTCCCGTTCCAATTACTTATTCAAAGCAGAGTCGCGGAACAGTTTCGTATGGTGGAAGTTCTTCCTACCTACCACTTCGTCTTAACCAAGCCGGAGTTATCCCAATCATCTTTGCGCTTTCAATCCTCCTATTGCCTCAGATGGTGCTTAACATCTTAAGTGCCTTTGATTTGCCTTGGGTACCAGGTGCGACCGAAACGATCAATTCGCTGATGAATAATCAGTGGCTATACGGTGGAGTCTACTTTGTACTTGTGTTCTTGTTTACCTTCTTCTATACGGCTGTAACCTTTGATCCGGATGCCATTGCCAAGAACCTACAAAGAAACGGAGCCTTTATTCCTGGACTACGACCAGGGGCCCATACCTCGGAGTATCTAGGCAACTTAATCACGCGCCTTACCTTGGTGGGAGCCGGGTTCCTAGCCTTAATTGCTGTCTTACCAATTGGTATGCAAATAGCCACGGGGGTCGCAGCTCTAGCAATCGGTGGAACAGCAGTATTAATCGTTGTATCAGTAGTCTTAGACTTGATGCGACGAGTTGATGCACAGTTGTCTCTACGAGAGTATTAGAAATTTGGATGTTTAAAAGGCCGGAGAAACGCTTTGCGTTTCTCCGGCCTTTTGCCGTTTATCCCACAAGAACTGGGTTGGGGTTATCTCTTACCTTTCTCAGTCATCCCCAAACTTTTTTAGGTGATTTGCTGTGTACTGTTATCAGATACATCTGTGTAACTATTAGCAAAATTATGCATGACACAAAAAGGGTTGTGATGTTGTTAAAAGCAAGTAAAAACATTCCCACGGTGAACACATTAAATACTTTTAATGCCATCCATAACTTATTCTGTCTTATGGCTTCCGTGTGAGGTTCTTTTTTGGTGCTGTTCTCTTTGTCTTCCCATTTTTCAAGCAAGTAATTCAATACTCCGATAAGTAGTTGAAAGACTACAGTTACAGAAAAGAAAAACAAAGTTGCAATATCATACTGATATTTATGGAGAAAATATGCCGAAACAGTTATCAGCAAAATCAAAAATTTAATCAGTTGATGGTTTGAGAAGCCTCCCCATTGGTGTAACTTCTCGTAACCATTTTGCGTTATTTCCGAAAGGTAACTGTCAAGTGTAACAAAAAAGCCCATGTTTGACCCCTCAAGTTGATCGTTTATCCAAGCCAAATATATCTCTAGAACAATCCTAAGTCAAATAAAACTAATACTGATTTTTGAACGAAAAACCAAGAGGAATAGAACTATGTTCTTTTCGCCAAGTCTCAGTTTTTAACCAGCGCTTGTATGTATCAAAGACCGTCAGAGCAACGGTTTGTGGACTGTGTCTCGCGGTATCAATCACCAGATCAAAGTGTGAGGGGTTGTATGGATCGACTCCGTACATATCTTTAAAACGACGTTGTTCGGTTTCCATGCGAGTCTTTACCTGTCTCGCGACACTATCAAGTGAGTCAGCGATTTCGCCACTTTTAGTACGCATGTCGTTACTCATCGCGTCTTTGTAGATACGGACAGTAGCGACTTGGATATCAAGATCAAGATAGACTTTAAAGGATTCCGGGATCCAATAGAAGCCAAGACGTGAGTCAATAACAATGTTACTTTTACT
>JACCDR012158194.1_pt1 | contig 15511 bp, 24 predicted proteins | sample 7446431 | NCBI WGS metagenome assembly JACCDR01 (sample SAMN15323443, study PRJNA562643) | freshwater metagenome | isolation source: river surface water | place: USA:Blue River Watershed | collected 2017-08-17 | reverse complement strand
TGTGGTGGCAAAACTACCATCATTGGCCTTGGCATTATCTGGATTTGTCCACGTAACAGTAGTACCACCATAGTCAGTTCTCTGCGTGATTGTTGTCGGTAGGTATGGGCCTTGCGTTGCCATATTATCGTTGTTCTAATTTAAAACGGTAGAGAGAATTGTCTACTATCTGCGATGCTTTTTCTACATCAAAAGACCATCCAACTTTAATAAGTTTTTGAAATTCCTTCTGCGGATTGGCGACTATATCTGCATAATTTAAAACGGTAACTATGCAATTTGCCCTCTTGCTTATATTATCCAAAAGACAGTCAATCACTGTGTCGTATAATTCTAGTATGGTGGCGTCCTTACCCCACAACTCATATGGGGCAAAAGTAGACATAGATGCCCTTATCTCATCGGGATTTCTTTTTAAAAAAAGAATATAATATGTTCCGGTTTCTGGTAGTGTTAAGAGATGGCGGAATGGAAATTTAAATGCCCTTCCGTTATAATTTTCAATTATATTTACATCTTCTATGTCGTCTGGTGCTGCATAAAAACCATTTGGATTAGGGATGTATCCGGGTGTATTAAATTCTGTGTTCAATGATTCTTGGCTAGCGGAAAAAGCGACGTCCATTCCACCGGCCTCAAGACACCTCACAACCATAGACGAGCCAGAACGGTCTATATTAGAAATTAAGAATACTTTATTCATAGTGGTTTTTCGAATGGATAATTTTCACCTTCTAAGCCTCCCTCTAAATAAACGAATCTACAACCAGTCATTTTTTTTATTTCCTCTCGCTGTTCTCTGTATGGACAAATGGTGGAGACCACAACGTCTAAGCCCCTATCTGAAAGTGCCTTGGCTATAATTGCGAAACGCATATTGTTTTCTATCCTGTCCTCTTTAGTGAATCCAAGTTTCCAGCATTGGCGCATAATATCTCCATCAAGCCAAACATCACAAACTATTTTTTTAGCCAATGTAGTCTTCCCTGCCTTAGAATTTCCGTATATCCAAGTAATCATAGGTTCTTTCTTATGTTAGTTGCCGATATAGATTCAGTCGCTTCGTCTAACTTAATCTCCCTTATCCCCCAACCGACCTTGCGTCCATAAACTATTTCTTCAATGTCTGGAATTACTATTACCTTTACTTGTGGAAATATCTTTTCTATCATTTTCTTACGCTCATCTGTGGTATACGGGTCTGTGTCTGAAATTTCTGTGTCCCTCAGTGCTATACATACGTTTTTACCTTCGTCCAAAACAGTTTGAATTAGTTTTTGGTGTCCCGCGTGGAATGGCTGGTATCTACCTATAAAAAGTGAGTATTTCATATTAGAATAAGTCCAGATATTCTGGAATAAAATTATTTTTTAATTTATCTCTGAGACCTATAAATTCTTGGCTATTTCTATCTACTATGCCTTGCTGTGCCGCAGAAACCAACCTATGAAATGCATCAAGGTCATTCTTAAACTCTATCCTCTCGGGAGTTTCTGTTTCTGCCCTTTCTACGTAAATTATTCTATCACCAATCTTTATAGATTTACGTATGGCGTCTAGGGCGGTAACAGTCTCAATCTTCGCTGTTATCTGTTGATTCAACCAATCTTGTGTCTGTGGTCTGGTCGTTTCGAATCTTTCGGTAAACACGTCGTTACCTTCACTATCCTTAAATTCCACAACCGCAGAAAGAAGTCCGTTACTTAAATTTGATTCTATTATTTTTGCTTCATACATATATTTTAAGTTATTATTTTTTTGAACTCACCCCAATAAGGATGGTTAAATGTTCTATTTTTACCACGCTTCGGGCCTGTAAAGTTTGACTTGTGCCGAATGTCTAGATTGCCTATCTCGGTTCTGAATAAGTCTGATTTCTCTGTTTCTAAATATTCTTTTAAAAGTTGTTGCAGGTGAACTGGCTTACCACTCTTTGCCCAGTATTGTGCGCTCTCTAGGTTTATCAGCGAAACTCCGGGTTCGCCCGCAAATACCATCCGTCTTACCATCTTGGGGTCTAATTCCAGAAGCTCTAATCTCTTACTAACTGTATTTAAAAGTAATTCTGAATTACATACCAACTGGGATAACGCTCTTCTCTCTGCCCAGTAGGTTGAATACATACCGTTCAACTCTGGATGGTTTCCCTGCCACTCTACCAGCCATACGTTCTCATTGTAATAAAATGTGTCATCCTTCGGGGGTGTCCAGTCTAGGTGTTCTCTGGTATACATACAGTCGTGTTCGGCGATTGAGACGTACTTAGTCTTGACCCTCTCCGCCCCAGCCTTTAACTGTCTGTATAAGGACAACCAACTTCTGCCTATCTCTCCTACGCATACGTTCTCTCCAAAGTCTATCGGTTTCTGAGATACGCTGATTATCGGGATTTCCTGTGCTACTTCGGATAACTTCTGTCTGCACTTGGTAGCAAGTGTTTCTTCTAAGCTATTGTCCGTCAGATATATTATGCTTTTTTCAGCCATCCTCCTCGTGTAAATCCTATGAGATACTGTTGGTCTAGGTTCGTCTGCACAAAGCCTCTGTTCACAGATAAGAACCAGTCCCTTGCCTCGCCAGGGCCGTCTAGGCGACATTCTCCTGTCTTATACATATAACAATCCTCTACGACCATATACTGACCCTTGGTTACTATAGGAGCGTATCTATGCAACTCTCGCTTAACATTTATTCTGCTATGGTCTGAATCCAGAACTACCATTACGGTCTTGTCTCCGACTAACTCTTTAACCTTTGCCAGTATGTCTGGATGCGTGGAACTGCCCTCTAAGTAAATTATCCTCGGGTCTTTCACCTTGTCTACCGGATACTTGTCTATTGAAATTACCTGTCCCTTGCCGTTCATATCTAACATATCCTGAAAGAATAACGCCGAACCTCCGAACTTCGTTCCAGAATCAATTATAAAGTCGGGCTTGTTCTCCCAGATTACTTCGTGATAAAGGAGTAAGTCTGTTGGCATTTTGATTGCCCTGACACCCTTCCACGCGCAGTCTTTCTTTCTAAGGTGAATGTGTTTATAAAAAAGCGTATTTAAATCGTCTATCTTGTTTTGTTCCATCTTGTTTCCCCAACTTGGGGGATTAAATTTTTCTATTAACCAGTCAAACTTTCTTACTTGCTTGTCCCATTTATTATTGAGCCATAAGTCCTCTGAATGTTCTCTGGCCTTGTCTATGTCTCTCTGGGGTAGGGGGTATGGAAACCCTCCGTCTGAACCCCTGAACCAGTGTGCAAACCAAGTCTTCTTGTTTACCTTCAGTGAGCCACCAGATAGCCACGCCTTACACGCAACCTCTATTCCTTGTGAACCCCACGAACCGTGCGCCTCATCGCAACCTCCTAGTTCAAGAAATCTCTTCTTGTGCATAAACCATCCAGGCCCCATACAACCCATCGTATCATCAATCAGCTCCTCTCTCCTGTGCCAACGTTTCCACTCCCGTCCTGAGTAGTACAAAGAACGTAGCTGGTTCTTCTCGTTCATACCGATATACATATAGTCTGTTCGTTTGTGAAGTTTCGGCTTCCACGTCTGAACGTCCAGATTATACATTCTCGGAACTACAGTCCAATCATATTCACAGTCCTGTGCCAGTTTAACATCAAATCCTTTATCTACTGCGCAGTGGGCATCCAGCTTCATCATATACTCGCCCCTAGAGATTGCTACAGCCTCGTTTATAGACTGTCTCTGACCGTGTGGTTCGTCGTGATGTATCACTACCACTCTGGGGTCTGGCCTTAGGGCGGGTTCTGAAGTATATCCATCCTCTACAACAACTACCTCAATATCACCTTCCGCATTTGAAAGAACATCGTCTATCGTCCTTTGCAGATATATCTCATTTCTTGCTGTAATGATTACCGAAAGCATCTGATAACATTAACTGGTATCTACCCAAAGGTCGCCTGTGGCAGGACTCGTCGGCTCTGACGTAGAAACGGTTATGGTTCTAGTTCCAGATACAAGCGCATATTGGGTGTGGTCGTCGTCAGTAAGTCCAGTAAGTACTCCGTGGTCTGTGGCCACGTAAGTTCCCGAGGGTAGGTTAGATACACTTCGGTAGTCTTGGGTCTCTATGTAGGGAGTAGCGTCATTCCTAAGTATGACCCGATAGAGTAGCTTCATCTCTTTAAAGGGAAGCGTTCCAAGGGTGAGACTTTCGTATTTGTTGTTCGCTCTGGCATCTGCTAGCGTGACATCTGTTCTCTGCCCCATCAGGGCGATAATCGGTCTTACTGGTGAGAGGGTGGCAAATATCCAATAGGCAACATAGTTGTTAGCCCCGACTGGGGTTAGAGTATTTCCGTCGTTGTAATTTATGTCTGACCCTCCGTCCTCGTAGTAGTATTTAGTCTGATTAGTCAGCCATTTATATGTCGCAGCACCGTCCTTGTAGAGCAGGTCGCAAGTTGTAGCCTCACCCACAGTATACTCTATGTCTTCGTCGGCAATCATACCTTCGGTTATAGAGAATGTTGTGTTGGTGAATGTTCCAGCCAGTCCTGATTCGTATCTTGTTCCTACTGTGTCGTGCAGGTATTCGTGTGTAGCAGAGTCCATTATGATTCCGTGTCTTTCGTCGGCAAGTAAGCCAGAGCCGGGAGAGCCTACGTCTGTATTCCAGTAGACAGTAGCGACGTGAGGTACGGCAAATCCAGGCCATACAGTAGAGGCCGTTAAAACTGCTGAAGTATTGTAGTAGATATAATAAAGCCCAGTAGCGTCTGTTATGGCGATGGAATCTGTGGTCTTTACGTACTTAGCACCAGCTATATATATCGTATGCGCACCAGTAATGGTGAACGTATAGTTGGCGTTGTTAAAACTTAGAGTGGCAGTTCTGTCTGTAAATCCTGTCGGTTCGCCAGTAATCTTTCCAATCTCTTTGGCTACGTCTTTAACTACATCTAGGTTGTCGGTAAATGGATTAAACTCGTACGGCATTATGTTTTGGTGACGCTTGTAAGAGTTGAACCAGAGTAGGCTAGGGTTAATGTAGCCACAGTAGTTCCTCCAGAACCGCCAGTCTTATATGTTACGGTTGTAAGATTGTCTCCAGTATATCCTAGTCCTACATAGTCGTGAGCTGGGATATTAAGTCCTGCCATATGGAGCGGGGCGGTCGCCTCAGTAGCAACGATAAACCTACCCTCTCCGTCTACGCGGGGCTGGTAGTTCGTTCCGACTCCACTCTTACCCGTATTTGTCCAAATATCAATTCTATTAGTCTTTGCCATTTGCTTTAAGATATTTAATAAAGTTCTCCGTGAAGTTCATCTTGCGCTCTAAATCCTGCATCTCGGTAGAATATTTGGATGTGGTCGGGCCGTAGGTCATCATATAACCGTAGTCTATCTTCATTCTCTCGTACAGTTCAGTCTGTTCTTTAAGAACGCGAGTAACTACTTCACGGTCTAGGTTTTCAAATCGTGTTTCGTGTCTCATATGGTTCTCATATTAGATGATAATTGGAGTTCTGGCTTGACTTGGCCGGGAGGAGGCGACTGTGCGCCAAGTTTAGCCATCATCTCTGGCGGAATCTGAGGATTTCCTGATTTTGGAGCGACTCTAAGCTCTTCTGGGCTGATTCCAGCGTAATCCATAATCTTGAAGACCAAGGCTCGTGAGCGTTCGTCCTCCATTATGTTTGGATTGGTGGAAATTGTCTGTAGTAAGGTGGTAAGAGTCTGTATCTTGGCGTCCATAGCAATGGATTCGTCGGTAATTACTATGTCAATCTTGTATTTCACGTCATCATAGAATCCAGAGGGGACTTCGATAGACCTGTTGGAGCGTGAACGAATCTTCTGCAAGGCCATTTCTCTTACCTCGTCTACTCTTTCCTGTGAAATGTATCCGTTATATGCGCTTATGGCTTTCTGAATCTCATATTCTACATAGAGTTCCTCTAAGGTAGAGAGTTCTGAGTCTTCTCCGTAGAAGTTGAAAATATGCTTGGTTCGCTTGGACTTCATAAAGTTCGGTGCGATGTGCTTGTTTATCAGCTTTTTAATGCCTAGGGCGATATTCTCTCGCTTAAAATCAAAATAGCCTCCGGCGGCATTCTGCAGTATCGCCCCAAGCCTAAATGGAGTGGCTGATGGAAGCGTCTCTCCTGATACAGCCTCGAGGGTAAATGTCTTTTCACGACGGTTTTTATCCCACGCTTGGAGTTCTACATTGAAGGCGGCTAGATTTCGCTCTTCGTTCATTATCGGAGTGATTTCAGAATTTACCCTAAGGAGGGCACCGTTCTCTACTCCGTACATAAGGTTCTTCTGAGCGGTCATATCACGCGTCTGGTAGATATGTTTTGACGTCCAGTGGAGTCCTTGGGCCTGTAAGTTGATAGTATCGTTGGTTCTGAACTGTTCCTCAAAGAGGTCTTCTACGACTCCTATGCGCAACCAGCGACCCGAAAACTCTTCCCAGAAGAATTCAAAGTAAGGAAGTTCGTTTATCGGGGTAGCGTCGTTCAGAATGACCATATTGTCCTTCAGGACGTTCTCCTTGGCGTCCAACTCTACGTCGTCCAGTCCTGCGACTATGACACGATTTCGGCCATATTTGCCGTTTACCTTCCCATAAGCATAAATCTCGTCCACTCTTATAAAGGAATCGTTGGGAGACTTCTCAAACATAGCGATTACTTCCTCTACGTTCTTCCAGCCTTTCTGGGCTCTTAATTCATTAGGAGTCATATAGTGTTCCTCTATCACGACTGCGGATTGTTCAAGCTCCTCTACGAACGGGTCATTGATAAGATTAACCAGCCTGACGGGCTTAATTTGGTCTTGTACGACCTTTAAAACGTAGTTTCCGTACTTAGGGACGTTTTGGACGATTTGGTTCAAGGTGATGCCAAATTGCTGGTCTTTCATCCAAGCCTTCAATTCTTTGTTCATACACCATACGGGTACGTGAGATTGTCCATCCTCGGCTATAAAGCGGATGTCCTTGGTATCAAGGTCAATCATTTTCGCCGCTAAACGGACGGGGAACTTAACGATGTTATAGAAGAACCTATAAGCATCGTAGTCCTTGTCGCCATCAAGATACTGGGAATCATAATACTTCTCTATGAACTCAATTAACTGTTTCTGGTTGAATGTCTGTCCCTTAGTAGAAAGGACTGGTGTCCGCAGAAACTCTTCCTTGAAAGTACGGACATTGTTTATTATTTTTTGTGTGTCAGACACGGGGGGTATAATTTCTTTTTATTACGTTACCTTTGAGAAGGTTGCTGAAGTTTAGTTTTGAACCAATATTGATGATTTCACTTGGGCCGGGTTTGCGCTCTTCTGTTAGAATGGGCTCACCATCTAGCATAAAGCACCCTAGGGCTAGGGATATGACGCAATCGTCGTGTAACCCCGCCGGGGCACCATACTGAACCTTATTGGAAGCAAGTGTTTTAAATGTAAATACCTCTAGTTCCTGTAAAAGCTCAGGAATTTCAGGATAACGGATTTTCTTGTTTTCTATTAAAACCGAGAGTTTCTCAATTAAATCCTTCTTAGACTCGTTTGTAAAAAGGAATCCCTCTACGTTGAGACCCTCACGCTGAAGTTCGTCTACTATGGACTGTCCTATCCCAGTCTGGTCAACCATCAATTTCGTATTATAGACTCCGAATCTCTTTGCAGTCTCAACAATACGCATTTTCTGAAACGGCCATTCAATATCTTTGAATCTATCCCAATGAACAACTTCCCAAGTTTTCGCATCTACGACTGTAATCACGGTGAAATCTTTCAACCGTCCTAGGTCTACGCCAATGTAATAAAAGTGGCCTTCGGGTTCCTTGTAAGAACCGGTGGCTATCTCACGGACTCCCCTGAATACTTCACCTGAGCCGATGAGCCATTCGGCCATCCACTCTTGTCTCCAGATTCTCTCGGGTAGTCCTGACTTAATTCTACGCAATTCAGCAACATCCACAAGGGGATTGTTTGTGGATACAATGGAACCATCCCTCTCAATCGCAGTCGGAATCCAAAATGAGGCATTTTGCTCGTCGTCTTCTTCTGCCCACTTACGATGGAACCAAGAACCTTTTGCGGAAGCATTCCCTATAAAAACAGCATTTCCCTTCTTTCCCGTAGCGGGACGGATTTCTGAGATAAAAGGCTCCAAATACGAGGGCCAGACATCTTCTGACATATCTCCAGCCTCTTCGATAATCACGAGGTCTCCGGCTTGTCCTTTCAACTGAGTGGGAATATCGGCAGACTTTATTCTCAAAATCGAATTTGCCAAGGGATTTTCAATAGAACGACCCTTAATTAAGTCTTGTTTGCGAGCTTTAAGACTTCGGGGGAACATTCTGGCCCAAACCTCAACTCTGTCCCAGACACGAGTCGCAAGCTCATTCGTGGGGGCAACAACCCAAATCTCTCTATCTGAGGCCATAAGCTCTCTAATTGCGAGGTAGGAGCTCAAAAATGACTTGCCACAGCGTTTTCCGCCAACAATCTTAGTAAACCGCTTCAGTTTTGAAAGAGCCGTTTTTTGCCAGGGATTGGGAATAAAACCGATTTCTTTCTTTAATTGGTCTAAATCAAGTCTTTTCATTAAGCAATGTCTTTGTTATCTTGTCAAGATGTCTAAAATGGGGAATTTATATTTGGGGACTATAATTATTTTAATAGAAAAGCGAATTGAGGTTGGGGGAGGGGGGGCCTTATGTCCTTATTTGTAGCACGTGCAAGTCCTACAATGAGCGCATCCGGTCAGTCTATACTCATTACTAGCCATCGTTTTATTAGAATGACACGATTCACATAACAGTTGCAGGTCATATATGGTTATATCCTCCGCGTATCTCTTATGGTCTATTTCATAATATGTATCCTTATTGCCACATATGGCGCATTTATCGCCAAACTCCGCAAGCATAGCGTCTAGTATGTATGGCCTCATATCCTGAACTAGGGCATTTGATTGTTGTATCTCATTTGTGTAGCTCATATAATGGCATAAATGGCCAATAAGTGCCCAGAATCACGGGGTTTGACTTTACAATATGCTAACTATATGGTGCTATGCTAGGCGTCATACTCCTCAATAGTTGCTGATTGTGTAGGTACAACGCCATTATCTGATAACTCCGGCTCATTAAATGTATTATACGTAATCTTTCCGTATTCCTTGCGCTGTTCGTCTATGTTTACGCGCTTCTCAGTAACCATTGCTCTTATTTTAGCTAGCAAGTTGAGGCCGTTAAGTCTTGATTGTTTGTCGCCGCTCGTTATATCTTTCATTACTTCCTTTATAATCCAATCATCAGTCAAAGCATTTACGCTCATATTAGCATCAACATACTTCAACACGCTAGGATTAGTTAGTAAACGATGCCCCTCTACTCTAGCTGTAGTATTATCTGTACTGTTATAGGCGTTAAGATACGCTTGTGTGGCATTGCCGGTCTTTAAATACTCATCGGCCCAATCCTTCTGCTTCTTTGTGAGTCCAGCCCAGAGCTTATCTTTAATGCTTGGGGTTTTGTTCTTTCTCATAGGTGTATTATATCACATTGGGGGCTTATCTCTTAACCTGGGGCAGATTTAAGCGTCGCATAATGTGAAAATAGGGGTATTTATGGTGTTTTGGGGGTTTATGGCTTAATCCGGGCTTTTCTTGGGGATGCTACCATTTAAGGGCTTCGGGGGAGTTTATCAACAGTTGCCTATTGTGTAAAACTTATTCAGGGTATATACTTAGCTTATCAATAAACACATAGCCCTACACTGTAATTATAGAGCAATAGCAATATAACAATAGTGAATGGTTGTGGATGAATTATGAAAGAGATACTTGAGACAATAGCCGGATATACGATTATCATTATCGTATTGGCCATAATAATTAATCTATAACCTGCTGGGCCTCCTGATTATATCGGGGGGCTTGTGGAGGGTATAACCGTATCTTCTGGGAGGTACATTGACAATATGAAAATAACGTTAAACTTTAGCCAATTTTTAGATAATTGGCCGGAAAGTAGAAAAGGCCAATTTAGCTATGATGCCCTGAAGGCCATATTTGGGTGGTATGAAGAAATTGAAGAAGAGGGCAACGAAACAGAATATGACCCGATAGCTATCTGTTGCGAATGGGCAGAATATAAAACGGCTTGGGAGGCAATGATGCAATACCAGCCCGAAGATATGCCCGTTGAGGGAGAGCCTGGCGATGACCTTGTAGAGATACAAAAGAAAAACGAAGCTGAAGCCCTCAGATGGTTAGAAGAGCGCACAACAGTGCTACAACACGATTCAGGCATCGTAATAATGCAATTCTAACTATGAAACTATACGCCACAACAACAAGCGAAAGAGCATCAAAGGGGCAAGGGGGTAATGATTATCTGGATATTAGAATATATGGCGACGAGGGGGTGAGATTCTGTAAAATTACAGTTTTACCTTCTGAATATAGGAAAATGCCGAAGCTAATATTTGACGATAGAATATTAACTCCAGGCGAAGATGTGAAGGACTTAAAAGCCAAAAAGCAAGAAAGCGAAAGGCGGTTATCTTCTGAAGATATACCGTTTTAAAAGCTAAACAGCAAAAAGGCGCAATCCCAGAATTGCGCTTTTTTCGTTGGATAATCAGAAAGAGGGAAGAATTGCAGAGGAGGAGCTGTGACGGCTTTTTCGTAATCGGAAGGGTAGGGGCGATTTAATAATCCGTGTCCTTAATTAGAATGGGCTCGCGAATAATATGCTCACCTGAGTGGTTAAATTCCCTCAGATAGCCTTTTGATTGCAGTTCCATAAGAATAGCCTCGCGCATCAGACAGCGAAGCTCTCTTAATTCTTTACTTGATACGAGGAAGTAATCGTTCTTCATCTCGCACATTATACTCCTTAATTGTCGCATTTCATTGTTGCGACGAACTTTGATTGCGTGATATGTCATATCTTAATTATGCGAAACGCGCTCAAATAATTCAAGGGATAACTTCTCTTTTTGAATCTGAATACAGTGCCGCCTCTGTATCCTAGATGGCCAGAGGGTTGGGTTTAAGAGTCTGCAGAATAGAGTGTAGAGAGTCAATAATGTTCAAATCTAGGAACCGAGTCGTCAGGCGGCCGGACGTTGCTCGGATTTTCTATCTGAACACTATTCTGGGTCAAGATTGAAATGCATCACCCGAAGGCATCCTCTATTCGTTGTCTTCCAATACTATAGGAAGGCTTTTAAAAAAGCAAATGGGTATCTGTGTGGATAAAGTGGGGCTAAACCCTACCTGTGGATAACCCCTCTTGCATCTCAGTTTACACTTGCTATACTTAGAATATGAAAAAGAATTACAAAGAAGAATATCAAAGGCGCAAGATGTATTTTGCTAAGTATTATAGGGATAATGTGCGGAATAATAAGTGGAAGATGCAGTTTCGCCGGGAGGCTACATACTTCAGGAAATATGGCAAATTAAGACCTAAGTTCCCAAAGCAAACAGGCGGTATGGTAACGCCTCCTCCGTCAGACTTATATAAAAACTAATGAAATTCTTAATACAATTCATTATATTCATCCTGATATTCTGCTTTCTGATGTGGTTTGGTGGGAAGGTTGGATTGTTTAATTCTAATATAGAGGTAGTCAATGCCTCTAGAATCTGCCCTACGGCCGCTGTACCCGTAGGGCAGAGAGATGTTTCACATTATACATTAGGGAGGGAAGAAGAGACTGATTCAAGCCCCTGTCACGGTCGATACGGGGATGACTTATGCCAAATGTACAAAGTCTATCATTCCTATGGGCCTACAGTTGAGATATGCGCTTCTAACGAGTTTCCGGAGAACACTGTCCTTGTAATCGGCGACAATATGAAATGTATTGTCAAGGACACAATGAACTCCAGATACAAGAATAGAATCGATATAGCCACTATGGACTATGAGGAATCTAGACTTTGGGGGGTTCAAGTATTAGATGTATCTGTGGTGCCATAGTCTGTGGGAAGGTTAATTACCTATTTCGGTACCTATGGTTAAATGGCCTGAAGCCCACAATAGATAGGCCAGCCACAAAATGAAATGAAACAATATAAACTTATAAGAACAACGACAGAACAAGCTTTCTTCAAAGTAGAAGCCGAGAACAAAGACGAAGCGTTTGAGAAGGCTCTAGAGTTACGAATAGAAGACTCATATGCCCACCGGACAATAGATACCGAAGACGCTATTGAGGGTGACGGCGTAGAGATTGAAGACGATGGACTATAACGAAGACAGATTCTTCCATAAGGCCGCTAGAATGAAGGAATGTGATTGGTGCGGTCTATGGTATTCAAACAAACATAGAAGATGTCCTAACGATAAATGTGACCATATCAATGTAGATTTCAGGACTCCTTGGACTGGAATACTGCATCGGGGTCTATACAAAAATGCTAAAAGAAAACCTACGACAACTTATCAGAGAGCCGGTAGTCATATTTAACGAGGAAAAGCATACATATACCCACAGGGATAATGGTGACTTATATACTGGTTGCACTACAATAGCAGGTAATATGGAGAAAGCGTTTCTGGGGCCGTGGTATGCCAAAGAAACAGCTGAGTTCTTAAAAGACAAGCAAGAAGCGATTGCCAATATGGATGGTGAGGAGTTTCTGGGACTATTAGATACGGCCAAGAGACAAGCACCATTAAAGGCAGACGAAGCTAAGAAGGCAGGTACAATCGCCCACGACTGGATAGAAGATTACATAGACGGCAAGAAAAAGGATTTACCCGATAACAAACAAGCTGTCAGCGCAATCAAAGCCTTCCTTAAATGGGAGAAGGAAGCGAAACCCGAATGGTTAGCCTCAGAGATAGTGGTTGATTCAGTAAAGCACAAGATAGGGGGTAAGATAGACGCTATCGCCTCTATAAATGGGATTCCTTGCTTGGTGGACTTCAAGACCTCCAATCAAATCTCAGAGTCATACTTTACTCAATTAGGTGGCTACTCAGTTATGCTTGAGGAAATGGGCTTCACTCCTAGAGTATGGATGGTTCTCAGACTCCCCAAAGACGGAAAGGACGCAGAGACACTTACAGTTGATTCCTTAACAGAGCAAGGATTCTACAAGGAGATATTTCTCCACCAGAGAGAGATGCATAGATTCTTGGTCTATATAGAGAATAACAAAAAACAAAATAACAAAATAAAAACAGACTAATGGATACACCTATTTGTTCAGTACACAATACCCCAATGAGAGAGCGCGAGGGTCAGTATGGTAAGTTCTGGTCTTGTCCTACCAAGAACCCAGATGGTTCGTGGTGTAAGGCAAAGCCACAACAGCCTCAAGCTCAGAAGCAAAACCTATCCGGAACCGAGTATAAAGAGATAATCGGCTTCCTATCTAGGATTGAGAATATGCTCAAGGAGATGTATGTCCCTGTCAGTAAGCCAAAGATTTACATTGATGCGGCTATTCCAGAGATGGACAAACCGCCATTCTAATGATTTACGGCAGAGTTAAAAACGGAATAATCCAAATACAGAGATTCTTCCAGCAAGACCTAGAAAAGGCAGAGGGTAAGCCTATTGAGATTAAGATACTCGAAGACTCCAAGACCCTCCAGCAGACAAGATACTTATTTGGAATCGTATTCAAGATAATCGCGGAAGATAAAGGATATACCCTTGAAGAGATTGCATACATTTATAAGGAGAAGTATCTCAGATATTCAAAAGAAAAAGATGGCAAGACTTATTGGTTTACCAAGGGTATATCTGAGTTAGACAAAGTAGAGATGGCAAAGTTCATCGACCAAGTAATAATGCACGCCCAGTCTGAGCTTGGGCTAATCATACCTGAGCCAGACCCGGAGTTCGAATACAATGGGTAAAAAAGTACCAGAGAACCGCAAAGAGTATGTAGAGGCGTTTGCAGGACTGCTAAAGAAATCAGAGGGGTATGTATTCGGCAGAACTAAAGGTTGGCCAGAGAATTGGTTCTACGAGTGCTACTCAGACGTAAAATATGAAAGGGAAAGAGAAGACAAAATCAAAAGACTTATGTGGTGGTTCAAAAAGACCAAGCCAGTCTGAAGGACAAGACATAGATGCTTTAATAGATTCATTCTTAGAAATATATGATAGAACTAAACGGAAAAACAGCGATACTCCAGATAGGAAGCTACGTAATAGCAATACCAAATGCCAAAAATAAAGACACCAAGTCGGAAGAGTTTGATGGACAAAGCGTGGAAGCTATGGAGTCAGTATATAAGAAGCCGAAACGCGGACTACAGAGGAACGGCTCAGTGCTATACTTGCCGAGGAAGGTTTGATTGGAAGCACGAACTTCAGGCCGGACACTACATTCACAGCAAGCTGGACTTTGACGAGATGAACATTCACCCTCAATGCACCAGATGTAATAAGTGGCTATCCGGCAATCTCGGACTTTATGGAGAACGACTGATTAAAGAGTATGGGTTAGAAGCCGTAGAAGCTCTAAGAAAAAGAGCGTATAAAAAAGGCAACGCATACTCCATTAAGGAGTTGCAACAAATAATCAATGAACTGGATTCAAGGCCCGTATAAAAAGAACTGTCCTGAGTGTCGCAAGAACAGACAAGAGCGTTTTGACCTCATAGACAAGCTAATCATAGCCGTAGTAATCTCAATCTTCGCCCTACTTACTGCCTACTGCCTTACAATGCAGTTTACAGAGAGCGTGATTGATAGGTTCTAAGACACAATAATATGAACAGACCTATAAAGTTTAGAGCGTGGGATAAGAAACTTATGTGGGTAACAGACGACTACCGAATCGGTATGGATGGAACGCTTTGGTGGCATGAAAACGACTCTGGCGAGTGGTTCAGTGGGTATGATAAAGACGTTATACTTATGCAATTCACTGGCCTCTTAGATAAGAATGGAAAGGAAATATATGAGGGGGATATTGTACACCTAACAAAAGGTTGGCACACGGTTGAGAGTGACGATAGAGAAAAAGATACGGGCGAGGACTTCATAGAGGGAGAGGTCAAATACTTCACTCCGTATGCAGGATTTGGCATCAGCGGAATTGGCTTCGATAAACTCTCGCTCTTTCCTATCGAAGTAATCGGCAATATCTACGAAAACCCAGAACTCGTACCAACTAATTAAAGGAATATGAACAAAGAGTGTTGCGAAAAATGTAAGAATGACCCGAACTGCTTGCCTAAGTTTGCCGAACCTAAATGTACCTGCCATCAGCCAGATAAAGCTAAAGAATATACATTTGCAAACGACTGGATATGTGCATCATGCGGTAAAGAAAAAAGTGGCGAAGGATGTAAGACTTGTGGGATTGGTAGGTTTGAAATCAAGTCAGCCCAGCCAGATAGAGCTGAGGGGTGGGAAGCTGAGATAGAACAGAGATTTTATGGGTCTGCGATAGAAGGAAAGAAGTTAGTTGAATTGATAGCATCCATCCGCCAAGCCATAGAAGAAGCAGTTAAGGAGGAGAGGGAGAGGA